>JACCDK010186096.1_pt1 | contig 11218 bp, 15 predicted proteins | sample 7445871 | NCBI WGS metagenome assembly JACCDK01 (sample SAMN15323436, study PRJNA562643) | freshwater metagenome | isolation source: river surface water | place: USA:Blue River Watershed | collected 2017-08-15
AGCACGCCTTGACCGAAAGCCGCCCGCGGCATAGGGGACGCTCCCAAGGTCGGGCCGTTAGCTCAGTCGGTAGAGCAACTGACTTTTAATCAGTAGGTCGCTGGTTCGAATCCAGCACGGCTCACCATCAAAATCCCCTGAATTCCGCAGTTTCTAAATTTCCCCTATCGGAGATCAGGGTCGATTTTTCGATTCTGTAAGCACTGTGGAAGCAAGAGGGTGCTAAAACCTACGTAAAACTAAGAGTTTTGGTGCATCCAAATGACGAGATTTAGCTCGTTTGAAGAAGGTTGTTTATTCTCTCAGCGAGCTTGAGTGGTTCGTGACTCGTCCAACGGCTTGCGTGCGGGCTGCCGACAGCTAGCTCATTGCTCCCGCGCAATATTGAGCTTACCCTCCTCAAAGCGGGGGTTTGGATATGGTTAAGAGCGAACTAGTAGAAATTCTCTCGGAGCAGTGGCCCACTTTAGCTCGAAGAGACGTCGTCAAAATTGTCGACTTATTCTTTGAGAATATCAAAGACGCGATCGCGGCCGGTCGGCCAGTGGAGCTTCGAGGGTTCGGGCGGTTTAGTTTACGAGAGTACGAAGCGCGGGAGGCGCGCAATCCCAGGACCGGGGAAAATGTCTCTGTTGGAGCCTCTAAACGGATTCGCTTTAAAGCAAGCCCCAACGTGCTGAAAGAGGTCGCGAAGCAAGGCTAAGCGGCAGGATCAATCGTCAAAGCCAATGAACCTAACGGCGTCCTCCAGTGATTTACGTTCGGTGACGACCGCATTCGCAGGAAAGTCGTCATCCGGCCAACCCATGGCGACGCACATCATGATCAACTGATCGTCAGGAATGCGGGCATGCTCCCGGACAACAGGGGATTGCATGATGCCTTGGCTGTTGATGACACAGCCCAGTCCGCGTGACCACGCCGCATTGACTAGCGCATTGATGACAGCCCCACAGTCGAATGGCGCAATGTCGTTACCCTTTAGAACTTTGTCATATGTCACGATGATGGAGACGGGTGCATCGAATTGACGGAACCCGCGCAGCACCCATTCTTTGCGTTTCTGCTGATCTTCGCGAGCAATATCCATTGCGAAAAAGAGCTGTTTTGCGACTGCGATCTGGCGCTCGCGATGCGCACCTTCATAGCCTTCGCTTGCTTTGAACTCCCTCGAAGAAGGAACGCCCGCCAAATTTCGTTCGGTATTGCCCCGACGAATGGCATCAAGTGTCGCGCCGCTCACTACGGTGAAGTTCCAAGGCTGTGTGTTCAAAGAGGATGGAGCGCGCATAGCCATCGTTAGGATTTCGGCAATAAGCTCTTTTGGAACCGGGTCCGGCTTGTAGCCTCGTATGCTGCGGCGCCCTTTGACCACGCTTTCATAGGCCGCGGCGACGTCAAGGTTCGATGCCTCCAAGTTAATCCCCTTCATACTATCCCTGCGTTCCAGCCAGTCTTGGCGTGTCGCTTAACTTCCAGTGACGCCTCGCCATCATGAACTTTTGGAATGAAATCACAAGCACCAGCAGCCGCCAATTATTTCTCTACGCCGTCGAAGAACATCAGCAGTACGCCAGAATCGCCGCCTTCGCGCTGAGCATTCTGTGATAGCTTGGCAGTCTGAACATAATGTTTCGGGTTAGCGGCATTTTGGTGGTCAGTAGAAATCCTAAGTGAGCATCATGACCCATTGGCCTTTGTGCGGATATTCAACTGGCCCTCAAGGCCTGCGTCGCGGTGTTTGGTGATGGCCTGATATTCCGGCGATTGGACCATCTGGAGCATCGCTGCTCGGGAGGGGTATTCTACGATGGCGACCATATCCCAAAGCTCGTCCACCTCACCCAGCATCAGATCTGTGACCATGCCCGAGAACCGCGCCTTTCCGCCAGCGGCCGCGACACAAGCTTGGACACCCGCGCCATAACGCAGATAGGCTTCACGGCCGGAAAGTTCGGGCTCGGAGCCGTCGGCATAGCTGGCCTTGTCCCTGAACTTGAGCAGGTTGACCATGCACATCGGGCCGTCTTCCTCACCGCTGAAAAAGGCCATGGCTTGTCCCGGGCTGGGGTGGAGCTGGTTGGTGACGTTCATTGCTTTGTTAACTCCAAATAAGTTTCCACAAATTTGTGCGGGTCTTGCCGCTTAATGCGACCATTTCGCGCTACAGTCCGCCCAGTTCACAGCCGCGGGCTTCCAATATCGGGCGAAGCGCACGATAGGCGGCGGGCGTTTTGGTGAGTGGGATTGTCGGGTAAAGGTGGTGGACGATGTGATATTGCATCCCCATCGATCCGAGATTGCCCAGTCTGCTTTTGAACGCACGGGTTTCGCGGTACCGGCCTTGTTCTTGTCCCGGATGATGCGGCGCCCAGCTCAGGAAGAAGCTGATATAGGTCTGTGCAATGTGGCGGGGTAGCCACCAGAGCACAGCCACTTCAATGGCATAACCAGCCCAGGCCATCGCTGCGAGGACGGCATAGAAGAACGTCTGCATCAACAGTCCATCGCGCAGCGCGATTCTGGCGGCAGGCGTTCCTTTGGCTGTCAGATACGCGCCATAGCGCGCCTTGCCTGCGCTGCCGGGCTGGCGGTTCTCGATCGTCTTCCACAGCGCCGTCCAAGCATTTGGGGCGTGGCTGGGATAGTCTGGGTCCCATGCCGGATCATTGGTGTGGCGGTGATGGCCAAGATGGGTTTCACGCGCGGTGCGGAAGGCGAGCACGAGCGGAAAAATCGACAGGTGGCCGATCAGTTCGTTGATCCAATGGAGCTTTGACCCACGGGCGGCAAAAATGTCGTGCTGGGCGTCGTGCGACGGCAGATAGCTCAGCATGACATTGGCTGTCGCGACGATGAATGTCAGCCAAAGCGGTATGAGGCCCAGCAGGGTTAGCGGCCACAGCGCGAACCAGATGCAGCTATTGCCCACCCCCCAAAAGGCCATGAGCCAAGGGAAGCCGCCCTGATATTTGGCGGCAATTGCGCGCTCCTGCCGCGTGAGTTCAGCGACGTCTGCCCGGCTGTTCATATCCAGCGCCCGCGCCATGTCGCAAGCGCGCCCAAAGCGCCGCCCGTGATGAGCGAAAACGTCAGCAAGGAAAGGCTGAATGGCACGGGCCATCCCGCGCGCTGCCAGACGGCCATGATCAAGGGTGCCAGAAAGGCGAGGCCAAACCAGAAGGGCCCAAGCTTAAAGGCAGCCGCGAGGATCTTCATCCGGCCACTTCTAAAATGGCCTTCACAAAGCCTTGCGGGTCATCTTCCTGAACAAAGTGCCCACCCTTTAATGTGCGGTGGTGCTGGCCCGCTGTGCCTGGAACGCGGCCGATGAACCGGCTTTCGCCGCCGCGTGTCACCGGATCTCCGTCGCTGAAGCAGCACAGGAAAGGCTTGTCCCATTGGTTAAACACCTTCCAAGCGCGCTTTTGGTCTGGGACCGCAACATTGTTCTCAAAGGGAACGAAGGTGGGGAAGATGCGCGCGCCGGCCTTGTAGCTGCTGTCCGGGAAGGGCGCGTTATAGGCCGCGATCTCTGCTGCACTCAGGGCGCGTTTGACCCCCATGTTGACGATATTGCCAATCCGGAAGATGGGGCTCCAAGTCGCAAAGGCGCGCCAGATCGCAAAGGCACGCGGGGCAGGGCCACCTTCGGGCAGGCCGCCATTGGACAGCACGACGCCTGAAAATCGATCCGGCATGTCCGCGACGAGGCGCAGGCCGATCAGCGATCCCCAATCCTGACAGACGAGCGTCATTCTGGTGAGGTCAAGCGCCTCAACCCATTGGCGCATCCAGCCGACGTGGCGGGCATAGCTGTAATCGGTCTTTTTGGTCGGCTTGTCCGATCGCCCAAATCCGATCAGGTCGGGCGCGATGACGCGAAACCCGGCTGCGACCACAGGGCCGATCATGTGACGGTAAAGGTAGCACCAGCTGGGTTCCCCATGCATCATCAGCACAATCGGGGCGTCGCGCGGCCCTTCATCAACATAATGGATACGCATCGGCGTGCCGTTATCGGGATCAGTGATTTCCAGATAATGCGGCGCGAAGGGAAAATCGCGGATCGCCGCAAAGGCAGCATCAGGTGTGCGCAGGATTTTCACTTTGTCTCTCCGAGCGTTAATAATATTGGCACTAGGCATGTCATATCATTGAAGGCAGTTCAAGAAGCAGGCCCGGCCTTCGCCCCGTCCACCAGCCGAAACCCGATATGATCCGCCCCCAATCCACGTTCCTGAAACTGACGGGCAGCGGGACGATAGCGTGCGCAGTAATTGGCAGCGCACAGGTATGAGCCGCCTTTGATGACGTTGACCGGTTCGCTCGCATCGGCGCGGGATCCGCGGGCACTGGTCCATTCCCAGACATTGCCGATCATATCGTACAGACCAAATGCGTCGGGCTTGAAACAGCCAACCGGCGCGCGGCCGATATAGCCGTCGGTATTTAGGTTTTTGACGGGAAAGACGCCCAGATAATAGTTTGCCTGTGGCTGTCCCTTTGCGTCAAGAGGCTCCGGGAGAGCTGTTGCACCGGCGCGGGCGGCATATTCCCACTGCTCTTCACTGGGCAATTCTTTGACCGCCCACCGCGCATAGGCCTCCGCATCCTGCCAGGCGATCTGCACAACGGGTTCATGGTCTCGCCCGGCGATGCTCTCCTGCGGCCCCGAAGGATGCCGCCACTGCGCGCCCGGCACCCAGCGCCACCAGCTTGGGTCCTCTTGGGAGCGGGTGTTGAAGACAGCAGATCCCGGGGCCAGCATTTCTGCCGGCGCGCCGGCCAGCTTTGGCGGATCGCGTTCGGCCATGGTCCTGTACCCGGTTGCTCTCACAAAGGCCGCAAATTGTGCGTTGGTGACCTCATGCGCGTCGATCCAAAATCCTTTGACTGAAACGGTGCGCGGCGGTCCCTCTTCCGGGTAATGGGGATCGTCACCCATGACGAAGCTACCGCCGGGCACCCAAATCATTTTGTCGTCTGATAGCCCCGTGCAGGCTTTGTCGACGGGCGCGACGGAGGCGTCTACGCGGGCAGAGAGCAGGAGCGCCAGACCGAAAATGAAGGCGATCCGTTGCATCATCTGTCCGGCATTCCGGCCATGGCATCGATCAACAAACGCCGCACGACGGCCTTGGCATCGTCTACGGGAAGGTCCTGATCATGGCGCAACAGCCGCCAAGTCTGGAAACTCAGGATAACATTGAGACCGCGGGCAGCGGCAACATCGTCCATGACGACCGGGGGCAAATGCGCCTCTACCGTTTCGCTTTCGAGCCGCAGCATTCGGCGATAATCCTGCATGAGGTAAGGTGACTGAAATCGTTTGAGGTTGGCCGAAATCCGGAAGGGCAGGATCGTTTCAAAGACCTTCGCCCGCCGGTCTGCAATGTCGATCAGCTTTTCCTTCCAGGTCTCGCCAGAGGGGGCTTGCAGGATGATGGGCATCACCCGAGCCTCGATCACGTCGCCCATCTCTTTGTAGAGCTCATCCATATCGTCAAAGTGACGAAACACCGAGCGCAAGCCAACGCCTGCGACTTCCGCAACCCGCGCAGCACTGGGCGCCACATCACCATTGCCAACAAGGTCCAGCATCGCGGCAATAATCTTGCTGCGGCTGGACCGGCTCCGTTCGCGTCGACCGTCAGTGAGCGGCGTGTTTGAGCGAGGTGCCATTTTGTTGGATGCGGTCGTCATGACGCTGTGTTTTGCGGCAAATAGCCATTGGCGCAAGCGGCAAAGACGATTGCAAATATATTTTGGCACAGTAAATGCCAATAATATTCGGTGTTTCTGTGGGGGAGAGAATAGCATGTCGAAGGCGATGACTCTGTGGGCGGCAACAGCCCTGATGTTTACTGGGGCGCCGCTCGGCGCGCAGGACAATGTCCGCGAAGCCTGCATGCCGGACATCCGGAACTTGTGCGCTGCAGAAATGGCGACCTTCGACCGCGACAAGGTCCGCGCCTGCCTCATCGAGAATATTAGAAAAACCTCCCCCGCCTGTCAGGCTGCGGCAAAGGCACGTCGCGATGCTGAGGCCACCAAGCAAGCGAGCAACTGACGGCATGTCGGTCTGGATCATCTGGGGTGCGGCCCTGCTGGCTTATGCTCTATTCCGGCTCTGGTATGATAGTTGGTCTGGTCCGCTGAAGCCTGCCGAGATTGACGCTTTCCTCGCCCAAATGGCCGGCCGATTTGAAGGCACGGGCAACAGCCCGGACGTGATGCGCGCGTTCCTGGAGGCCGATGACGGTCGCGAGTTTGTGATGCTCAATCTGGTCAAGGCGCAAATGGAGCAGGTTGAGGACCCGAAGACCGGACAGAGGGTCCAAGGCTTTGAGCTGCTCAAACGCTATTCCAAGCGCTTCATGCCCGTGCTCTTCCGCAATGGAGGCCATCCGGGCATGGTCGGTCGAAAGGTCGGCGGCTATGTCGATGCCTGGAATACCGAGGCTGATCCCGGCTGGACGATCTTTGGCCTGATGCGGTACCGCAGCCGCCGCGACATGATGAAGCTGGTGATGGACCCCGCCTTTATGGAGGGCCATCCGTACAAGCTGCTCGGCACGCTGGCGACTTTTTCTTTCCCAACCCAGCGCGTCGTGTCCTTTTATGTCAGTCCGCGGGTGACCGTGGCGCTCGCGCTGGCACTGCTTGCGGCACTTGCACATGTTGCCCTTCTGACGTGTGGGGCATGAGCGCCCTCCTGCCACCAAGCACAAATGAGCAGTATCGGGGCTCGCGCTATGCAGCCTGGTTTCTCGCTTTATACGGTGTCCTCTGGATTGTGCCGGGCATGATCCACAGTTTCCTGCCCGATGGTGGCGCCGGCACCATTGCGGGGCTAGACCTCAGCCATAATCCAACGATGATTTTCGGTTTGTTTGCCTGGGCGGGCGCAATACAGATTGCGCACGGCCTTGTCACGCTGGTGGTCGCACTGCGCTACCGCACACTCGTACCGCTGTTCCTGCTCGTCAGTCTCCTTGAACGGCTATTGCTTAGCGTTTCCGGCTGGGTGACGCATGTGCCCGTTAGCGGCCACCACCCGCCGGAACATTATGGCAGCCTTGTGTCGCTTCCCGTGATTTTGCTGTTTCTTTGGCTCGCCCTGCGGCGATCCGATCCGAACCCGTCGGAGACTATCGCATGAAAAAGCTGAAATGGATCGCGGCCGTGGCCTTGCTCCTTGGCGCAGGCTATCTCGCTCTTCAGAAATACTGGATCTACATTCCGGGCAAGATCGCCCAGTTGCGTGAACCCATTGCCGACAACCATCCGGTCACTTGGGCGCAGGGTCCAGCATCACCACCCACCGGCAAGCGTCCGCCCAATGTCATCATGATCGTGGCCGATGATTTGGGAATGAACGACATTTCGCTTTACGGGGGCGGTGTGGCGGGTGGCGCGGTGCCGACGCCCAATATCAATTCTATTGCCAAGCAGGGCGTCAGCTTTGCCAACGGCTATGCCGCCAATGCGACCTGTTCGCCCTCGCGCGCCGCCTTGATGACCGGACGTTATCCGACGCGGTTCGGCTTTGAATTTACAGCTGTCCCTGCCGCCTTTGTTTCAAACCTTGCCCATGGCGACAGCACGTCACCCTATCCGCCGATCTACCACAAAGAGCTGAACCAGGACCTTCCAGCCTATGCCGAGATGGGCGTGCCGCATGATCAGATCATGCTCCCAGAAGTTCTGAAGCCCAAAGGCTATCACACGATCCACATCGGCAAATGGCATCTGGGCGAAGCCGAGCCTTTGCGGCCGACGTCGCAGGGTTTTGATGAAAGCCTTGGCATGCGCTCGGGCGGGGATTTGTTCATGCCGGAGGATGACCCTCAGGTTGTGAACGCCAAGTTGCCATGGGACCCCATTGACCGCTTCTTATGGGCCAATCTGCCCTATGCTGTTTATTGGGGGAACGGTCAGCGTTTTCGTCCCAAGGGGCATTTGACGGACTATTTCACCGACAATGCGCTGGCGGCGATTGAGGCGAATAAGAACCGGCCTTTCTTCATGTATCTGGCCTATAACGCGCCACACACGCCGCTGCAGGCGCTCAAATCGGATTACGATGCTCTGCCGCAGATCAAAGACCACACCCAGCGTGTCTATGGCGCGATGATCCGTCAACTTGACCGCCGGATTGGCGATGTCCTGCAAAAGCTGAAGAGCAGCGGGCTCGAGGAGAACACGCTTGTCATTTTCACCAGCGACAATGGCGGAGCCTGGTACACCGGCATCCCCGATCTCAATAAGCCCTATCGTGGCTGGAAGGGCACGTTCTTCGAAGGCGGTATCCATGTGCCGATGATGATGCGCTGGCCCGGCCAGATCGCGCCGGGCACTGTGCGCAGGGATGTCGCCCAGCACCTTGATATGTTTGCGACCATCGCAGCGGCAACGGGGGCACAGGTGCCAAGTGATCGCAAGATGGACAGCTTTAACTTGCTCGCCGCCGGACCGAAACGGGAGATCACCTTCTGGCGATCGGGCGATTACCGCGCCGTGCGTGCAGGCGACTGGAAATTGCAGATCTCAAAACGGCCGGACAAGGCCTGGCTGTTCAACCTCGCCACCGACCCGACCGAGCAAGTCAATCTGGCGGACAAGGACCCGGCCCGCGTGGCTGCTCTGCGCAAGCTGATCGAAACGCAAAATGCAGGGCTGCCCAAGCCGCTTTGGCCCGGCTTGCTCGAAGCGCCTATTCGGATCGACGTGCCACTCAACGCGCCGTGGACGAAGGATCAGGAATATGTTTATTGGGCGAATTGATCGCGCAGTTTAGCAAGGACGTCTTTCATAGCCGCTAAGTGCTGCTAGTCTGACCGGGGTAGACCCTTTAGCCATTCTAAGGATTGGCCTTCCTGTCGGTTCAAAATACGGCTGATAAGGTATCGATCTTTTATTTCGGCTGCGAGTGTATCGACCCGAGCAATCATCTCGATTGCGCGCTGATGACTGGAGCGCGCGTCGCTCAATGAAATGACATCTTCTGGCGGTGGGAGGGGCACAACGCCATAATGCGAGGAATATGGCTCTGGCAGGCGCTGAAGTTGTGCCCGCAAATCGTGCGCGAGATCATCTCTCTTCACATAAACCTCACTATGAGCCGAACGCAGCGCACATATTACGGTTTAATATATAAAACCTTAACAAGAATCCCAAATTGAGATCCATGCGAAAGCTATTCTTGGATATCACGAGCTTTCACGCAAGCTTGCGTGGCGCTTCTAATAAGAACATAATAGCAACAAAATAGGTTTTGTAACGCCCTGTTGCCGGATAGGAAAATATTTGCTACAAATGTGGTAAGTTTAGTAAGGTGAGATACGGTGATGGGTACACTTTCAGTTCGGATGGATGATAAGCTGGTTGGCGCGGCTCGTGCTGCGGCCAAGGCTGAGTTTCGTACTGTGCAGGGCCAGCTTGAGTTTTGGGCCAAGGTTGGCCGCGCCGCCCTCGATAATCCCGACTTGCCGGCATCCTTCATCGCGGAAAGCATGATGAGCATGGCCGAGCCACGTGGAGAGGCCACGCCTTTTGTACCTCGCTCGCGGACGCAGGCGTGACCTGGAAAGTCGAGCAGACGAGGCGCTTTGCTCGTACGTACAAGAAACTGCGCGATAATATTGTCGGGGATGTGGACGAGGCCGTGTTTGCCGTCGCAGATAATCCGGACATAGGCGAAAAGAAGAAGGGTGATTTGGCGGACCTTTGGGTCCACAAATTTCGCAGCCAAGGTCAGCTCTGGCTTTTGGGCTACACCCGCGACGACGGAGTTCAGCTAATCTATCTCGAGGCGGTTGGCTCCCATGAAAACTTTTATCGGGATCTCAAGCGGTAGTTCTCAGTATTCACCGCATACAATGCAGAGAATAAGGCTGCGAATCAACGCAATCAGGAAACTGGAGAGTGTTCCCGTGCGAACTTGCGTGCTCCTTCAGATGGGAACATAAAGGAAACATTATCGAATCGCGGATAGCCACATGGGACTGCTGACCAAGAAATTTTACGCCCTCGCAGAATTGCAGGATGCATGGCAGATGCCAGATTCCGATGTTTACTATCTGGCGATGGCTGGTGATTTGAGGCTAACCTTCATGGTCCACGACCTTCGTATTTTGGCTCGCATACCGCTCAAATCGGTCAGGACGGGTCTGATCGAGCAAACTTATAATGGTATTCTCGATTTACGACGCTGCGATGCGGATCACGTCCTTCGCCATGGGGTCGTCGAAATCAACAAGTTCGAAATGCCGAATGAGGATGATGGACGTCTCGCATCCCAAGAGGCCCGGATCACCGTCCGCCGTGAGGACCTGCTGGTGACCGATGACCAGCGTGAGCATGTCGAGCGCAATATCCTGAAACTCCACGAGCCAGCGCCAAAGCCCGTATCTATCGAGTTGGAGTACAGCTGGGATTATCGCCGCATCGAACTCGGCGGGGAGACATTCTCGCTTGGGCCAAAGCAGGCGCGCATTGTTGCCTTGCTCCACCGCGCATACATGGAAGGCGATCCATGGCGTACTGGCAGTCAACTTCTAGATCATGCCGGGTCGTCGGCCGACCGGGTGCGCGATTTGTTCAAGTCGCAAAGTGATTGGACCAAGCTGATCGTGTCAGATGGACGCGGACTTTATCGCCTCGCCATCCCCACCCAGCAGTAACTCACCCGATCCCACGGATTTGCGCGCTGCGAATCGTTAGGGTCGCGCGTGGTGTAGAGTAGTTGTATCGCACCCCGATCCCCCGCCATCCCCCAGCGCTCCCCCACTGATCCCACAGCGCAATGTGCATTTGAGCCCCACCCCAAGGTCACGACATCCCCCAGCTAAAAACGGCACCTCCAAGGCCGGCCAATAAATGGCCCCAATGGAGGAACAATGATGATCCAACATCTAAATCAAGTTGACCTGTCCAGACGGTGGAAGGTGAGCCCGCGCACCCTTGAGCGCTGGCGCTGGGCTGGCTGTGGGCCGCGCTACATCAAAATCGGCGGCCGGGTTGTTTACAGGCTTGAGGACATCGAAGCGTATGAAGCAAGCCAGATGTTCAGCAACACGGCTGAGTTTGCAGCAGTTCGGGGAGGCGTTCATGGCCGTTGAGATCCCGCTGCTCAAAGTGCCCGATCATGTGCTGGCCGCCTGCCAAAGGGGTGGGCGGCACCTGACCCCCGTCATGGAGGCTGTGCGCCATC
>JACCDK010578594.1_pt1 | contig 11214 bp, 9 predicted proteins | sample 7445871 | NCBI WGS metagenome assembly JACCDK01 (sample SAMN15323436, study PRJNA562643) | freshwater metagenome | isolation source: river surface water | place: USA:Blue River Watershed | collected 2017-08-15
AGGCGCATGCCTATCAGTTTGATGGCGACACATCGACCTTCATTGTGGAAACACCCGAGGCTGTTTGGAAGGCCGCAGGCTTGGACACCATGTCGCAAGAAGCATCCATTGCATTTTGTGAAAAGTTATTTGCCCAGTATTTGGACGGTCATGCCCTCATGACGAATGCCAAGCATTTGCGGGGCTCTGCGCATTGGATCAAGTTTCCGCGCGTCATCTGCGATCAATGGGTGCACTGGGACACGTCGGCCGATGGCAGGCAAGTGCCGTATGTCCTGATGGGAGACGCCGCGCACACCGCACATTTTTCGATTGGGTCAGGCACCAAGCTGGCGCTGGAAGATGCCATTGAATTGGCCGACATGTTCGATCGTGTGGGACATGGTGTGAAGGGCATGCAGGAGGTGATGACTTCTTACCAAGCGACCCGGTCGGTGGAGGTGCTGAAGATTCAAAATGCCGCGCGCAATTCGACCGAGTGGTTTGAGAATGTGGCGCGTTATGTCAATTTGCCACCCCAGCAATTTGCCTATTCACTGCTCACGCGCAGTCAGCGAATTTCGCATGAAAACTTGCGCTTGCGCGATGGCCAGTTTGTGGCTGCCTACGAACGCTTCATGGCCTCGCTGGCCAACCTGGATGACAGCGCCAAAGCCAAATCAACGCCGCCCATGTTCTTGCCTTTGCAAGCGCGCGGTGTGACCTTGAAAAACCGCGTCATGGTGTCTCCCATGGCAACCTATTCAGCGGTCGACGGGGTTCCTGGCGATTTTCATCTGATGCATTACGGTGCGCGTGCCGTCGGTGGTGCCGCCATTGTGTTCACTGAAATGACTTGCGTGACGCCAGAGGGGCGCATCACGCCGGGCTGTCCTGGCTTGTGGAATGAAGAACAGCAACAAGCTTGGACGCGCATTGTGAATTTTGTCCATGCACAGTCGGATGCCAAGATCGCTTTGCAGTTGGGTCATGCAGGACGCAAAGGATCGACGCGCAGGGCATGGGATGGCATTGACATGCCTTTGAACGATGCCGTGCGAGATGGCGACAACTGGCCGCTGATGGCGCCCTCGGCCTTGCCCTACATGGAGGGCGTGAGCCAAGTGCCGCATGAAATGACGCCAGCCGACATGGATGCCGTGTTGGCAGCGTTTGTGGCTGCGGCAGAGCGGGGTGCCAAGGCTGGGTTTGACTGGCTGGAATTGCATTGTGCCCACGGCTACTTGCTGTCGGGCTTCATTTCGCCGCTGACCAACCACCGAAGCGATGCGTTTGGCGGCAGCTTGGCCAACCGTTTGCGCTTTCCGTTGGCTGTGTTCACTGCAATGCGCCAAGCATGGCCCCAAGACAAGCCGATGTCGGTGCGCATTTCAGCGCACGATTGGGTCGAAGGTGGCATCACGCCCGACGATGCAATCGAAATCGCCAAGGCCTTCAAAGCCGCCGGTGTGGATTTTGTGGATTGCTCTTCAGGTCAAGTTGACAAGCGCGAAAAGCCTGTTTATGGCCGCATGTTTCAAACGCCGTTTGCCGATCGCATTCGCAATGAAGCGGGCGTGCGAACCATTGCGGTGGGCGCCATTTCAGAAGCGGACCATGTGAACAGCATCATCGCTGCAGGCCGTGCCGATTTGTGTGCGGTGGCGCGCCCCCATTTGGCCAATCCCTCTTGGACGATGCAAGAGGCCGCGCGCATTGGTTACACCGATTTGAATTGGCACAAAGCGTATGTGTCGGGCAAGCGCCAAATGGAAACCAACTTTGAGCGTGCTGCTGCCATGGCGGCCATGAGTGCGTCACCCGCGGCGGCCAAAGGAGAGAATTGATGCGACACGTTTGGATCACGGGCGCAGGGCGAGGCATTGGCGCGGCCATTGCGCATGCGTTTGCCCGTGAAGGGGCGGCGCTGAGTTTGTCGGGTCGCAATGTGCAGACCTTGGAAAAGCAAGCGGCTGAATTGCGCAATGCATGTCCAGGTGTGAAGTTGCACTTGAGCGTCATGGATTTGAGCGACCCCGAATCAGTGGCAGCAGCGCACCGCGCCAATCATGCGGCTTGGGGACCTGTGACCGTGCTGATCAACAATGCAGGCCAAGCACTCAGCCAGCCTTTTGCCAAGACCGATTTGCAACTTTGGCAACACATGCTGAACGTGAATTTAACGGGCACCTATTTGTGCATCCAAGCGGCATTGCCAGACTTGTTGGCCGCGCATGCCAAAGGCCATGCCGCCCGCATTGTGAACATGGCCAGCACTGCTGGTTTGAAAGGCTTTGCCTATGTGTCGGCGTATGCCGCTGCCAAGCATGGTGTGATCGGTCTCACGCGCAGTTTGGCCTTGGAGTTGGCACGCAAAGGCGTGACCGTGAATGCTGTGTGCCCTGGCTTCACAGAGACAGACATCGTGCGCGAGTCCGTGGCCAACATTGTGGCCAAAACGGGGCAAACCGAAGCGCAAGCGCGCGATGCATTGGTGGCCCACAACCCCCAGAAAAGAATGATTCAGCCCGAAGAGGTGGCACAAGCCGTGATGTGGCTGTGCAGCGATGCGGCTGCGTCGGTCAATGGTCAATCGATTGCCGTAGATGGTGGGGAGACGATGTGATGGCACAAGAGTTGAATTTGCATCAAAACGCCGATCATGAATTCAGAGCACATGCCGACCATCACGCTTCATTGCGTTTGTGGCTGCGTTTGTTGTCTTGCACCACGCGCGTTGAAGACAAGATTCGACAAAAGTTGCGAGAGTCTTTTGACATCACCTTGCCGCGCTTTGACTTGATGGCCCAACTGGAGCGTCATCCGGAGGGGCTCACGATGGGTGAATTGTCACGCCGCATGATGGTGACGGGTGGCAACATCACGGCCATTGTGGATCAGCTTGAAAAAGAAAAGTTGGTGTTGCGACAAGTGGGGGCCAACGATCGCCGTTCGTTCACAGTCAAATTGACCAAGGCGGGGCGAGATGCATTTGCCGACATGGCGGTTGCACACGAAGCCTGGGTGGCCGACATGTTTGCCGGCTTGTCAGACAACCAACAGCGACAGCTGTACACCTTGTTGGGTGCGCTGAAAAAGAATTTACAAAAACAGGAGGAGATGGCATGAGTCAAAAATATTTACCGGGCGAGCCGCACCAGTTGCCGCGCCATGGCAACAAGCTGGCCAACTACAAAGCGGAACATGTGCTGTTTGAGGTGAAGGAGGGGGTGGCCACGCTCACCCTCAATCGACCTGAGCGCAAAAATCCCTTGTCGTTTGAATCGTATGCAGAGATGCGTGATTTGTTTCGCGCATTGGTTTATGCCGACGATGTCCATGCAGTGGTGGTCACCGGTGCCGGCGGGAACTTTTGCTCTGGCGGCGATGTGCATGAAATCATTGGCCCCCTCACCAAGTTGGACATGCCCGGCTTGTTGACGTTTACGCGCATGACCGGCGATTTGGTCAAGGCCATGCGTGCCTGCCCTCAGCCCATCATTTCCGCCATTGACGGCATTTGCGCGGGGGCTGGCGCACTGTTGGCGTTGGCCTCTGACATGCGCTACGGCACAGCGCGAAGCAAAACCTATTTCTTGTTCAACAAAGTGGGCTTGGCCGGTTGCGACATGGGGGCCTGTGCATTGTTGCCCCGTGTGATTGGGCAAGGGCGTGCGTCCGAATTGTTGTACACCGGCCGTGGCTTGCCAGGTGAAGAGGCAGAGCGCTGGGGTTTTTACAACCGTGTGTGCACCCCTGAGACGGTGTTGACCGAAGCCCAAGCCATGGCGCAGGCCTTGGTCAGGGGCCCCACCTTTGCCAACAGCATGACCAAAAAGATGCTGCAACAAGAGTGGAACATGGGGGTGGACGAGGCCATTGAGGCAGAGGCACAGGCCCAAGCCATTTGCATGGCCACCAACGATTTTCACCGGGCTTATCACGCCTTTGTGGCCAAGCAAACGCCCGTGTTTGAAGGAGATTGAGCATGAATTCAGCGGCTCATTTGGCATGGCCCTTCTTTGACGAATCGCACCGCAGTTTCAAAAGCCAATTGCAAACTTGGACGCGCCAACAGTTTGCAGACTTGCATGACCACGACGAATCGCGTGATGCCATTGACCGCGAATGTGTGAGTTTGGTGAAAGCCTTGGGACAAGGCGGCTGGTTGAAACCAGCCATTGCGGGTCAGATGCATGGCGGTGCCGCCGATGTGATCGACACCCGCACCATTTGCATGTTGCGCGAAGAACTGGCTTGGCACCATGGTTTGGCTGATTTTGCGTTTGCCATGCAAGGCTTGGGATCGGGCGCCATCAGCTTGAAAGGCACGCCAGAACAGCAAGCCGAGTACCTGCCGCGTGTCGCCAAAGGGGAGGCTCTGGCAGCTTTTGCACTCAGCGAGCCTGATGCAGGCTCTGACGTGGCTGCGATGCAATGCAGTGCCGTCGACACTGCAGAAGGCTATCGTTTGAATGGTTTCAAGACTTGGATTTCCAACGGCGGCATTGCAGATTTTTACGTGGTGTTTGCACGCACAGGTGAAGCACCGGGCGCCCGCGGCATCAGCGCTTTCATTGTGGACGCCCACTCACCGGGTTTGGAAATTGCCGAGCGCATCGATGTGGTGGCGCCGCACCCCTTGGCCAAACTGCATTTCAACAACGTCTTGGTGCCCCATGCCAAACGCATTGGTGCCGCCGGCGAAGGCTTCAAAGTGGCCATGGCCACTTTGGATGTGTTCCGCACCTCGGTGGCGGCCGCGTCCTTGGGCTTTGCACGCAGAGCCTTGGACGAGTCAATTGCTTGGGCCAAGCAGCGCAAGATGTTTGGTCAGAGTTTGGGTGATTTTCAAATCACGCAGAGCAAGTTGGCGCAGATGGCCACGCTACTCGATGCCGCAACCTTGCTCACTTACCGTGCTGCTTGGCTGCGCGATCAAGGTCAGCGCATCACGCAAGAAGCGGCCATGGCCAAAATGACCGCCACAGAAAATGCGCAACAGATCATCGACATGGCTGTGCAAATGCATGGTGGCATGGGCGTGAAAAAAGGTTGCATTGTCGAGTCGCTGTACCGAGAAATCAGAGCCCTTCGCATCTATGAAGGGGCCACTGAAGTGCAGCAGTTGATCATTGGTCGCGATTTGCTCAAGTGAGGCAAGACATGACGGCATCACCCTCCTTTTCATTGGCGCCATCTTCGCATGTGGACACGTTCACACGTGATCGCTTGCCTCCCTCCGACCAATGGCCGGTGTTTGTGTTTGATCGGCCAGAAGTTCAGTACCCTCCACAACTCAATTGTGTTCAGGGCTTGCTTGACCATCATGTGGCCAGCGGGCTTGGCGATCGCGTGGCGGTTCGCGGAAAAGATGCAACGGGCGACATCCACTGGACCTACGCGCAGTTGCAAGCCAAGGTCAATCAAATTGCGCATGTGCTGACCACCGACATGGGTTTGAAATCGGGCCAGCGTTTGCTCCTTCGCGGTGGCAACAGCCCCATGATGGCCGCTTGTTTTTTGGCGGCCTTGAAAGCAGGTTTGGTCGTGGTACCCACCATGCCATTGCTGAGAGCAGCTGAGCTGAAGCAAATTGTGGACAAAGCGCAGGTGAGTGCCGCCTTGTGCGACAGCTTGCTGGCCGATGAACTTCGTCATTGCACGGATGCATCGCATCCGCATCACGCGGCCGCGCTGAAACAAGTGCTGTGGTTCAGATCAGACGACGCCAACGGTGTTGAAGCGCGCATGTCAAAGCATGCTGAAGCCTTTGAGGCCTATCCGACCAGCCGCGACGATGTCTGTTTGATTGCATTCACCAGTGGCACCACGGGCCAGCCCAAGGGCACGATGCATTTTCACCGTGACGTGTTGGCCATGTGCGATTTGTTTCCGCGCCATGTCTTGAACATGGACGCCAACGACATTGTGTGTGGCACGCCGCCAATTGCATTCACCTTTGGACTGGGGGGCTTGCTGGCCTTTCCCTTGCGCTACGGCGCTTGCGCTGTGCTGTTGGAGAAATACACACCTGAGTCTTTGTTGCAAGCAGTGGGTCACTACGGCGCCACACAGTGTTACACGGCGCCCACCATGTACCGCCAAATGGCCATGTTGGTCAGCGATCAACCCGGCGCTTTCAATTTGAAGTCTTTGAAGCACACTGTCTCGGCGGGTGAAGCATTGCCCGATGCCACCCGCCAGTTGTGGAAAAAAGCCACCGGCATCGAGATGACCGATGGCATTGGTGGCACCGAAGTGATTCACATCTATATCTCCAGTGCGGGACACGAGGTGCGCGCAGGCAGCATTGGCAAAGTGGTGCCAGGTTATCAAGCGCAAATTGTGGACGAAGACATGCAAGCCGTTCCGCCCGGTGTTGTCGGCCGCTTGGCGGTCAGGGGTCCTACAGGTTGTCGCTATTTGGACGATCCACGCCAAAAGGATTACGTCAAAGAAGGCTGGAATTTGCCGGGCGACACGTTTGTCATGGATGCAGATGGCTACTTCAGTTATCAAGCGCGCAACGACGACATGATCATCTCTGCAGGCTACAACATTGCCGGGCCCGAAGTAGAAAGCGCTTTGATGCAGCACCCTGCAGTGGCCGAATGTGGCGTGGTGGGTGCAAGTGACATCGAGCGCGGGCAGGTGGTGATGGCCTTTGTGGTGCTCAAGCAGGGTTACACCGGTTCAATTGCCATGGAAAAAGAACTTCAAGAGTTTGTGAAGCAGACCATTGCACCGTTCAAATACCCAAGGCGTGTGGTGTTTTGCGATGCCATGCCACGCACCGAGACGGGTAAGTTGCAGCGCTTTAAATTGCGTCAGCAAGCGATGGCCTTCAACGCCGACAAATAAGGAGCAGAAGATGTCACAAGACACATTGAGGGTACTTCAGCCAGAGGGCTGGGCGCCTGCCAAAGGCTATGCCAATGGCATTGCCGCCCGCGGTGAAATGATTTTTGTAGCGGGCATGATTGGCTGGAATGGCCAGTGCCAGTTTGAAACCGATGATTTTGTGGCGCAGTGCAAACAAGCTTTGCAAAACATTGTGGCCACATTGGCCTGTGCGGGGGCCGGGCCCGAGCACATGGCCCGCATGACCTGGTACGTGAAAGACAAAAAAGAGTATGTGGCGCGTGGACGCGAACTGGGCAAGGTCTACCAAGAGGTGATGGGCAGAAACTACCCCGCCATGACCTTGGTTCAAGTGGCCGACTTGGTGGAAGACCGGGCTTTGGTGGAGATTGAGGTGACGGCCGTTAAGCCTTGACAATCAGTTTCTGCAGAATGGATTTGAGAGTGGCGCTGTGCGCTTGACCCAAGAGGTTCAAAACTTGTTGCTCGTGTTGATGGGCTTTTTTCAGAAGCGGCTTGACCAGTTTCTGACCTGCCGGTGTCAAACTCACCCAGGCCTGGCGCTTGTCTTGTGTGCAAGGTGTGCGAACAAGCAAGTTGTCTGTTTCCATTCTGAGAACCATCTTGGTCACGGTGGGTTGTTTGGCCAACACAATCTCGGCCAATTCACCCACGGTGCGTTGTTTGACGCCCGACAAGGACGCCAGTATTCGCCATTCGGACACCGTGAGTCCTGCCGCTTCAACTTGGGCATGAAATTCTGAAGAAATGGTGAAGCTGGCCCGTGCAAGCAAGTACGGTAAATAGCTGTCAACAAATTCTGGGTTGGCCATGGTGGGCAATGACGCCAATCAAGCTGGCAGTTTTTGGGCGCTGTAAAAGCCGCCTTGTTGATGCACCAAGGGTGACCCGTTGGCAAAACCACATTGCTCAACTTCACCCACAAAAATGATGTGATCGCCCTCGGTGTATTGGCTGCGGTTGCGACATTCAAACCAAGCCAATGCGCCTTTTAAAACAGGTAATTTGGCAGCACCCAAGGCATAGTCAACGCCACTGAAGCGATCGCCTTGTCCGAATGCGAATTGATGGCACAAAGCCAATTGCTGTTCGCTCAAAATGTTGATGACGTAGTGCGATGTCTTTTGAAACGATGGCACGGTGCGTGATTTCAAGCCCAAGCTCCAGACCACCAAAGGGGGCGTCAGTGACACGCTGTTGAACGAGCTGGCGGTGAGCCCTACAAATTGATGCCCCCATTCAGCGGGATTGGCCTCACCCAATTGATGGGTGGTAATGACCGAGACACCTGTTGGAAAGCGTGAGAGCGCTTGCTTGAAGTGCGGGGCGTCGAAGTTGGGGCTAGGGGAATTCATGAGCCGATTGTATGAAATTTCATATAAACTTGCTGGCACATAGAAATGGCAAGCCGTCCAAAGTGCTTGTCACAAGGAGTTGTCATGCTGATTGAGCAAATCGAACACCGTTGGTTGACTGCCTTTGAGCGCACCTTCGCCCTGTGCAAAATTCAAGAAGGTGACGTGGTGGCGTTGCTCACCGAGAGTCAGTCGCGCCGGATCAACGTGGATTTGGCCCGCATCAGTTTGCAGCGCATGGGCGCCAAAATCTTTGAAGTGTGTTTGCCCACACCGGCACTTTCAGCGCCTGCCCCCGTGCGTTCAACAGGTGCCACCGATGTCATTCAGCATTTGGCACCCGTGGTGGCAGCCCTGCAACGTGCCCATGTGGTGATCGATTGCACCGTGGAAGGCATGTTGCATGCGCCTGAATTGCCCGCCATCCTGAAAGGGGCCGATGGCGTGGTGCCACGCTTGTTCATGATCTCCAACGAGCACCCCGAAATTTTGGAGCGCACAGTGCCCGATCCCGCGCTGGAGTCGGTGGTCCGCAATGCCATGAAGAAATTGCGTGGCACGCAGCACATGCATGTGTCCTCCAAGGCGGGCACCGACTTGAACATTAAACTGAAGTCGGCTGTGGTGGGTGGTGTCTGGGGTTTTTGCAGCAAGCCCGGCATGGTGTCGCACTGGCCAGGTGGCTTGGCCTTGGCCTTTCCCGCAGCCGGCAGTGTCAATGGTCGCTTGGTGATGGCGCCTGGCGATGTCAACCTGACGTTCAAGCGCTACCTGCGTGACTCCATTGCATTAACCATCGAAAACGACAGCATCACGCGGATCGAAGGCGAAGGTGTGGATGTTGAGATGATGCGTTCCTATTACCAAGCTTGGATTGACAAAGAAGGCCATCGCGATGCCTGTGCGGTGTCGCACGTGGGTTTTGGTTTGAACCCCGCCGCGCGCTGGGACGCCATGACCTTTTACGACAAACGCGATTGCAATGGCACCGAGTTGCGTGCCTTTGCAGGCAACTTTTTGTACTCCACAGGCGCCAACGAAGTGGCGGGTCGACACACCCTGGGCCACTTTGATTTGCCCATGCGTGGCTGCACCATTGCGTTGGACGGCCAGTGCGTGGTGAACGAAGGCACATTGGTGCCAGGTGTGTTTGAAAGTCCAGCGTCATGATGGCCGACTTGCCCTCTTGGATAGAGGCGGGCCCTGCCGATGCCCAAACCACAGTGGTTTTTTTGCATGGCATCGGTGGCGGAAAAAAAGGCTTTCAGTCGTCTGTCGATTGCTTTGCCAGCAAGGGTTACCGTGCGCTGGCTTGGGACATGCCAGGTTATGGCGACAGCCCTTTGACGGGCGTACTCAGTTTTGACAGCCTGGCGCGCTCTCTGGAACGCATGCTGAACCAAGCGAATGTTCAAAAGGCGGTGCTGGTGGGGCACAGCATGGGGGGCATGGTGGCCTTGCAAGCATGGACCCATTGCCCAGAACGCATTCAAGGCCTGGTGATCGCCGCCAGCAGTCCTGCGTTTGGTCAACAGGATGGCGACTTTCAGCAGCAGTTTGTGGCACAGCGTCTGGCCCCTTTGAATGCAGGCAAAACCATGGCCCAAGTGGCCGACCGTTTGGTGCCGAGCATGGTGGCACCACAGGCTTTGCCACCCGGTGCGATGTTGCCAGACTATCCCCCCGGATTGGCCTTGGCGCATGCCTGCATGTCTGCGGTACCGCCCGACACTTACCGTGCAGCATTGCAAGCCTTGGTGACCTTTGAGCAACGCGCGGCCTTGCCCAGCATCACAGTGCCCACTTTGTGTCTGGCAGGCGAGCACGACAAAACAGCGCCTCCTGAAGTTTTGCGACGCATGGCGCAAAAGATTCCGGGCGCGCAATTCGAATGCATTCCAGGCGTTGGCCATTTGATGGGCTTTGAACAAGAAGCACCCTTCCACCAGGCCATCTTGAATTTTTGTACCACCTCATTTTGAGGTTGCAGGAGACCCCATGCGCAACAACCCAACTGCCACCAGCAGCACCCCTTACAACAGCACCGCCAACTACATGCCGATCAGTGGCGAGGACTATCCGCTGACCGAGAAGCAGAAGAAGTTGATGGCCATGGCCCATGACATGGGCAAGCACAAATTTGCGCCACGTGCCGCACAACTTGATCGCGATGCGCAATTCCCCTTTGAGAATTACAAAGACATGAAGGACAGCGGCTTGCTGGCTTTGTGTGTCCCCGAAGCCCATGGTGGTTTGGGTGCAGACTATGCCACCTACGCCATGGTCTCGGCAGAAATTGGCCGCTGGTGCGGCGCAACGGCGCTGACGTTCAACATGCATGTGTGCACCATGATGTGGAGTGGCTTGTTGTCTGAAGATTTGGACATGACGCCAGAACAACGTGCGCTGCACCGTGTGCATCAAAAGTCTCACTTTGCACGCGTGGTCAATGACGGTGCCATTTATGCACAACCTTTTTCTGAAGGCGGCGCTGCTGCGGCAGGCGCGCAGCCTTTTGGCACGCAAGCTGTCAAGGTTGAAGGCGGTTGGCGCATCAATGGCAAAAAGATTTTTGCTTCTTTGTCCGATGCGGCCGATTTTTTTGGCGTGTTGTGCACAGAGAAAAAGCCCGATGCAGATTTGTCAAGGCGCGACACCCTTTATTTGGCCATTCCGCGCACTGCACCAGGCCTGACCGTTGAAGGTGATTGGGATCCTTTGGGCATGCGTGCCACCGTGTCACGCAATTTGATTTTCAAAGACGTGTTTGTGCCTGAGGATGCGGCGTTGATGCCGCAAGGGGTTTACTTTCAGGCGGCCAGTCGCTGGCCGCACATGTTCATGACCTTGTCGCCCACCTACATGGGTATTGCTCAGGCCGCTTATGACTTCACGGTGGCTTATTTGCGCGGTGAAATACCAGGCACCGGTCCGGTCAAGCGTCGCCAATTTGCCACCAAGCAAATTGCGGTGGCAGAAATGTTTGTCAAGTTAG
>JACCDK011864160.1_pt1 | contig 11213 bp, 8 predicted proteins | sample 7445871 | NCBI WGS metagenome assembly JACCDK01 (sample SAMN15323436, study PRJNA562643) | freshwater metagenome | isolation source: river surface water | place: USA:Blue River Watershed | collected 2017-08-15
CATGCATTTGCAATTGATTTGGGATCTAAAGGGTTAGCAAGTGTTCCATTCCAATCTTCAACAATCATCCCCCTGGCACCACCAACATCTGTCAGTGCACAAGGCAATCCAAAAGCCATTGCTTCAAGAGCTGCAATCGAGAATGTTTCACTCTCTGAGGTAAGGGTAAAAATATCCGCGATATAATAAAATGGTCGCACATCAGACTGGTTACCAGCAAAATGCACATATGCATCCAATTGCAAATCAGAAACAAGTTGTTTGATCTTTTTTTGCAATGCTGGATTTCCTGAACCAACAATCATCAAGTGAGGCTTGATAACAGCTCTCATTTGATGAATCATAAACAATGCTTTTATCGCATCGGAATGGCGCTTTTCAGGATTGATTCTTGCAACCAACAGGATCAACTTATCGTTTTGATCAACAGAGTAAGATGCTCTGATGCTATCGCGACTCAATCCTTCATAAAGAGCAGGATTGAAAGTTTCCGTATTGATACCATTGTAAATGACAGTGTGTTCGCATTTTGGAAGATGGTATTTTTTTGTCAAATAATCCTGCTGGCGATGGCAGAGGTAAACCAAGGTGTCGTGTTTCCCAATCAAGCTGAAATAAACATAAGTTTGAAACCAATTATAAAATGAAAATGGTTTTGTAGTATGCGGAGAAAGAAATATTTGATAACGCTTGTCAAAAAGACAAGCCATTTTGGTGAGGAAATAAGAATAGGGATTAACACAAAATATTTTTTCAGCGCCATGCGATATAATCTGTTGTTTTATCCGAAAAGAAATAGACAAATCATAACGAGACTTTTTTAAAACCTTGATGATCGGAATGCCGGCAGCTATTTCACTGGCCAATGTATCATCATCACTGAGTATAATGACAATTGGATCATACTTGATGTCAAACAAATGATTTACGATGCTGATCATGAATTTTTCCGCTCCTCCCATGGGCAAACCATGAATAACAAAAGCAATTGATTTGGGATTCATCATGAAATGTAGAGTTATACTGATTAGAGTGTCTTTGTATGATCAATGTATCCATCTGTGGCATCTTCGCGGTGAAGTATCGATGCTGGGTTTCCAATAACCAAACTGTTGGATGGCACAGAAATATTAACAAAAGCATTGGGTGCAATCATCACATTATTGCCAATCCTGATATTGCCTACTATTACTGCGTTCGTCCCTATCCATACCTTATTACCAATGGTTGGAGTCCCTTTATTCTTTCCACGGTTTGTTTGTCCGATGGTCACTCCGGGAGACAGGTTGCAGTAATCGCCGATGATTGACTTTGAGTTGATGACGATTGTTCCCCAATGACCAATGTATAATCCTTTGCCTATTTGGGTAGACGGTGGTATTTGGAAACCATAAAAATGAGCGTCAAGATGTAGAAGAATTCTGTAGATGAAGCCCAAAAATGAATTTTTCTTGAATTGATGTGATTTCCTGAGTAAAAATGTAAACCTGAAACCCGGAATGAGCAAAGAAGGCAGGAACTTACCAGAAGCTGTTTCACCAGCATAGCGCAACAAATCAGCTTTGATGGTATCATTCAACACAATGATCAATTAACTGTTTCAAAGGCATGATAAACCTGCATCAATGTATTCTTGTTATGGATTGAATCGGATTGGAAGTGACCCGGTAATATGGTTTTTTCCAAATCCTTATAATGATTTGATTCAATCATAGACATAATAGCCTTGGCAATAGAAATTGGATCCGCATTGGTAAGCATGCCATTTATTCCATCTGAGATGTATTCAGGGAATGCACCCAAATTGGTAGCCAAGACGGTTTTCCCCATGGCAAAAGCTGTCATTAGAACTCCACTCTGTGTGGCTTCCCGGTAAGGACAAACAATAAATTTTGAACCTTGAATCAATTGGGAGAGTTGTTCAATTGACAGATAATCTTCAATAAACGTTATATGCTGTGGATACTGGTCAAGCAACTTTCTGTCAAGTATTAGTCCATTGGATTTGCCAGCAATGATAAAATGTTCATCAGGGAAGTTCTTTAAAACCTTGGGGATAGCCTCTAAAAGGAGATCAATTCCTTTATAGTATGATAGCTGTCCAAAAAAAAGAATATAGGGCCTGGCAGTAGAAGGCTGTTTATTGAACTTTGATATAAAGGAATACGGTTGTAAACGCAGTTGATTAATCTTTCCGTTTACATCTTTGTTGTATTTTTTAAACAATTTGGCAGAATAAGAAGAGTAGAATGATATCGACATTGCTTTCCGCTTGTAAAAGTATCGAACCATGTCCAGGAGGAATGATTCTTCACCAAGATGGGGAACAGGGTCATGAATGGTCAAAGCCAGCTGATCATTTTTCAAGTATAGTAAAGAAGAGATTGCTCGACCAGAAGCAGTATCAAAATGAACAACATCATAATTGCGTGAACCAATCAAACGCCCCAAGAAAATTCCTCCCATGATGCTGTCAATCCCTAACATGCTTTTCCCTTTGAAAAAAATAACTTCCACAGAGGCGATATGCTCAAAAAAGGGTTTGAAAAGACCGAATTGTTCTGGAGTCAAAATATGTTCCAATTTTTCCAATCTGTTGAAATGATTTATTTCTGACAATTCGAAAACAGTACTTTTTTGAGAATCTGGTGAAACTTCAATCAACAGGTCAATATTAACGTAGTTCTTGATGGACTGAAGCGTTTCAAGACAACTGTCAAGAAAATAGGTATGTACATAGTAGAGGACCCGACGTCTCGACATAATAAATGTAATTGAGCAAATACTAATCTGCTGATAAAGCGTAACTATATGGCAATGGGTCTTCTCCTAAGAAATATTTTTGCATAAAACAACAAAACAAAAGCAAAAGTTATCCAAAAAAGAAAAAAGAAATAAGGTGTAGAAAATAAAATGAACAAGTAATGATAGGTCAGAAGCAGAAGCGCTGATGAAATATAAAAAAAGAGCGAATCAGAAAGTTTATTGGTTCCACATTGCACCAAAATAACATCCTGTGAAACATGAAAAAAGAGAAATGAAATGAAAATGGCATAATTGACTAGTGCAATATCTTTATAAAAGATAAGCCCCAAAAAACCAATGGTAAAATTCAACGCTAGACTGATAAGATTTAACCACATATCTGTTTTTTCCATTTGCATTGAAACCAAAAGATTGGCCTGGAGCAAAGCAGTAGGAAAGATGATGATTGTCCAGAACATTTGTATGCAAAAAGAAGCTGTATGAACATATTTCTCGCCAAATAAAAGTGGTATCAGCGATGATGCATAAGAGTAAATAAAAGTGAAAGCCAATAGACCATAAATTGTATAGACAAGAAAAACTTTTCTAAAAAATCTGTTTCTTTCGGCTGAATCTGCCTTCCCTTTTTCAACCAACATGGGAAATACGGAAGCAGAAACCATAACAGGGATGATTTCTGCTATTGAAAACAATTTAAAAGAAATCTCATAATCTGCAACCCGATCAAATTGAAGTATTTTGGAAACGAGCAAACTGCCCGTAGACCAGTAAACAACCGAAACACTACCTATGACAACAAAATAAATATTTTTTTTAAGCATGTCAACCATCTCTTTCAAGCCTAAAGATCCATTCCAAATATTCGCAACATGGATCCTATCAGGAAAGCCAAACCCAAAAAATAGGGATAGTGTAAAACAGCGGAAGATGACAAGCAAAATAATAACGGAAAATATGCTGATATCGATATACACTAAAAAACCTGCCAATACCAGTTTTATGAGGGCCTCTAACGAGGTAAGTACAAATGATCTTTTTTGTTGATACCTTGAAATATTGATTGTCTTAAAAACATAAATGATATTGTCAAAGACGATATTGATACCCAATAACAATGAGATGTTTCTGACCAAGTCTGAACTGTACAATGCAAAAGAAAGCAGGACATTGATCAAATAGAATACAGTACCTGCAAGTAACTGAATCTTAAAAAACCGTGAAATAATTTCAGTATCATGTTCATTTTGCTTGATTTCCCTGATAAACCATTGCGACAGTCCAAGAGAGGAGAAAGACATGATCATTCCGTAAAGCGTATTGGCAATGATATAGCTGGAAAAATCAGAAGGACTGTACCTGCGTGCAATGACAATAAAAAATAAACTGAAAATAACATTCTGGGAAAGACTGGAAAAAATGGCCCAAAACGAGTTACCAATTAGCCTGCCCTTGAACAATTGAAAAATATTAGACAATTTCTTTTGTTTTACTATTTTCTAAATTCGCTCTGGTTGAAGCAATGAGCATACAGACTATCGAGATAATCAAGAGTTTGATTCTTATGTCTCCAAAAGAATAAACAGTATAAAAGCCGACCATCCAGGTAAAAAGTGCGGAAACCAAAACGACCAGACTTAAGTCTTTTGTCTTTACGTATGTTACAATTCCAGCATAAATGGGTTTGATAATGAAAAACATGGCAACAAGAAATCCTACCAGCCCAAACTCCGTCAGCAATTTAAGGTAGCCACTCTCTGGGTGATCGTATAGTGTTACTTCATTATCGCTTATCCAATACTGGTCTGGATTGTGTATTGAAACGTAATTGGCATAGTTGCCCAGCCCTATTCCAAAAAAAGGGTGTTGCAGAAATATGGCAAAAGCGTCTTGCCAAATGGCGTAACGAAATGCATATGCTTCTGCCAAATCATCTCGCTTGAAAATTGGAATGGCATCAGCAAAGTTGTAAATAAAAATAGAAACAAGTATTGCGACAGAGATGATGGCTGCCCTGTATTGGGCATTTCCCAAAACAATGATAACCAACAACCCAATAAGCCAACCTCCCAAACCTGCTCTTCCTCCTGTAAAAAGAAGGGCAATCATTGAAAGACCACAAAGCAGTAATCCAAGCTGGGAACTCTTTCCTTTAACAATGCCCGGAAGCAGCAACATGAGCAGGCTAGAAGCAGAAAGATATTGGGCATATTTTTGTGGATCCTGGAAAAAACTTGGATACCTGATCGACATGCCTCCTGCTACATTTATATTTTGAGATTTCGCAAAAGAAAAGGAAGGCCCAATTACAAATTGAAAGGCCAAAAAGACAAGTGAAAATATCAAAGTGATTTTCATGCAACTGAGAATGGAATTTATAAAACCGGGATCAAGTGAAAACTCATCTATCAATACCTTGGCAAAAAAGAAAGCTGCCAAAAGCTGAAATGAATCTGTTACGGTCTCTCTGGACAAATCTGGTGATAATACAAGACCAATAATGATTGACAATAACAAAAAGAGAAACAAATTAAAATAAGAAAAAGAAGCAGGACATGTTGGATCCTTCCGTTTATGGAAAAAAACCAAGAAAATAAAAGTGACAAAAACAAAAAGAGTCGTGGAAAGAATACTTGGCAAAAGATCTATACCTAAAAAAGGGTAGGCGATAAAGACAAATTTTAAATAAACCCTATTCCTATCCTCTCTTGTGAACAGCATGGCATAGAAGAATAGCATGAGAACTGCCAAAGCCAAAAACATGATAATCGTAGAAGTCATGTCTTATGCATTATTATTCCTGAACCAAACGCCACTCATTCTGCAGATGTTTTCAGCAAATGAAACATCCTTCAAAACTTCAAATCTTGGCAACTTGTACTTTTCTTTGATATTTTCTGCTGTCAAATAGTATGGCTTTGTAGAAAATGCCAATTGATATCCTGCGCGCTCTACCATGTTGATTTCCCTTTCGGTGAAATCTCCATTCGGGTAGGCAAATCCATTGATCTCATGCTGGAGTATGTCTTCTAACTGTTTTTTGGAATGGGTTATCTCCAAATAAACCTCTTCATCTGTACACTTGGGTAAAATTGGATGGGTTACCGTATGGCTTCCAATTACAACCTTTCCGATTTTCTCTACATCCTGCAGTTCATCAACCGTCATCGCTTCACGTCCTACACAAAACCTGTCTTTTAATTTCGAAAGAAGTTCTATCCGTGATTTGTTTTCCATCATTTTAACCTGTTCTGGATTGACATTCAGGAATCCTGCCTTATTCGCCAGTTTTACATACGACCACCAGTATCCATTTCCAGTCAGAACAGGTTCAGTCGTTACAAAAATGGCAACAGGAATATTTTGTTGATGTGCAAGTTCGACAATGTTTGTCTTGTTTGTTTTCCAACCATCATCTACAGTCAACACAGCAGCTCCTTTAGGAAATGGCATATTGCCCAGGGAAATATCATGCAATGTATTCAAGTCAATAAAAAAAATGCCTTGCTGGTTCAGCCATTTCATGCATTTTCCAAACAATGGCTTGGATGGATCATGAAAATAGATCGATAAGATATATTGGCCATTTTTCAATCTGGTAATGGCTTTTTGAACATCGCCACGCAACAATAAATAATTGGCATAAAAATAGGTCAATAAATTACGGGCTGTCAGTTTCATGATAAAGTAATCAGAGGGTTAAAGAATAGTTGAAATCAATTGAGCACTGGTATACCTTTTGACCTTGATGCGTAGTCAATTTTTTGACTAAACCCATGATTCAATATTTCGATATTGGAAGTACTTACCTCAGCCATCATCTTGTAACCCAAAGTTGGTAGAGACAAAACAAGCATGTTGTTTTTGATGGCAGCTACGGTTCCCTCTAAGTTGCGAAATGGTCCTTTGATGATTCTGACCATCTCATTCATGCGAACTGGTTGTTTCTCGATTGTTACATTTGAATATTCATTGAGAAAATACCTGATTTGTTCAATCTCCTCATTTCTGATGATTGCAGGCTTTCCCAACCAATAAACAATGTTCACTATATTATTGGTGAGCTTCTTTATGGAGTTCAGTTCTGCTTCACAGGCATGTATAAAAACATAAGAGTTGAACAATGGCTCAGTGATCATTTTTTTTCTGTCAGACCATTGCCTGTATACCCTGTTGAGTGGACAATAATTTTCAACATTTCTTTTTGAGAGAAAATCTGCAACTTTTTTTTCGCATCGAGACTTGGTGTAAACTACGTACCAGTTGTTTTTCATGTCAATGGGATTAAGGGTTTCAAAAAATATGTTAATGGTATACGGCAGGCTGGGATGATTTTACGGCTTCGCCGTGTTCACTTACATTGAACATTTGGCTTAATCAGTTGACATGTGCTTTAGGCTAAATCGGACCAGTAATTATCTGGCAATTGACTTATCCCTTCCGTAACCATACTTGTATCCATAGCCGTAGCCATTGTCATTTCCGACAAATCCCCTGGTTTTGACACCATTGAAGACAATCATCGGGTTGACCAATGGATGAATGGCATTGTTTATTTCAAAGCGCTTCAATAATGATTTGGGGGTAAACCCATGCCTTACAGCATAGATGGTAGCAGCACAGAGATTGGTCAAGTAGTGTGCATCTGTAACAAGTGCAACAGGCGGAGAATCAATGACGATGAGATCATATTCTCTCCCCAAAAATGAAAACATTTCTACCGTACGCTGATTTTCAAGGACTCCAGATGGTTCTTCATGTATTGAACCTGAGGGTAAAAAATAAAGATTGTCATAACCTGGAACTTGCTTTATCAGTGTATCTATCTTGGTATTTCCCAATAATACATCAGTCACTCCCTTCATCTCAGCACTATCAAATATTTTTCCCAATGAGGAATTGTGCAAGTCAAAATCAACCAATAAGACCTTTTTACCCGTAAGAGAAAAACTGATGGCCAAGTTTGTAGCGATATAACTCTTGCCCTCACCACTAATGCTTGAAGTAATGAGCAGATTTTTATTGGTTGTATTTTTCAACATATCCTGTATGGCATACCTCAATCTTCTGAATTCCTCTGCGGCCAAGCTTCGCTTACCTGTTTCAATGGCCAATGGCTTTGATTTTTTGTGGTATTCAATTTCACCAATGATGGGAATTTTGACCATGGACTCTATTTCTGCCCTGTACAGAATTGTAGAAGAAAGCGTTTCCTTGACACCAATCAAGGTCACTGGTATTCCAAATACTGCACATATTGCCATTCCGAATACAATCATTAAATTGGGACTAACAGGATTATTCAAAGCCTGTGCATGGTTGATGATACGGCTTTCCGCGATATTGGAAACAAAAGAAAGTTCGCTCTCTTCACGTTTTTGAAGCAAGAATGAATAAATACCACTTTTGATGTTTTGTTCCCTGCTGATTTCAAGCAGAGCCCTTTCCTTGACAGGAATGTCGTGCAATAAATTATTATAGTTTGTATTGTTGGCAAAGAGATTGCTTTTTGTAGCCTCTAGATTTCTTCGTTGATTCTTAATATTGTTATTGATATTTTCTTTGATTTTTGAAATCTGGTCTGAAATTGAAATCAGCATGGGATTGTTTTCCGCAACTGTTTTTTTCAATTTTTCCCTTTCCAATTCAGCTGCATTCAGACTACCAATCATCTGTGTTAAAATGGGGTCTACATTACCAAGTAAAACGGTATGGTTTCCAGATATATTGGCATTGCTCTCCAACTGACCCTCAAGATCATTCATCACGGAAAGCTGCACATTGATTTCACTGAGTTTTTGATCATTGGAACTGACATTTTGTAAAAACAATTGCCCCTGTGTACTGATATCAAAAGCCCCTGACTGGGCCTTGTATTGTTGAATTTGTTGCTCTATTGCATTGAGCTGGGCACCTACAACATTCAATCTTTCTTCAATAAAGGCCAGGGTACTTTTTGCCAAGACATTTTTTTCATTGATGGCTGCAGTATTATAGGACATTATGACCTGATCAAGAATGTCCTGTGCTAGTTGTGGAGTAAAATCATTGTACTTGAGTTCAATAACACTGGAAAGCTTGTTTGCAGAGGAAACTTTCAGGTTATCCAAAATATGCTTGGTTTTAACAGGAATAGCAATGACCTTAAAAAAATATTTCTTGCTGGGATCCATCAACTTGGATGGGTCGGCAATATTGAACCGCAAGATTCCATAATCAGTAGTCAACCAGCTATCATGAAACCCTACTTTCTTTCCATTGATAAAAAGTGTTTTATTATCTCTGGCATCCAGCTGCAGGTATAATTTTCCCTCACTGTTTTTTAATTTTTGTGGATCCTGGGATTCTATGGTCAATGGGGCATCCTCATACAAATACTGGTCAAGAAAACCATCCTCCAGGTATACTGGAGCATACAAGCGAAAGTTTTTTACAACCGTTTCTATTACCGGCCTAGATTTCAACACCTCGATTTCATTTTCGATGATTTTTTTTGAACCCATGAGATTCAGGGACTCCATTATCCTGGAATCATCATTCCCTTTTTTTTCGTCTTTGATGATCAATGAAGCGGTAGACTGGTATTTTTTGGGCGTAATCTTGATGTAGGCAAATGCAATCCCAAATGAGACAATGGTCAAAACCAGAAACATTGGCCAATATGGAATATATTTCGCCAGCAATTTGCTGAACAATGTTTCATTGGTTGATTGCATGTTATCTTGATGGATTGTCATCTGATTAAAATATTCTATCCAATACAATAACGACCACCGACAGACCCGAAAGCAAAGCCGGCAACAATTGTCTTCCCCTGCTCACACTGGCAAGCTTGTTCTTGTTCGGCTCTACATATACAATGTCATTGGGCTTGAGGTAGTAATAAGAAGAATTCAAATAATCAGCCGCGTTCAGGTTTATCCGCTTCACAGCCTTTTTCCCATTGATTTCCCTGATGACCAGTACATTGTCTTTTTTACCATACACAGTAATATCCCCAGCCTGCCCAAGTGCCGTCAGCAATGAGATTTTTTCGTTGGGGACGGGGATAACCATGGGGCGACCAACTTCACCAATGACAGTCACTTCAAAATTCAAATGACGGATACTTACAATGGGATCCACAAGGAGTTTCTTTTCAACAATCGTATTCGTGATTTTTTCTTTCAACTCCTTCTTTGTTAACCCCGCAGAGTGAATATTTCCGAGGATGGGCAATTGAATAAATCCTTCTGCATTGACAAGATATCCTCCTGGCTGTGCAACATTGCCATTTGATGTATTGATATAATTTGATTGGCCGTTGGTTGTATTGAAAACTGCAGAAGCTTCAGGATTCAAACTGCTGATTGTAATACTCAGGATATCGTTGGGCTGAATGGCGGTCTCTGCTCCCGGATTACTGGCATATTCTGTTTCCCTGGCATTGTTGAAATAGCCTATATTTTTTGTGCTGACACAAGAGCCTATCATAATCATCAGTATTGCGATATAAGAAGTCTTGACAATTGATTGGCGCATTAGCTTTGATTTAATTACTTGAATCAAAAATATGCCCGCGCAATAGCAATGCCCATGACCTGCATGATGATGTACAATGACGAATGTCAGCGTATCTCTGTAATACTTATTGACATTGAGCTTCAAGAGATTGCTCTCTTGCTGCAACTATCCTGAAAACTATCCAAAAGTAGAAAAGGATGGTTTTCGAATTCAGGTGAATAGAACGAGTGACAAAAATGAACTGTTTAATGCGATGACTATTCCTGGATGATCTTGACTGTTTTCGTTCCCTTTGATTGCTTGATACGATAGGTGAACGTCAGGTTGATCTGCCTTGGATTAAACCGGCCATAGCCATCGTAATAAAAATTCTCACCTTCAAATACAGTTCTTGCCTTCCGTGTATTAAAGACATCGAGTACATTGAAATTCAATGTCCCCCTTTCTTTTAAAACATCTTTGCTCACTGAAAAGTCTGCATAATACATGGCCTTTCGTCTGCCCTGTACCGTTTTCTGTGGCGCCTCATAATTCATCCTCAACTGCAGGTCAAGGTTTTTCTTCAGGCTGAACCTAGAAGTTTGCCTGGCGAACCAACTATAGGTAGACGTTTTATAGTTGGGCAAGATGTTGCTTCCATCAATATTGGCATGGAAGAAATTGAAATTGAAATCGAGCTTCCACCATTTATAAGGAGTATACCCACTGGTGAATTCCAGACCAAATGCAGTTTCCGACAACAGATTCTCTGGTTTGGTGATGGAATTCCCTAGTCCATCAACTTTTCGGATCCTTTCAATCCTTCCCTTGGTACTTCTATAATAAACAGATGAGGTGAAGGCCCCCTTATCAAAGGTCTTGATGTGACCGATCTCATAAGCATTGCTGAACTCGGGATCCAGGTCTGGATTGCCTCCAAAAAAATTCCTGCTGTCAGAGAAAGTGGC
>JACCDK011515446.1_pt1 | contig 11212 bp, 6 predicted proteins | sample 7445871 | NCBI WGS metagenome assembly JACCDK01 (sample SAMN15323436, study PRJNA562643) | freshwater metagenome | isolation source: river surface water | place: USA:Blue River Watershed | collected 2017-08-15
AAGTCACTACTAAAGATAGTATTCCAAAGAGTGATAAAACAGACATATTCATACGAGAAAAATAAAATGTTTTCATAACTATAGCGTTTTTATTGTTGGACATTACAAAAATAGTTAGTTTTGCGGAACTATTTAGTTAAAATAAGTTAAACAATTTTTGTGCCAAACTAATTCTCATGAGTAAGAACTTAACAAAGCGATCGGAAGACTATTCCAAATGGTATAATGAACTAGTGGTTAAAGCAGATTTAGCCGAAAACTCTGGTGTAAGAGGCTGTATGGTTATTAAACCCTATGGTTATGCTATTTGGGAAAAAATGCAAGCAGAACTTGACCGAATGTTTAAAGAAACTGGTCATAGCAATGCTTATTTTCCATTGTTTGTTCCTAAAAGCATGTTTGAGGCTGAGGAAAAAAATGCCGAAGGATTTGCAAAAGAATGTGCTATTGTTACTCATTACCGATTAAAAAATGATGAAGATAAGCCAGGTAAATTAATGGTGGATCCCAATGCTAAACTAGAGGAGGAGCTTATTGTTCGTCCAACAAGTGAGGCGATTATTTGGTCAACTTATAAAGGATGGGTTCAGTCGTATAGAGATTTACCTTTATTGATAAATCAATGGGCAAATGTGGTTCGTTGGGAAATGCGTACTCGATTGTTCCTACGAACTGCTGAATTTTTATGGCAAGAAGGACATACTGCTCATGCTACCAGAATGGAAGCGATTGAGGAATCAGAAAAAATGATGAATGTTTATGCTGATTTCGCTCAAAATTTCATGGCGATTCCTGTTGTAAAAGGGTTAAAAACAGAAACAGAACGCTTTGCAGGTGCAGAAGAAACCTATTGTATTGAAGCGTTAATGCAAGATGGAAAAGCGCTACAAGCAGGTACTTCGCATTTCTTAGGTCAAAACTTTGCAAAAGCATTTGACGTGAAATTTGCTTCCGCAGAAGGAAAACAAGAATACGTATGGGGAACTTCATGGGGAGTTTCAACACGTTTAATGGGAGCGTTAGTAATGACGCATTCGGATGATAACGGATTGGTTTTACCTCCAAATTTAGCTCCAATTCAAGTGGTAATTGTTCCGATTTTTAAAACAGATGAAGAGTTTGAGCAAATTTCACAAGTGGTTGCTTCTTTAATGGCTCAATTCAAAAAACTAAATATTTCTGTTAAGTTTGATAATAGAACTACTCAGAAGCCTGGTTTTAAATTTGCAGAATGGGAACTAAAAGGAGTGCCTGTTCGAATTGCAGTAGGTCCGAAAGATCTTGAAAACGGAACATACGAAGTAGCTCGTAGAGATAATCTTTCTAAAGAAGTAGTTTCAAAAGATACCGTTGTTACCTATGTAACTAACTTACTGGAAACAATTCAAAACAGTTTGTTCCAAAATGCACTAGATTACAGAGCCAATCATATTACGGAAGTAAATTCGTTTGAAGAATTTAAAGAAGTATTAGAAAACAAAGGTGGATTTATTTCTGCACATTGGGATGGAACTGCAGAAACCGAGGAAAAAATTAAGGATTTAACCAAGGCAACCATCCGTTGTATCCCTTTAGACCGATTTGAAGAAGAAGGAAAATGTGTTTTTTCTGGAGGCAAATCTACTGGTAGAGTGCTATTTGCAAAGGCATACTAAAAAAAAATAAAAAAAAATTACAACTTGACTTGCGCGAATAAAAAATAGTTGTATTTTTGCATCCGCATTTAAGCAGTAGGCCCGTTCGTCTATCGGTTAGGACGCCAGGTTTTCAACCTGGTAAGAGGGGTTCGATTCCCCTACGGGCTACAAAATAAAATATTTAAAAAAAAATAAAATGGCAAATCATAAGTCAGCTTTAAAAAGAATTAGAAGTAACGAAAAGAAAAGAGTATTAAATAGATACCAACACAAAACTACTCGTAATGCTATCAAAGCAATTAGACTAGCTACTGATAAAGCAGATGCAGCTTCTAAACTTGCTGGTGTGATCTCAATGATTGACCGTTTAGCTAAGAAAAATATCATTCACGATAATAAAGCTTCTAATTTAAAATCTAAATTAACGAAGCACGTTGCGAAAATGTAATATTTTTCGTTTTCAAAATACTTTAAAAACTCTCAGTAATGAGAGTTTTTTTTGTTTTTATACCTTTCTATTATCCTATTAATACTCTACTTCAGCTAAATAAACTACCAATTGGTTATTAAAATGTAAAGTATTGGGTGTAGGGTTTTTTTTGTCAAAATAAAGTGTACCTTTGCACCTCCTAAAAAAACAAGATGGAATCTATCAGAAACATTGCAATTATTGCCCACGTTGACCACGGTAAAACTACTTTGGTTGATAAAATCATGTACCATTGTCAACTATTTCGTGAAAACGAAAATACTGGGGACTTAATATTAGACAACAACGATCTTGAGCGTGAAAGAGGTATTACTATTACTTCAAAAAACGTATCGGTTGTTTATAAAGGTACTAAAATCAACATTATTGACACTCCTGGTCACGCCGATTTTGGTGGAGAAGTAGAGCGTGTATTGAATATGGCCGATGGTGTTTGCCTTTTGGTAGATGCTTTCGAAGGACCAATGCCTCAAACGCGTTTCGTATTGCAAAAAGCAATCGATTTAGGTTTGAAGCCTTGTGTGGTTATCAATAAAGTAGATAAAGAAAACTGTACTCCAGAAGAAGTGCATGAAAAAGTTTTTGATTTGATGTTTGAATTGGGTGCAGAAGAATGGCAATTGGATTTTCCAACTGTATATGGTTCTGCAAAAAACAATTGGATGTCGGATCACTGGGAAAATGTGACTTCAAATATTGAAGCTTTGTTGGATATGGTTGTAGAACATGTTCCTGCTCCAAAAGTTTCTCAAGGAACTCCACAAATGTTGATTACCTCTTTAGACTTTTCTTCATTTACAGGTCGTATTGCGATTGGTAGATTAGAAAGAGGAGAATTAAAAGAAGGAATGCCAATTTCATTAGTAAAAAGAGATGGCAAAGTAATCAAGTCTAGAATTAAAGAACTTCACACTTTTGAAGGTTTAGGTCGTAAAAAAGTAGCTGAGGTTGTAGCAGGAGATATTTGTGCTATTGTAGGGGTAGAAGGTTTTGAAATTGGAGATACAATAGCCGATTTTGAAAATCCAGAAGCTTTACAAACAATTGCTATTGACGAGCCTACTATGAGTATGTTGTTTACCATTAACGATTCGCCATTCTTTGGTAAAGAAGGAAAATTTGTAACATCGCGACATATTAAAGATCGTTTGGCAAAAGAATTAGAGAAAAACCTTGCGTTGCGTGTAGGAGATACTGATTCTGCTGATAAATTTATGGTTTTTGGTCGTGGTGTACTTCACTTATCTGTTCTTATTGAAACCATGAGAAGAGAAGGATATGAGCTTCAAATTGGTCAACCACAAGTTATCATAAAAGAAGTAGATGGTGTGAAATGCGAGCCAATTGAGGAATTAACTATTGATTTACCAGAAAACCTTTCGGGTAGAGCGGTAGAGTTTGTTTCTGTTAGAAAAGGAGAAATGCTTTCAATGGAAGGAAAAGGGGAGCGTATGATTGTTAAATTCAATATTCCATCTCGTGGAATTATTGGTTTAAGAAATCAATTGTTAACTGCAACTGCAGGTGAGGCTATAATGGCACACCGTTTTATTGGATACGAGCCTTACAAAGGTGAAATTCCTGGAAGAAATAACGGTTCGTTAATTTCTATGGAAAACGGAAAAGCAATTCCATATTCTATTGATAAATTACAAGATAGAGGTCGCTTTTTTGTTGATCCTAATGAAGATATCTATGAAGGTCAAGTTATTGGTGAAAATACCCGTAGCGATGATATGACGGTAAATGTTACTAAAACTAAAAAATTATCTAACGTTCGTTCATCTGGTGCAGATGATAAAGCTAGAATTATTCCTGCAATAAAATTCTCATTAGAGGAAGCATTGGAGTACATTCAAAAAGATGAATATGTTGAAGTAACTCCTAAATCATTGCGTCTGCGTAAAATTTACTTAAACGAAAATGATAGAAAGCGTTTCAAAATCTAATTAATGAAACTAGTTCATAAAAAAAAGTCCTGAGAAATCAGGACTTTTTTGTTTTTTATATCTTACTGATTATCCAATTTTAACAGAGGTCATGGTTAACGATCCTCCAACCGATTTGTCATTAAAGAAACGAATTGTATCGGCGCTATCTTGTAATCCAAGGTTGTAAAGCAACGGAAAATAATGATCGGGGGTAGGAATAGCAAGTTGAGCTGCTGCTCCTAATTTTTCATATGCAATAAGTGATTTAAAATCACCGGAGGCAATTTTATCTTTAAAAATCGAGTTCATTTCTATTGCCCAATCGTAGCCATAATTATTTTCATTGAGTTTATCCCAAGCTATCATTCTTAAATTGTGCACCATGTTTCCGCTGCCAATTATTAATACGCCTTTTTTTCGCAAAGAAGCCAGTTGTTTCGCTAAATCAAAATGATATTGCGCAGGTTTATTATAATCTATACTCAATTGCAATACCGGAATGTCCGCATTGGGATACATATGTCGAACTACGGTCCATGTTCCATGATCCAATCCCCAGTCATGATCTAGTTCTACAGGTGTAGATGTTATTAACTTTTGGGTTGCTAAAGCCAATTCGGGATTTCCTTTTGCAGGGTATTGCACCTCAAATAATTCTTTAGGAAAACCTCCAAAATCATGAATAGTCTTCGGATTTTCCATAGCAGTAATTTTGGTTCCATTTGTTAACCAATGTGCAGAAATTACAAGAACCGCTTTAGGCTTTGGTATTTCTTTTCCGAATTTCTTCCAAGTTTGTGAAAATTCATTGTCTTCTATTCCGTTCATTGGAGAACCATGACCAATAAAAAGTACAGGATGTTTGTAATTTTCTTCGGATAATTCTTTGGTCCAATTATAAAAAGGCTGTAATGATGCCATAGTTGCTCCTCCAATTAATGTTTTAATAAATGTAATTCGGTTCAAAATTATAACATTTGTATATACAAATGTATGGATTGTATTTGAATAAATTGAATTTGTTAGGATATTTTTATGGATAGGGGACTATTATTTAACTACTATATCATATTTCTCTAGTAGTCCCTTTAATCCCTCCATTGAAAAAATAGCTTTTTTAATTTTGTTTTTTTCGGGATCAAAACTATAATCATAGCTGGTAGAAAAATCGGCTTTATTTGCAATGGTGTCAATAAACACTGCTCTTCGAAGATTGCAATTATCAAATAAAACCTCGGTTAAATCACTCGACATGAAGTCGGCTGCAATCAAACTGCAGTTGATGAATTTCATTTTTTTGAGCTTTAATGCATAAAACTTTGCGTAATCAAGTAAGCAATCTGTAAAATGAAACTCATAAATGACTTGATCGGTCATCGCAAAATTCACATTAGTAAAATTACATTTATTGAAAAACACACCGCGTAGCGACACATAATTAATCTTTGTATCTTGAAAGTTGCAATCAAAGAAATTGCAGTCGATGAAGGTGATTGTTTTAAAGGTACAATCTCTAAAATCGCAATTATAGAAATTACAATTTTCAAAATCTTTGTACTTGGTGTTGTTGTCGTCTAGAATTTCGTTTCTAAATTCTTGGTCTAAAATATAATCAGTGTGCATAATAAAAAATAAGATTGTAAAACTAATGAAAATTTGTTCTTAATAGTGGTTTTGATTGTTGATAAAAATAATTTTAATAGGATTACGAGTAAGTCAAAAGTGGTATTTTTGAGATTCAATTGTTATCATTTATCTAATTGAATTCTCTATGAATAAAGTCAATCCCTCATCGATTTCTGTTTCTGGATTTTTTTATAAAAATCCGGCTCTAAAAATTAAAGAGTTTCAAGCGTTTCTTGCTTCTCGATTCGGATTGATATTTGCTTTACACATGCAATCTACCATTTTGTATTTTTGGGTGTATTCACTCACCAATAACAAACTTTCTTTAGGTTTAGTTGGTCTTGCCGAAGTAATTCCAGCAATAGGATGTTCTTTATTTGCAGGGCATTTTGTAGATCACAACGAAAAAAGAGAAATGGTTGTGCGCTGTCTTTCTGGTTATTTTATAATGTCTATTTGTTTATTTCTCATTGCCTTGCCATTTGCACAAAAAAGCCTTTCTACAATGATTTTAGTTGGATTGATTTACTTTTTTGTTTTTATTGGTGGTATACTTAGATCTTTTTTAGGACCCTCTATGTTTTCCCTTTTCGGATTGGTGGTACCCAGGGAGCATTATCCTAATGCTACAAGTTGGAGTAGTATGTCTTGGCAAATGGGGTCGGTACTTGGTCCACTTGTTGCCGGAATTTTTATTGCTTGGACTGGTATAACAACCGGACTTTTTGCAGTAATAATTTTCTTGTTGTTAGTTTATATTCCGCTATTCAAAATTGGTGTAAAACCTATACTAAAACTTGAAAAAGAACCTGCATTAAAAAGCATTAAAGAGGGATTGCGTTTTGTAATGAATACGCCAACTTTATTGGCTGCGCAATGTTTAGATATGTTTTCGGTATTTTTTGGTGGAGCCGTGGCTCTTTTGCCGGTATATCAAAAAGAAATTTTGCATGTAAATGAGGTAGGTTTCGGTGTCTTGCGTGCAGCACCTGGAATAGGAGCTTTAATTACTTTAGGGCTTTTAGCATTTATTCCTTTAAAAACGCATCCGGGAAGAAAGCTGTTTTTATGTGTTACCGGGTTTGCATTGTCAATCATTGTATTCGGAATCTCAACTAATTTTTATTTATCCTTTGCCATGTTATTGTTATCAGGTATGTTGGATGCGGTAAGTGTAGTAATACGAAGCACCATATTGCAGTTGGTGACTCCCGATGCCATGCGTGGTAGGGTTTCTGCCGTGAATACCATTTTCATTAGTTCTTCAAACGAGTTTGGTGATTTTGAAAGTGGGGTAATGGCCAATTGGTTGGGGACCGTTAGGGCAGTGGTAGTTGGGGGTTGTTTGACTCTTGGAGTTGTGGCATTCACTTTTGTTAAAGTACCCCAATTGCGAAATTTCACTTTCAATAATGATCGTGAAGATGAATAATAAAAAACCCTCATAAACTAAGTTTATAAGGGTTTTTGTGACCTCGACTGGATTCAAACCAGTAACCTTCTGAGCCGTAATCAGATGCGCTATTCAGTTGCGCCACGAGGCCTTTTTTGTGGGTGCAAATATAGTTATTAATCTTTTATTTGCAAATGGAATATCAAAATTATACAACTTTTTAATTCGATTTCCACATGAAGTTGTAGTGAAGAATTAATCTAAAGCTCGTTTAGTTACATAATACCGCCATCCAATAATAGCAAGCTGCCATTTTTTTGCTTTGGTTATATCCAGTTGTTGCTTCGTAAAGCTTGGTAAAAGTAATTTGTTTAGCTTGGCTACTATTTTAAAAAAGGGTATCATTATCTTATTAAACTAAAATGTCCTTTAGCATTTCTGCCATCCTCCAATTGAATGTTAAACCAATAATCATCAGAAGGGACTTGGTAGCCATTTAAGGTACCGTCCCAACCTTCGCCAACAGGAGAAATTTGTTTTATGAATTTTCCATATCGGTCAAAAATCTTAATTAAGGTATTGAAGTAAAATTTAGAATTAGCACCTTTAATATTCCAAGTGTCGTTGTATCCATCACCATTCGGACTAAAAAATTTAGGCGCTCCAAGAACCGAAATGTTTTGCTCTGCAATACCACAACCATTTAAATCTTTTACATAAACAGTATGGAATCCCATTGGGACATTTTGAAAATAATTGGAAGTTTGATAGGGACCATAAGAATCTTGAATACTATAGACATAGTTTCCTCCATTACCAGAAACAAGAATTTCTACTGAGTTATTTTCTGATAAATCTACGACATTCACTTGATCAATAGTAGCTATAACCGAGGAAGTAACGGTGATGGGTCTTATTTCACTACATCCTGCAGCTGTTGTTACTACTACAGCATAATTTCCACTTTGTGTAACATTCAATGAATAGTTGGTAGCACCTGGAATTAGCACATTATTCAAATACCATTGGTAGGTATACAGATTTGTTGGGGTTCCGGTAAGAACGCCTGCATTTATAGTTACGCTAAAAGTTGGAAGATTAGTGCATACAATTTCATTAGCTTCTCCATTGGTGTTTAAATCTATTTTCGGAATTGGATTCACTACAAAACTTAAATTGCTTGTAGCAGGACAACTTGTGTTTATTGGATTTACAATAGTAGCGATTACATTTTGTGTAGCGGTATTAAATGGATTAGGCAAGTGGGGTAGGACTATTCCGTTTGCTAATGTAAATGAAATTGTCATCCCAGTTTGCGATCCCAAAAGCGTACTTTCAATGGTACTCGTATCAAAAGGGAAAAAACCATTTTGCATCGCCGGATTGTTTATTTCATCATCACATTTAATCAACTGCGATGCAGCAACTGGAAAAATTTGCGGTAATTTATCTACTATAAAAGTTATTGTTTCTTCATCAAAGCATGGTCCATTTGTTGCTTGTGTTACATTATTAGTAACTCTTACAGTAATTGTTTGTGTGGTGTTTACAGTAAAAGTTGGGATTGGATTAATAACCGCACCTGTTGCATCATAAAAAGTTACTGTTTTATTTGTTTGTCCGTTTAGGATAGTTGCTTGAAGTGAAGAAGTATCAAATGTATAAATACCATCTTGATCGTCATCACAATGTCTTATTGTCTTTGTTGGATTAACAGGAGTTGCTACCGGAAGTGCCTCAGCTGTAAGCGTAATAAATGGTCCCAACCCATAGCATCCTTGAAAATTATTGCTATCAATTCTAACATAAATTTGTTGCTGATTCAATACTGTATTTCTATAAGTTGCAGGATTTATTGCATTAATTTGAGATAAGGCATCCGCATTATTTGCATAATATTTAATGGTATAATTTGAACTAGGTGGAGGCAAAATCAAATTAATATCATTAGTAACACTGCTGAAATCAAAAACTGAAGTTCCATCAGTATCTGTGGAAACACCAGTTACGGCATCATCACATAATGTGAAGTATTTATGAAATGTAGCAGCGTTAATTTGAGTTGCAGAAACCAATAAGTCAATTTGACCAATTGAAACACATCCATATATATTTTGAACTCTAACCCATACCGAGCCTGTGCCGCTAGTATAGGCAATGGGATTTAGTATTTTTACAGAGGAGTCATTGGTGTTTGCTCCAATTTGAGTTGTGAAATAGGTAAATGTTTCTGTAGCGTAATTACTAGAAATTTGAGGATTATTGAGCGTTAAATTAAAATTTGAAATCCCGTCGGTATCATCATCACATTGTTTTACTGTAATCGGGCTTGTAAGCGCAGGGGAAGGATAACTTGTAAGAGTTGCTTCTACCGATGTCATGCCACAATTGTTGCCGTTTTTAGATAATATCACTTTATATTTATAACCTATCATTGCTGCACTTACATTTGATATTGTAAGGGTATTTGTGGTTGCTCCAGAATAAGTAGCATTATTTGTTACATTAGACCATGAAGTTCCGTTAAATACTTGCCATTGATAAGAGGTTATAGTATTCGTATCAATAGTAAAAGTAGCATTTTGAGTTTCACAGGTAATAGCGTCTTGTGGTTGAATATTTATAATTATTGGAGCTCCAATACCATAATCTTGATTCGGAATAATATAAGCAGGGCCACTTGTAACTATTCCATTTAAAGGATCTACGGCAAGGGTTGCAGTTCCTAATGTGCCAGTACCACTATTATATTGTGTATAACCAGCTTCAACAACATCCAAACAACCATCTCCATCACTCTCGATGTCTAAATGATTGTAAAGCGAGTCAGAGTCGGTGTTTGCAACAGTATAATTAAGAATTCCGTTATCTAGTGATGTTTCTAATGAATTTGCTAAACCGTTTGCTCCAAAGTTATTTCCGTCTATAATCCCGTTTAAATTAGCGTCTATGGCACCCGAACCGGATTCAAATAAATCAAAAACACCATCATTATCCGAATCCAAGTCTAAATAATCTTTTACACCATCACTATCAGAATCTGCTGCATTAATTCCGTTTCCAAATGCATCATCTAGACCATCGTTATTTGCATCAACTCCCGATACAGTAATTGTTGTGGCACCTTGTACTTCAATAGCATCAGGAATACCATCATTTTCTGAATCAAAATCCAATTGGTTTGGAATACCATCGGCATCGGTATCATTAGATACACAAGTTGCTTTTAATTTAAAAGTAGCTTTATTAGCAACCGAATCAGATAGATTATTGTGGGTGAATTGTAGTGAATTGGTATAATTAGTTACAAATTTAAAAGTACCGGTACCAGCCGCAAGAGGTGTAATGCTATTGAGTCTGAAACGAATTTCAAATGATGAATATTGAGTAATTCCACTTTCGTAGATTCCATCATAGTTAGTGTCAATTAATAATTGATTACTAGGGTTTAATACAGTTATGGTTTTATTAATTGGAGAATTAATAATAAAACTACCATTTGAATCTAATAGGTCGGTAGTATTTGCAGTAGAAACATATTCTAATTCTAAAGAAATAGGTTGACTGAATGTCATTTCATATTTAACCTGATTTGTTCTTCCGGCAGGAATCTCAGTAACAAAACTACCATCACCGCTACCTACAAATGGGGTAGTAGCTGCTGCTCCAATTGTAGATACTATTCCTGTGAACGTATTGTTATAATTGGAAACAGAAATCGATCCTACGGTTGGATCTATTAAAGAAATCGTTTGATCACCATAAGATTCAGTACAGTTTGTTATCCCATCATTGTCATTATCAACATCCAGGTTGTCAATGACAGAATCATTATCATTATTTGAAGCACAGGAACTTACCGGAATTTCATCAGAGAAATAATCAATACCGCAATCAGTTAAAGTAGCTTTAACCTTGTAATATCCCGGTTGTAAGGGTGTAAAAGTATTAGAGTTGGCTCCAGCTATAGGATTTCCGTTATAATACCATTGATAAATATCAAAGTTACTAATTGAATTTACGTTTAGATTGATGTTTGGAATGCAGTTAGTAGTTGTTCCTACAACTGGTTGAAAAACAATTTCCGGCTTAAATGTAAATCCTGAATAGAATCCGCCATAGGTTGCAGCCCCAC
>JACCDK011958259.1_pt1 | contig 11206 bp, 11 predicted proteins | sample 7445871 | NCBI WGS metagenome assembly JACCDK01 (sample SAMN15323436, study PRJNA562643) | freshwater metagenome | isolation source: river surface water | place: USA:Blue River Watershed | collected 2017-08-15
AGTTGAATGTTGAGAGCTAGATAAATTTGAAATGAATAAAAAGCAGTTATTGATTTTTTTGTCGTTTATTTTGAGCTTAGTGGTTATGTCTGCCAAGTTTTGGGTGTATTATTTAAGTGGTTCAACGACAATTTTAACAGATGCACTAGAATCAATTGTCAACGTAGTAGCCAGTGCATTTGCTTTTTATTCAATTTATTTGGCATCATTACCAAAGGATTTAAATCATCCTTATGGACATGGGAAAATTGAATTTTTTGCTTCTGGCCTCGAGGGAGTTTTAATTCTTTTGGCTGCTTTTTACATACTGCTTCATGCTGTTCAACATTTATATACGCATCCAACAATCGAATCTTTAGACCTGGGTCTGTATGTTACCTTGTTATCTTCTTTCCTAAATGGTGTCTTGGGTTTTGTTTTGATAAAAGAAGGTAAAGACCTCCGGTCTTTAACGTTGGAGGCAGATGGTCGTCATTTGAGACTTGATGCGCTAAATGGAATTTTCATTGGCTTGGCATTAGGTGTTATTTATTTGACTAATTGGCTTTGGATAGATTCAGTTGCCTCTATCATTTTTGCAATCATTATGTTTTTTCAGGGTATTAAGTTACTCAGACTTTCTGTGGCTGGTTTAATGGATGAAATGAATCCTGATGTGTTTAAAAAAATCATTGACTGGATTACAAAACATCAAAAATCGGAATGGATTGATTTACATAATCTTAGAATTCAACAATATGGCGGAGATTTACATATTGATTGTCATCTAACTTTACCTAGGTATTGGGATTTAAATAGAGTGCACGAAGAAATACATGAATTTGAAGAAACCATGAATGCAGCCTTGGATTCACATATTGAAATATTTGTTCATGCTGATCCATGTTTAGATGAATGCTGCGTTCACTGCACAATTCATGATTGTTCTATTCGAAAGCATACCCTGATCCAACCAATTGAATGGAACCAAGTAAATTTAGCTTTGAATCAAAAACATTTCAATGAGCATTTAAAGGGGCTTTAAGGTACTTAATCCTCCATCTACGTGGATTATTTGACCTGTAATCCAATTATTTTCATTGCTTAATAATAAACAAGCTAAGCCCGAAATATCAGCAGTTTGACCAATTCTATTGAGCGGATGTCTTTTGGCAGATGCTTCTATTTTATCTGGAGTGTTAGTTAATGAGGCAGCTAAATCAGTTTGAGTTAAGGAAGGGGCAATGGCATTTACTCGAATATTTGAACTTGCAAATTCTGCAGCTAAAGATTTTGTTAAACCTTCAACAGCTCCTTTTGCACTTGCTATTGAAGCATGAAAATTCATTCCGGTTTGCACTGCAACAGTTGAAAAGAGCAAAATAGAACTTGATTCAGCTGATTTTAATGGATTTAGTAAGGCTTGAATTACGCCAATTGCTGATAAAAAATTAATTTTTAAATCTTTTTCAAAATCCTTTGCTGTTATCCGATTGAAAGGTTTTAATGAGATAGTTCCAGGACAATAGACTAATCCATCTAAAGCACCTTGAATTTCTTTAAATACTCCATATGTATCAGATTCAGCATCCCAAAAGTAATTTTCTACACCATTTAAAGATGAGGGAGTTCTTGAAAAATTAAGAATTTTATGACCTTGTTTCATAAGATCAATAGATATTTGACGACCAATTCCTTTACTCCCCCCAACAATTACGAATGTTCCCATATTATAATTCGATTGAACTTATTAGTTCTTTTCTTGTATCCATATTTTCAAATTTACCTGCAAAGAATGAGGTAACAGTTGAGGTATTATCATCCTTTATTCCTCTTGAAGAAACACAAAGGTGTTTAGCATCCATGATAACCGCTACATCTTCTGTATTTAATACTTTTTGTAAATGTTTTCCAATTTGAATGGTAAGACGTTCTTGAACCTGAGGTCGTTTGGAAAAATATTGAACAATTCGATTCAATTTGGATAATCCAATTACTTTCCCCGATGAGATGTAGGCTACATGAGCTTTACCAAAAATAGGTACAAAATGATGTTCACAGTTGGAATAAAAACCAATATTTTTCTCCACTAACATTTCATTATAACCGAATTTGTTTTCAAACAAGGTTGCAGCAGGTTCATTTTTTGGATCTAATCCACTAAAAATTTCCTTGACAAACATTTTAGCAACCCTTTTAGGTGTTCCATTCAACGAATCATCGTTTAAATCTAAACCAAGAGTTAACATTATTTCTCTAAAATGACCTTCTATTTTTTTTATTTTTTCGTCATCAGAAAGATCAAACGCATCCTCTCTTAAAGGAGTATCCTCTGAACTAGCGATATGATTATCTCCCATCTCTTTTTCTTGATGAATATGATTCTCTTGGTCAATTAGCAGGGAACTCAACGTAATTTCTTTCTGTTTCATACAATTTGATTTTAAGGTCCAATGATTCGGGAACTACTTTTCTTAGTTTATCATAGATAACAACTGCTATGTTTTCTACAGTTGGGTTAGTGTTTTTAAATTCAGGTACATCCAAATTTAGGTTTTTATGATCAAATTTTTCAATTATTTCACTTTTTATCCAATTTGAAATTATTTTCATATCGATAACATATCCAGTTTCCTCTTGAATGGTACCAATTAATTCAACAATTAATTCATAATTGTGTCCATGATAATTTGGATTATTACAGAGACCAAATATTTCATTATTTTTTTCATCTGACCAATTTGGATTAAATAACCGATGGGCAGCATTAAAATGCTCTTTTCTGAAAACACTTATTTTTCTTGGCTCTGTCATATTTAAAAAAATCCTATAAATTTACATTAGTATTTAAGATTTACAACTTAATAATAACCTATAACCTATACATTAATCTATGAAACGAAGGAAATTTATTTCTAATTCCTTGATCCTAGGCTCTACGGCAGCAGTTTTTCCAAACATTGTTATTGGTCAAAAAGAAGAACAAAAAAAAGTAAGATTAGGTTTCATTGGAGTTGGAAACCGCGGTCAAAGTCATTTGGAAATGGCTATGTACCGTCAAGATGTAGAAATTATTGCAATATGTGACATTGATCCAAAGGCTATTGCTATTTCTCAAGATATGATAGCCAAAAAAGGTAGAAAACCTGCTGCTGTCTATCAAAAAGGTGAACATGATTTTGAAAATTTAGTTAAAAGAGATGATATAGATGGTGTCGTAATTGCTACGCCTTGGGAATGGCATGTTCCTATGGCATTAGCTTCAATGAAAGCTGGAAAATATACAGGTGTAGAAGTTTCTGCTACGGTTACCTTACAGGAGTCTTGGGATTTAGTGAACATGTATGAGAAAACAGGGTCCCATTGTATGATACTTGAGAATGTTTGCTACCGAAGAGATGTGATGGCTGTTCTAAACATGGTTAGGCAAGGCATGTTTGGCTCCTTGTCACATGTACAGTGTGGATACCAGCATGATTTACGTGATGTTAAATTTAATGATGGTGTGCATACACATGGAGGTGGAGTAGAATTTGGAGAAAAGGGGTTTTCTGAAGCAAAATGGCGAACTCAACATTCAATTGATCGCAATGGTGATATATATCCAACGCATGGTTTAGGACCTGTGGCAGAAATATTAAATATAAACCGAGGTAATCAATTTCTTTATTTAACCTCAATGGCAAGCCTTTCTCAAGGTTTACACGATTACATTGTAAAAAAAGGCGGACCGAATCATCCAAATGCAAAGGTTAAATTTAAATTGGGGGATATTGTTCAAACAATGATCAAATGCGCAAATGGCGAAACCATTCTAATTACGCATGATACCAATTTACCAAGGCCTTATTCATTAGGTTTCAGAGTTCAAGGTACAAACGGTCTATGGACGGAAGATAATAAATCTATTTATTTAGAAAGTACCTCCACAAAACCACATCGCTGGGAAGAATTTAAATTATATCAAGACAAATATGATCATCCTCTTTGGTTAAATCATGCAGCAGATGCGGAAAACGCAGGGCATGGAGGGATTGATTATTTTGTGTTGAGAGCATTTATTGAATCAATTAAAAATAAAGTGGCCCCTCCTATAGATGTTTATGATGCAGCTGCATGGTCAGCTATTTCCCCACTTTCAGAAGAATCAATTAAAAAGGGCTCTGCTCCTATTCAAATTCCAGATTTTACTCGTGGAAAATGGAAAACCAATAAACCAATATTTGGACTAACTAACGATTATTAATATGACATCTAACAAAACTTCTGGAAACGGACCTTTAATTATTATTGGAATTTTATTTTTTGTGTTTGGATTTGTAACATGGGTAAATTCTGTTTTGATTGCCTTTTTTAAATCGGCTTTCGCTTTAAATAATTTTCAATCACTCCTTGTCGCATCGGCTTTTTTTATCTCCTATTTTGTGATGTCTATCCCCTCTTCATGGGTATTGGCAAAAACAGGATTTAAAAATGGAATGTCTTTTGGATTATTTGCAATGTCTTTAGGCACTTTATTGTTTATCCCAGCTGCTAATTCAAAGAATTATCCTTTGTTTCTCTTGGGACTCTTTATAATTGGTTCTGGATTGGCCTTACTTCAGACAGCCTCCAATCCTTATGTAACAATTTTAGGTCCTCGTGAAAGTGCTGCTACCCGGATTTCGTTTATGGGAATTTGTAATAAGGTTGCCGGAATTTTAAGCCAATTTATTTTTGGAAGTTTATTGCTTTCCAATGAAGTGGGCACACAAGTAGATTTAGGAATTGTTATTCAACCCTATACCATCATGACCGCAGTTTTGATTGGATTAGCTGTTTGGATTCGTTTTTCTTCTTTACCCGATATAGATGCCGATGATGAAGATAATTCCGAAGAAAGGGAAACATCTAAAACATCTGTTTTTCAATTTCCCAATTTGGTACTTGGCTTAGTAGCTTTTTTCTTGTATGTAGGTGTGGAAGTGATGGCTGGTGATACGATTATAAATTATGGTACTTCAAAAGGGTTTGCGATGGAAGAAGCGAAAAATTTTACATCCTTTACCTTATATGGAATGCTAGCAGGCTACATAGCTGGAATATTATTTATTCCAAAACTACTCTCTCAGCAAAAAGCTTTAAACTATTCTGCAATTCTAGGTATTATTTTTTCTCTATTGACTGTTTTTTCTCCTGATCCAACATTATCTGTTGGTAGTCTAGCATTTTTAGGATTAGCTAATGCTTTGATGTGGCCCGCTTTGTGGCCTTTGGCAATTGAGGGGCTAGGGAAATTTACAAAAATTGGATCCGCTTTAATCATCATGATGATTGCAGGTGGTGCCATTTTGCCATTGGTTTATGGTTCAATTGCAGATGCAATTGGTAATACACAATTAGCTTACATCATAATGGTGCCTTGTTATTTATTTATATTATTTTATGCTGTAAAAGGTCATAAAAAACAATCTTGGTAAAATATTTTGGCTAATTTTGTATTTTAATTTTTAAAATTGGAACAAACGAATCTTCTTATTGAAAAAGGCAATATTTATGCCCCTTCTTTGGTGAACTACCAAAGAAGAGAAACCATTCCAGTTCAAATTGGGGATTTGCAAATGGGTTCAGATTTTCCAATTAGAATTCAATCCATGACAACGGTGGATACAATGGATACTCTTGGGTCTATTGAACAATCCATACGGATGATTGATGCTGGATGCGAATTAGTTCGAATAACAGCTCCTTCGGTGAAAGAGGCTCAAAATTTAGAGCTTATCCGGAAAGGTTTAAGAGAAAGAGGTTATACAACACCATTGGTTGCAGATATACATTTTACGCCAAATGCTGCGGAATTAGCCGCTAGAATTGTTGAAAAAGTGCGGATTAATCCAGGAAATTATGCCGATAAAAAACGCTTTGAAACCATTGAATATACAAATGCCTCTTATGCCGCTGAATTGGATCGAATAAGAGATAAATTTTTACCCTTGGTAAAAATTTGCAAGGAATACGGTACAGCTATGCGAATAGGTACCAATCATGGTTCACTTTCAGACCGAATTTTAAGTCGTTTTGGTGATACTCCATTAGGAATGGTAGAATCTGCATTGGAGTTTTTGCGAATTTGTGAAGATGAAAACTATTTCAACATCGTGATTTCAATGAAAGCTTCTAATACCCAAGTTATGGTGGAGGCTTACCGATTATTAGTAAAAAGATTACAAGAAGATTGTTTTAAAGCATATCCATTACATCTTGGAGTTACTGAGGCAGGAGAAGGTGAAGATGGCAGGGTTAAATCTGCTGTAGGAATTGGAACTTTATTGGAAGATGGTTTAGGCGATACTGTGCGAGTTTCTCTCACAGAAGATCCAGAATTTGAAATACCGGTGGCTCGAGAATTAGTTAATCGATATGTAGAAAGAAGATCTCAAGTGGGATTTATCCCTAAAATAAATGCTGAATTACTTCACAATACTAATTTTGATTCACCGATAAACCCTTTTGCTCATCAAAGAAGAAAATCACATGAGGTATTTAATTTAGGTGGACATCAATTACCAAGGGTTATTGCTGATTTTTCTCAAGTAGATTCCATTTCCATTGAAAGTTTAAAAGCAATAGGTCATTTTTATTTACCAGAACCAGACAAATGGGCAATGAACGATTTAGGAGCTGACTTTATTTATACTGCTTCTAAAAATTTAGAGTTTATGTTGCCTAATGGCTTAAAGCAGATTCAAGACTATGCTACGTGGAGGCTTCAAAAAAATGAATATGCTTATCCTTTATTTCAATTACATGAAATACAAAATTTGGAAGAAAAACATAGTGTTTTGAATTTCATTTCAGTGGATGCAGAAGAAATAATAAACCAATCTTCTTTTTTAGAATTTCTTAGAAATAGTCCCAATTTTGTTCCAATTATCCATTCGAACAATCAACATAATATGCCTGAAATTAGACGGGCCGTATTTGAATTAATTGTTTTGAAAATCAACAATCCGATTATTTTTCAATTCAAATACAAGGATTTATCCCTAGATCAAATGCAATTATTTGCTTCAACGGATGCTGGAGCGTTATTAATTGATGGTTTAGGAGATGGAATTATGTTGGGTTTAGATGGACAGGTTAAAAATGTTACTCAATTATCCAATTCTTTGGCTTTTGGTATTTTGCAAGCTAGTAGAATGCGTATTTCAAAAACAGAATATATTTCATGTCCTTCATGTGGAAGAACCTTATTTGATTTACAAGAAACCACGGCAAAAATTAGAAAAGAGACAGATCACCTGAAAGGTATAAAAATAGGAATCATGGGTTGTATCGTAAATGGTCCAGGCGAAATGGCAGATGCAGATTATGGTTATGTTGGTATTGGAAAGGATAAAATAGCACTTTATCGTGGTCAAGAGGTGGTGAAAAAATCAGTACACGCTGATACTGCGGTGGAGGAACTTATTCAATTAATAAAAGATGATGGTAATTGGAGAGAGAAGTAATAAGTAAGGTAGGTAAAAATTATAAATGTATACTTATGAGCAGATTAAGAGATCAATTTAAATTAGGTGAGTTGTTTTATTATTTTATTAGGGTATTTAAAAAACCTCAACCAGGAGAAAATAGGAATTTCAATTTGCGTGCTATGCACACAATTAATAAGATTTCAATCATAATGTTTTTGATTTGTGTACTTGTAATTATATATAGATTTGCTACTCGATAATCTTTAACTGTCAACTTTTAACTCTCAACTCTCAACTTTCAACTTTCAACTTTCAACTCTCAACTTTATTTCGTTCCAAAGGCGCAATAGTTCTTTTTTGCAAATTGTAACGTTTTAGGGTCTTTAGTTTTTGATTGAATGTAATCACACAAAAATTGATATTCTCTAGGACCTGGTGCACTTGGAAGTGCATTTATAACTTTTTGAATAACAGCTAATGCCTCTTTATTTTTCTTAGATTTAAATAATTGTGAGCATTCTATCATCCATGTTCTTCGCACAATTGAGCCTTCATCCAATCCAACTTTTTTCATTTGGTTTTTGATTTTTTGTAGACCAGCTAAACCTAATTTATTAGCTTGAGAGCTTGTAAGCACAATTTGAAAAATATTTTCATAGGTCATTCTAACTGCATTGGGGTCAAATTGGCGTTGATAAATAGGTAAATTTCCAACAAAATATTCAAACAAAGGGTTTTCGTTGTTCATTAAAGATTTGCCTAAAAAATTAAATGAATTTCTCGAAGCATATTGGCTTACAGGTATTTGTTTAATGTATTCATTTAAAACCTTAATATTTGTTGCTGTATCACCAGTAATTCTAGCTATTTCAGCATAATTCAATAAAAAAGATTGATTTTTTTCACCTTTTTTAAAACGTTCTATCAATTGATTAAAATGTTCATTGGAATTAGCTGCTTTTTGACCAATTGAATTTACATTTAAAACCGAATTTTCACCCTCTCCAAAAATCCTAGCTTGGATTAATTTCATACTCTTGGGATCAAAAAACAAAAATGTAGGAGTTGCATTGATATTTAAATTCAATTGTCTCAACAATTGATAATTATTTTGTTGGCGTAAATCTAATTGATAACTAACAAATTTAGCGTTATACAAGGCTCCAACCTGAGGTTGAGACAGTGTACCTTTAAAGGATTGACAAACGTGACAGTCTGGTGTGTAGGCTTCTACAAAAAGTAATTTATTTTGTTGTTTTGCTAATGCAATGGCTTGATTGAAATTTTTGTTCGTCAAAAATTGGATTCCCTTTTGTCCATTGATTGCAAAAATGCTCAAAAAGAAAAAGAGAAATAGACTTAAATTACTTTTTAAATTGGTCATTTTATTGTTGACTAAGTGTTTCAATTTCCTTTTTTAAATTAACTGAAAGTTTTCTGCAAACAGCATCTACTTCTATTGCAAATTCCTCATCTCCTGTTGCTTGTAAGGAAGCATCTGATATTGTTCCCATTATTTCGATGAAAAAACGCTTCATATCTAAAACCTCCATATCTTTTGTCCACAAGGGTAAAGTCAAAGTACCTTTATGATAAGGGTCCCATGTTGCCACCATTATGGCTTTCGTTTCTTCGATTCCCTCATTCGGATTATCGGTTGCAGACCAAGAAATTTGTTCAGGGATATTTTGATCGTCTAATTGAATTTTAAAATTGATTTCAGAATGTTTCATGTAGGATTAAATCGTATTTTTGTAAAATTACAAAAACAAAATGGTTCGAGCAGAAATAATTACGATTGGTGATGAGATTCTTTATGGACAAATTCTAGATACCAACACGCAATGGATAAGTCAAGAATTAGATAAATTAGGCGTTAAAACTGTTCGAAAATCTTCTGTAGGTGACGATAGGAATGAAATCATCCAGATTTTGGATGAAGCACAACAAAGGGCAGATTTAGTTTTAATTACGGGAGGCTTAGGCCCCACTAAAGATGATTTGACTAAAAAAATTCTTGCGGATTATTTTGGCGCTGAATTGCAATTACATCCCGAAGCATTGGAAGATGTCACGGTATTTTTCCAAAAAAGAGGTCGGGAATTAACAGAAATCAATCGGTCTCAGGCTTTTTTACCTACCAATTGCACCTTTATTAAAAATATACAAGGCACTGCTCCTGCGATGTGGTTTGAAGAAAAAGGACTTATTTGGGTCTCTATGCCCGGTGTTCCTTTTGAAATGCGTGGAATCATGCAACAAGAAGTTTTACCAAGAATTGCAAAACATTTCCAGACTCCAATAATTGTTCATAAGGTAATTAAAACAGTTGGAATTGGGGAATCCTATTTATCAGATCTCATTCAGGACTGGGAAAATAATTTACCCAAACATATTAAATTAGCTTATTTGCCAAGTTTAGGAATTGTTAAATTGCGTTTAACTGGTTTTGGTTCAAATGTAGAACAATTAAAGGGTGAGATTGAGGCATGTTATGAACAATTGCTTCCTCTAGCCTCTTCGTATGTTTTTGGTTTTGAAAATGATGAATTGGAATCTGTAGTTGGTGATTTATTGAAACAAAAAAATGCTACTGTTTCAGTAGCAGAATCTTGTACAGGTGGTTTTTTGGGTCATAAGTTTACATCAATTTCTGGGAGTTCAGAATATTTTTTGGGAGGAGTTTTAGCCTATTCCAATAAAATTAAAACATCTCTTTTAGGGGTTGAAGAAGATATTTTAACCCAAAAGGGTGCAGTTAGTGAGGAGTGTATTAAACAAATGGCAGCGGGTGTCAGAAAATTAACAAATTCTACCTATGGTTTAGCTACCTCTGGAATTGCAGGACCAAGTGGAGGTACTTTAGAAAAACCCGTTGGGACAGTTTGGATTGCCCTAGCTACTCCAAACGAAATTTTTACTCATAAATTAACTTTAGGAGGCTCTCGTCTTCAAAATATTGAAATGTCTACAATAACTTGTTTAAATTTGTTAAGAAAGAAATTGATTTAATATGGCCAATACTGAAGTTTTGATGCCCAAAATGGGAGAAAGTATCATGGAAGCTACTGTTTTAAATTGGTTGAAGCAGCCTGGTGATTTTGTAGAAGTGGATGAATTTATTTTAGAAGTTGCTACTGATAAAATTGATACAGAAGTGCCAAGCCCGGTTGCAGGAATTTTAAAGCAAGTTTTAGTACATGTTGGAGAAGTTGCAACCATTGGGAAACCAATTTGCATTATAGAGGCTCAGGAAAATACCATTACAAAATCAGACGTGCCTCCTGCCCTTTCTCTTGAGGATGTTTTTCAGGCAAATAATCCATTAATTGGTTTAACCAATTTGGCTATTTCTTCTCCTGAGGAAGGAGAAACTGGCAATCCATGGATTTCTCCTCTTATCAAACAAATATGTTTACAAGAAAAAGTTTCTCAGCGGGAATTGAGTGGAATAAAAGGTACAGGTTTAAATAATCGTATTACTAAGAAAGATTTACTTAATTACATTGCTATTCGCAATGCAAAACATACCATATCCTCAGGAACTTTGAGTCAAGGAGCTGGTCATCGTTTACCCGGAGATGAGGTAATTGAAATGGATCGAATGCGAAAAATGATTGCAGAACGAATGCTTGATTCAAAAAGAGTAGCACCTCATGTGACTTCTTTTATAGAATCGGATATGTCGCAAGTGGTTTCATTTAGAGAAAGTATCAAAGAATCATTTAAAGAAAAGTACAAAGAAGCATTTACGTACACGCCCATTTTAATGC
>JACCDK011334693.1_pt1 | contig 11205 bp, 7 predicted proteins | sample 7445871 | NCBI WGS metagenome assembly JACCDK01 (sample SAMN15323436, study PRJNA562643) | freshwater metagenome | isolation source: river surface water | place: USA:Blue River Watershed | collected 2017-08-15
CTGTTCGGCTATCTCGGGCCGAAGCGGGGGATGTACGGCTAGCGGCTAACCCCGCCCCCCGTCTCTTCGGCGCCACCACCCCGCGAGCACGCTCCCGATCACCACGTGCCACACCGCCGAAATCGCCGCCGGGACCGGGGCGAGGGCGGCCTGCGTCGCATTGGCGAACTGCGCGGCAAAGGCAGGGGTCTTGGCGAGGCCTGAGCCTAGCCCCGAATTCTGCATCCCCACCTCGATGCTGATCGTGCGGGCCTCGATCACCCCTAGCCCCAGCATCCGCGCCAGCGCATAGCCCAGCGCAAAGCCGCTCGCGTGGAGCAGGAAGGTCGCGAGCAAAAGCACGCCCGCATTGGCGATGATCTGCGCCTTCGCCCCGCCCACGATCCCGCCGACGATCAGGATCACGAGCACGATCGCCACCAGCGGCAGCACGGCGCTCACCCGCTCGGCGGCGCGCGGGAACAGGCGGTTGAGCAGCGTCCCCAGCACCACCGGCAGCAGCACCACGCTGACCATCTGGACGAGCAGGTTCCAGCGGTCGATTTCCACATAGGCCCCCGCCAGCCACCCCGTCAGCAGCGGGGTCAGCGCCACGGCAGCGAGGGTCGAGGCCATGGTCATCGCCACCGATAGCGCCACGTGCCCGCGCGCGATATAGGTGACGATGTTCGAAGCGGTGCCTCCCGGGCAGCAGGCGACCAGAATGAGGCCCACGGCGAGCCCCGGCTCCAGCCCCAGCAGCTTCGCCACGGCAAAGCCCGACAGCGGCATCACCGTATACTGCAGCGCCACCCCGGCCACGAAGGCACGCGGCAACTTCAACAGGCCGCGATAGTCCTCGAAGGTCAGCGTCAGGCCCATCGCCAGCATGATGATGCCCAGAGCGATGCTGAGCAGCGGCTGTCCGGCGAGCGCAATCCGTCCGTCGGTCATCCACGTGAAAGCGGGCGGATAGAGCCACGCCAGCGCCACGCCCCCCAGCGTCAGCGCGGCGAAGTTGTTGGTGATCCGTTGCAGCATCCTTGAGGCCCCTTCAGCGGCCGTCTCTAATCGACCAACGACTTTCGCACCCCTAGCAATATCCCTTCCCCCCGCTAGTCTCCCGCGCCGACAGAGGGAGACTCAATCCATGCGCCATTTCGCCGCCGCCCTGCTTGCAGGCGCCGCAACCCTTGCCCTTGGCATCTGCACCCCGCTCGCCGCTGCGCCTGCCAAAAAGGACGCCAAGGCCGAGGAGAAGTGGAGCGTCGAGGCGCCCAAGGGCGCGGTCCTGAAACAGGTGCCGGTCAAGGTCAACGAGGGCACCTGGATGGATATCGACGTCGCCCCCGACGGGAAGACGATCGCCTTCACCCTGCTCGGCGACATCTATACCATGCCGATCACCGGGGGCACGCCGACGCGCATCAGCGAGGGCCTCTCGTGGGACGTCCAGCCGCGCTTCTCGCCGGACGGCAAGCGCATCGCCTTCACCTCCGACCGCGGCGGCGGAGACAATATCTGGGTGATGAACGCCGACGGCAGCGACAAGCGGCAGGTGACGAAGGAGGATTTCCGCCTGCTGAACCAGCCGAGCTGGTCGCCCGACGGGCGCTTCATTGCCGCCAAGAAGCACTTCACCACCGAGCGCAGCGCAGGCACGGGCGAGATCTGGCTCTACCACGTCTCGGGCGGCGGCGGGGTGCAGGTCGTCGAGCGCGCCAACGAGAGGCTCCAGAAGGAACTGGGCGAGCCGATCTTCGCGCCCGATGGCAGCGCGATCTACTACACCCGCAACACCACGCCGGGGAACATCTTCGAATATGCGCAGGACAGCCAGACCGGCATCTTCGCCATCGAGCGCCATGATCTGGCGAGCGGCGAGGTCACGACGGCGGTCAGCGGCTATGGCGGCGCGGTGCGCCCCGCGCCCTCGCCCGATGGCAAGGCGATCGCCTTCGTGCGCCGCGAAAAGGACCAGACCCAGCTCTGGGTGAAAGACCTCGCCAGCGGCCGGGAGCGGATGATCTTCGGCAAGCTCGACCTCGACGTTCAGGAGACCTGGGCGGTCACCGGGGTGTACCCGAATATCGACTGGCTGCCGGATTCGAGCGGCATCGTGTTCTGGGCAGGCGGCAAGATCAACCGCGTCAACGCCGACGGCACCGGCCATGCGGTGATCCCCTTTACGGTCAATGACACCCGCGCGGTTGCCGATGCACCGCACCCGGTGATCGATGTCGCGCCCGACAGCTTCACCACCACCATGCCGCGCTTCGCCACCCTTTCGCCCGATGGCGCGCGGGTGGTGTTCGAGAGTCTCGGTCGGCTCCATGTCAAGTCGGCCAGGGGCAAGGATCTGGCCCGTCCGCTGACCGGCGATCCGGCAGACGCGATCGAGGCCTTCCCCGCCTTCAGCCGCGACGGCAGCCGTCTGGCTTACGTGCGCTGGAGCGACGACAGGCTCGGCGCAATCGTCATCGCCGATGCCAATGGCCAGAACCGCCGCGTGCTGACGGGGCCGGGCCATTTCGGCAACCTCGCCTTCTCGCCCGACGGCACGATGCTCGCCTTTGAGAAGCGCGAGGGCGGCTATCTGACCGCGCCCGATTTCTCCGAAAACCCGGGCATCTACGTCATCCCGGTCGCGGGCGGGGAGCCGCAGCTCGTCACCCGCGACGGGGCGAACCCGCAATGGGGCGCAGGGCGCGACCGCCTGTTCATGGTGGCGCGCGACAGCGGCAAGCTCGCGCTGGTCTCGACCGATCTTAATGGCGAGGCGAAGCGCGTCCATGCCCGCGGCGAGCTTGCCAATGACCTGCGCATCGCGCCCGACGGGCGGACCATCGCCTTCCGCCAGAACTACGAGGTCTTCGCCATGCCGCTGGTGCCCGGCGGCAAGCCGCTCGACGTGGGCGAGCAGGCCAGTGCGCTGCCGGTCGTCAAGGTCAGCACCGGGGGGGCGGACTATCTCGGCTGGGCGCGCGGCGGCGAGACGCTGTTCTGGTCGATCGGGCCCTCGCTCCAGAGCGCCGAGGTGAGCGCGCTCTTTGCCGCCGCACCCAAGGCGGAGACCGACAAGGCCGCCCCGGCCCACACCCCGCCGACCAGCGGCATCCCGCTGGCCGTGACGGTGCAGAAGGCGCGGCCGGCGGGCACCACGGTCATCACCGGCGCGCGGGTGCTGACGATGCGCCCCGGCCTTGCCACCGACGATGCCGGGGTGATCGAAAACGGCCTCATCATCATCGAGGGCGACCGCATCACCGGCGTCCATGATGCCACCACCGTGAAGATCAAGCTGCCCGAGGGCGCGCGGATCATCGATGCGACCGGCAAGACCATCATGCCCGGCCTTGTCGATGCCCATGCGCATGGCGCCTACGGGGTCGGCGATCTCATCCCGCAGCAGAACTGGACGCTGATCCAGGACCTCGCCATGGGTGTGACGACGATCCACAATCCCTCGAGCCAGGCGAGCACCGTCTTCGCCGCGGCCGAGCGCCAGCGCGCGGGGTTGACGACGGGGCCGCGCATCTTCTCGACCGGCGAGATCATCTATGGCGCCAAGGCCGCCGGCGTCTTCGCCCGGATCGACAGCTACGAGGACGCGCTCGCCCATGTCCGCCGGATCAAGGCGCAGGGCGGCATCTCGGTGAAGAACTACAACCAGCCGCGCCGCGAACAGCGCCAGATGGTGGTGCGCGCCGCGGCGGCCGAGAACATGCTGGTGGTGGCCGAGGGCGGGTCGCTGTTCGGCTTGGACATGAACATTGCCGCTGACGGCAACTCGACGCTGGAGCACAATATTCCGGCCGACGTCTTCTATGAGGACGTGCTGCAGTTCTTCAGCCAGTCGGCGACCAACTACACGCCGACCCTGGTGGTCACCTATGGCGGTCTGGCGGGCGATCCCTATTGGCGGCAGGCGACCAATGTCTGGGAAAACCCGCTGATGGTCCACACCCCGCCCAAGATGCTGCTCGCCGACAATGGCCGGCGGGTAAAGGCGCCCGACTGGGCCTATGTCGATGACAACAACGCGCGCGAGGCGAGGAAGCTGGCGCAGCGCGGCGTTAAGGTCAGCATCGGCGCGCATGGCCAGCAGGCGGGCGTCGGGGCGCACTGGGAGCTGTGGAGCTTCGTGCGCGGCGGGATGAGCCCGGTCGAGGCGCTGAAGGCGGGCACGATCGTGCCGGCGCAATCGCTGGGCATGGCCAAGGACATCGGCAGCATCGAGCCCGGCAAGCTTGCCGATCTCGTGATCCTCTCGGATGATCCGAGCAAGGACATCGCCAACTCGGACAATATCGAGAAGGTGATGCTCGGCGGGCGGCTCTATGATGCGAAGACGATGAACGAGCTCGAGACCGGCACCGCGAAGCGCCGCGCCTATTGGTGGGAAGGCGAGGGCAGCACCGGCGCCGGCGGCTCGCAGCGCACCACCAGCGAGGGCCGTGGCCATGCGGACGGGGATGCGGGGTAAGGCCAAACCTTCCCCGTCCCGGACCTGATCCGGGGCGGGGGAACGGATTGCACCCTACTCCCCCTCCCGCAGCCCGCGCAGATCCTTGAGGGCCTTGGCCCTGAGCTGGTGGACCCGCGGCACGCTGACCTCGAGCACAGCGGCGATTTCGGTGAGGTTCAGCTCCTCGACGAAGAACAGCTGGAGCACCAGCTTCAGCTGGTCGGGCAGCTGAACCATCTCCGCGATCAGCCGCTCGGATCGAGCCTCAAGGCCTTCTATGGCGGCCTCGCGGGGCAGATCGGGGCCAATCTCCTACAGGCCGACAGTCGGATTCGGGCAGAAATTCGCAGGGATATCAGTGATGTGCTGCAAGCGTCGGGATTAATGTTTCACTTGAAACATTGATTGGGATCGGGCTTACGCGCGATGCAGGTCTGCGCCACCAAGACACAGCCTAGACCAGAAACTCCGCAATGATCCGCGCTGCATCCGCCGGGTCCTGGAAGGGGTGGAAATGGGTCATGTCCGGCCGACAGAGGTCGGTGCCCTGCGGCAGCACCTTGGCCAGCTCGGGCCAGGTCGGCGAGCTCTTGAAATCATTGAGCGTGGTGTGCAGCGCGCGCACCACCAGCACCGGGATGGCGACGTGCTTGGCGGCCTCGAGAATGCCGGGATTGCTGCGGCTCGAGGCATAGACACTCGCCTCGTCCTCGGGCGCGCAGGCAAGCTCCATGCCCTCGCCCGAAGGGGCCGGGACGAGGCCGTGGCGGCAGTAATCCTCGAACACGCGGGGGTCGAAGAGGTTGTACGGATCGCGCTCGCGGAAGCGTTCGATCATCGCCTCGGGCGAGGCGAAATCGCGCTTGCGGCGGATCGCGGGGTGGGGGTTGTCGGCGCTGTAGAGCGGCTCGCCCGGCGCATAGAATTCGGGGGCGAGGATGACGGGGTCGAACAGCACGAGGCGGGCAAACCGCCCCGGGTTGTCGGCAGCGACCTGAAGCAGGGTATGGGCGCCCATCGAATGACCGATGCCGACCGCGCCGCTGATCCCCGCCTCGGCAAGGAACGCCGCGACATCCTGCGCCAGCACCCGCCAGTCCTCCACCGGCCCGCCGCCGGTCTGCCCGTGCCCGCGCAGGTCGATGGCGTGGGCGGGGTGGTCGGGGAAGCGCGCGATGATCGCGTCCCACACCCGTCCGTGAAAGCCTGTCGCATGGGCAAAGACCAGCGGCGCTCCGGCCCCTTGGGAAGGCCAGTGGTGCACGGCCAGCTCGGTGCCGGCGACGGGGTGGAAACGGGTTTCGGAGGCGGAGCGCGGGGCAATCATGGCGGCGAACAACCCGTTTCGCGCCCCCGAGTCAATCGCGCGCTTTTGTGAGGGGGCGCGCTTCTAGAACACCACGACCGAGCGGATCGACTTGCCCTCGTGCATCAGGTCGAAGGCGGTGTTGATCTCCTCGAGGCCCATGACGTGGGTGATCATCGGGTCGATCGCGATCTTGCCGGTCATGTACATGTCGACGATCTTGGGCACGTCGGTGCGGCCCTTGGCCCCGCCGAACGCCGTGCCGCGCCAGTTGCGCCCGGTCACGAGCTGGAAGGGGCGCGTGGCGATCTCCTTGCCAGCCTCGGCCACCCCGATGATGATCGAGGTGCCCCAGCCGCGGTGGCAGGCTTCCAGAGCGGTGCGCATCACCTCGGTGTTGCCGGTGGCGTCGAAGGTGTAGTCCGCGCCGCCATCGGTCATCTCCACGATCCTGGCGACGATTGCCTCGCGGCCCATGCCCCGGCTGTCGAGGAAGTGGGTCATGCCGAAGCGTTGGCCCCATTCCTCACGCGCCGGATTGATGTCGACGCCGATGATGAGGTTGGCGCCTGCCAGCCGCGCGCCCTGGATGACGTTGAGGCCGATCCCGCCGAGGCCGAACACCACCACATTGTCGCCGACCTGCACCTTGGCGGTGTTGGTCACCGCGCCCACGCCTGTCGTCACCCCGCAGCCGATGTAGCAGGCCGACTGGAACGGCGCGTCCTCGCGGATTCTGGCGACGGCGATTTCGGGGAGGACGGTGAAGTTCGAAAAGGTCGAGCAGCCCATGTAATGGAAGATCAGCTGGCCCTTGTAGCTGAAGCGCGTGGTGCCGTCGGGCATCAGCCCTTTCCCTTGGGTGGCGCGGATCGCGGTGCACAGGTTGGTCTTGCCGCTGAGGCATGACTTACACTGGCGGCATTCGGGCGTGTAGAGCGGGATCACGTGATCGCCCGGCTTCACGCTGGTCACCCCAGCGCCCACTTCGCGCACAATGCCAGCGCCCTCGTGGCCGAGCACGGAGGGGAAGATGCCCTCGCTGTCGAAGCCGTCGAGCGTGTAGGCGTCGGTGTGGCAGATGCCGGTCGCCATGATCTCGACCAGCACCTCGCCCGCCTTCGGACCTTCGAGATCGAGCTCGACGATCTCGAGCGGCTGCCTGGCGGCAAAGGCGACAGCGGCGCGGGTCTTCATGGGGCGGTCTCCGAAAGTCAGCGGCTGCGCGGTACGGCTTCGTGACCGTAAGGGCAATGACGGCAGGCCGAGCCGCAGCACTTGCCGCGCGCAAGGTGGGCCACGCGCGTGAACACGCTGTAGCCTGTCTCGGGGTCGCGATAGGTCGCCTCGCCGCGGGCGCAGGCGGCCTCGTGGAGGGTGTGCCAGAGTGGCTCGGTCATGGTGGCGGCTGCGATAGGCGGATTGTGTTCGATTTGCCACGCGAAAGAAATGTGCATGGCCGGGCGGCAAAGCCCCTTGCGCGGGCGGTCCATTTGCGCTGTCTGGCGCGTCTGCCGCCAACCCGGAGACTGTCCTTGCTGCGTTTCGTGCTGTTTGCCGCTGCCCTCGTGGCCGCCATCCCCGCCCAGGCCCAGGGCATTCAACAGACCAAGGGCGATTTCCAGGACAAGTTCCGCCAGCTCGACGAGGTGCTGCCCACCCCGAATACCTATCGCAATGCGAGCGGTGCGCCGGGACACCAGTACTGGCAGCAGAAGGTCGACTACAAGATCACTGCAAGCCTCGACGAGGCCAAGCGCCGCATCACCGCGCGCGCGACGGTGCGCTACACCAACAATTCGCCCGACGCCCTTCCGTGGCTGTGGATGCAGCTCGACCAGAACATCTTCAGGAAGGACTCGATGGCCGAGCTGACCGATGCTTTCGGCGGCGCGGGGCGACGCGGGCCCAAGGTGACGCTGGGGTCGGGCAACGAGCCCACGAAGCTGTCGATGGAGGAGCTGCGCCGCCAGCAGGCGATGGCCGACAACACCTATGGCTATGACATCAGCGCGGTGAAGACCCTGGCTGGCGCGGACCTGCCGCACACCATTGTCGGCACGCTGATGCGGATCGACCTGCCGCAGCCGCTCGCGCCGGGGGCGACCACCGAATTTGCCATCGAATGGGCCTTCAACATCGTCGAGGAGGACGCGGTCAACGCGCGCTCGGGCTACGAGCACTTCCCCGACGATCCGCGCAAGGGCGGCAACGACATCTTCCTGCTCGCCCAGTGGTTCCCGCGCATGGTGGTCTATTCGGACTACGAGGGCTGGCACAACAAGGAGTTCCTGGGCCGCGGCGAATTCACGCTCGAATTCGGCGACTACGAAGTCGAGATGACCGTGCCCGCCGACCACATCGTCGCCTCCACCGGAACGCTCCAGAACCCGGAAGCCGTGCTCACCGCCGCCCAGCGCCAGCGTCTGGAGACCGCGAAGAACGCCGATGCGCCGGTTTTCATCGTCACCCCGCAGGAGGCCGCCGCTGCCGAAGCCGGCAATCCCAAGGGCAGCAAGACCTGGAAGTTCGCCGCCACCAATGTGCGCGATTTCGCCTGGGCCTCAAGCCGCAAGTTCATGTGGGACGCACAAGGGGTCAAGCAACCCGGCGCCGAGCACGAGACCGTGATGGCAATGAGCTTCTGGCCGAAGGAGGGCGGCGATCTGTGGCGCAAGTACTCGACCGCCGCCGTCGCCCACACGCTCAAGGTCTATTCGCGCTTCAGCTTCGACTATCCCTATCCCACCGCGCAGTCCGTCAACGGGCCGGTTGGCGGGATGGAATATCCGATGATCACGTTCAACGGCCCGCGCACCAACCTCAACAAGGATGGCTCGCGCACCTATTCGCTGGCCGAGAAGGTGTTCCTGGTCGGCGTGGTGATCCACGAGGTCGGGCACATCTACTTCCCGATGACGGTGAACTCGGACGAGCGCCAGTGGACCTGGATGGACGAGGGGCTGAACTCCTTTCTCGATTCGGTTGCGGGCTATGAATGGGATCCCAAGATGCCGTGGGGCCGGAGCCTGCCGCGCGACATGATCCCCTACATGGTCTCCTCGAGCCAGCAGCCGATCATGACCCAGTCGGATTCGATCAACGACCTCGGCGCGAACGCCTATGGCAAGCCCTCGGCCGCGCTCCACGTGCTGCGCGACACGATCATCGGGCGCGAACGCTTCGACTTCGCGCTCAGGGAATATGCCCGCCGCTGGAAGTTCAAGCGCCCGGCGCCGGCCGATTTCTTCCGCACCATGGAGGAAGCCAGCGGCACCGATCTCGACTGGTTCTGGCGCGGCTGGTTCTACACCACCGATCACGTCGATATCGCGCTGGATTCGATCTACCGCCTGAAGATCGACACCAAGAACCCCGACATCGACCTGCCGCGCCGCCGCCAGGAGCGCGCCGACGAGCCGCAGCCGGTCGGCATCGGCCTCAACCAGCAGCAGCGCCTGCCGATCTGGGTGCTCGAGAACCCCGGCGTCACCGACTTCTACGACAAGAACGACGAGTTCACCGTCACCCCCAAGGACACCAAGGGCTACAAGGACTTTCTTGAAGGTCTGGTCCCGTGGGAGCGCGCCGCTTTCGACCGCGCGGTGAAGGAGGACGCGAACTACTACGTCCTCAACTTCTCCAACAAGGGCGGGCTGGTGATGCCGATCATCCTCGGCCTCACCTTCAAGGACGGCAAGACCGAGAAGCTCACCATCCCGGCCGAGATCTGGCGCCGCAACGCCAGAGAGGTCGCCAAGCTGCTGGTCTTCCCCAAGGGCAAGGAGCTGGTGCAGGTGGTGATCGATCCCGAGTGGGAAACCGGCGATGCCGACATCGAGAACAACCACTATCCGCGCCGCATCATTCCCAGCCGCATCGAGGCCTTCAAGGACGAGGCGTCGCGCTCGCGCCTCGGCCGCGACCTGATGGGCGAGGCTGCGGGGGCAGAGCCCGACAAGAAGCGCAAGTGATGCTGCGCCGCCTGATGCTGGCGCTGGCCTTGCTGCTCGCCCCCTTCGCGGGGGGCGGCAGCGCGCTGGCGCACCAGCAGAAGATCGCGATCACCACCGTCGCGCTCAATGCGCGCACGGGGATGATCGAGATCATGCACCAGGTGCCGCTGCATGATGCCGAACACGCGCTCACCGCGCAGGGGATCAGGAACCCCGACATCATCGGCAGCAGCAAAAGCCGCGAGCAGTTTGCAGCCTATGTCACCCGCCGCTTCCTGATCGCGGTGGATGGCACGGCGGTGACACCGGCCTATGTCGGCAGCGAGATCACCGGCGGGAGCCTGTGGGTCTATCAGGAAATCCCCGCGCCCGCCGCCGGGAAGGCCGCCCTGCGGATCAATTCGCAGATCCTCACCGACATCTGGGCGCGGCAGGAAAACCGCGTCAATATCGGCGGCGGCACCCGCCCCCAAACCCTTATCTTCAAGGCCGGCGATCCGGCCCGCGAGGCGATGCTGAACCGCTGACCGGGCGGGGCGTGTCGCCGCGCCTCTTCCCTTGACCGCAGCCAGAGCGGTCGGCCTCCACCCCAAGGCCGCGCGCCGCGCGCGCCGGATGCCCTTCCCGGCGATCGTCTTCAACCTCCACAGCCAGTTCCGGCGCCTGCGTCAATCCGATGGTCGAGCGGCACGGCGACATCAGCGAGGCGCGGCAGTAGAGCGGCAGGCAGGTTGCGGGGGCGTGGACCTGCCCGGTGGCGCCGGAGGATCTGGCGTGAGAGCGCGCATCCCGCCGCGCTCGGGCACAGCCGTCCACCTGGCGAGCGGCGAGCCGCTCTCACTCGTTCTCGTCCAGCGGCTGCGAGCCTGTTCGGTCGCCGCGTCGAGGCGCTTGGGGAAGGCGCTCTCGTCCTCGCCGGTCTCGGGCTGGCACAGCGACATGGGATCGACGTAGCGGCGGTGATCGGGGTGCCAGTCCTCGGCGCTGACGCCGGTGCGCGACCCGCGCGCGAAGCGGCTCTTCTTCGCGCCGTCTGCGCCGCCGATCCCCATGAGGAGGACGCCGAGCCCGGCGATGCCGACCACGGCGGCGACCGCTATGGCGGCGGTGGCCGCCTGGTGGCCGCTTGCGCCGTGACCACCGGCTCCGAGCATGACCCGCTCCCCATTGGCGAGTGGGAAGTGAAGGGCGTCGCCACCAATCCGACCTTTGTCTATCATCCCGAGCTGTTCTGGGATGTCGATGACAGCGAGGCCAAGCAGCACCTTCCGCCCGGCCCCAACAGCCCGATCGGAGTGGTGGGGATTGACCTCGACAAGGAGCATTACGGCATCCACGGCACGCCAGAGCCGGCGCTGATCGGCCGCTCGGAAAGCCACGGCTGCGTGCGCCTTGCCAACTGGGACGCGGCGCGCCTGGCGCTGATGGTGAGCGGGCGCACACAGGTCGAGTTCCGGTCCGAGCGGCCCGGGAGAGTGTTGCAAAATCACGACACA
>JACCDK011993285.1_pt1 | contig 11200 bp, 12 predicted proteins | sample 7445871 | NCBI WGS metagenome assembly JACCDK01 (sample SAMN15323436, study PRJNA562643) | freshwater metagenome | isolation source: river surface water | place: USA:Blue River Watershed | collected 2017-08-15
CCATCTATTAGTTTTTTGAGTAATTCTATTTTTTCTAATTCCGAAATTGGGTCTAGACTTGTTTTATCAAAGAGCGACAAATTATCTTGTATGATATCGTTGCAAAAGGAGTGAAAAGTAGAAATGGTTACTTTATATGCACTACTACCAATAAAACTTACCAGTCTTTTACGCATGGCAATGGCACCGGCATCCGTATAAGTTAAACATAAAATATTTTCAGGCGCTGTGTCTGTCTCTAAAAGAATTTTACCAATGCGTGCACCCAAGATTTGCGTCTTACCAGTACCTGGGCCAGCAATCACCATTACCGGGCCTTCAATATTATCTACTGCTTGTTTTTGTGCCGCATTTAGGTTCTTATAAATGGCTTCAAATGCTGCCTGCTGTTCCGCTCTACTAATCATGGGTTAAAATTAACTGCTTTATGCCTAATTCCTACAACAAAAAGGTTCAAGTATTGTTATAGATATATGTCAAAAGTTTATACCCTCCATACCTACCAGGAAATGCCCATTAGCATGGAAACTGCCTGGGATTTTTTTAGTAGTCCAGCCAATCTTGCTAAAATCACCCCTTCTCATATGGGGTTTGATATTATAAGTAAGCATCATGGCGAAAAAATGTATCCTGGCCAGATTATAGAATATACCGTAAAACCTCTTTTTGGTATCCCATTGTATTGGATGACAGAAATTACCCATGTGCAAGAAGGCGCTTATTTTGTGGATGAACAAAGATTTGGCCCTTATACCATGTGGCATCACCAACATCATTTTAAAGCGATTCCGGGTGGAGTTGCCATGGAAGATATTGTTCATTACAAGATACCGATGGGCTTTTTAGGAGATATTGCCAATACCTTATTTGTCAAAAAGCAACTACAAGGTATTTTTGATTTTAGATACCAAGCAGTTTTGGATCTTTGGGGAGCTTACAAGCCTTAGTATTTCCAAAAAGATTTTTCAAAATACTTGGGTTGAATGTTACTTGGTATGCTAAAAAGCATAAACTTTGTCGTCAATTTATTACTTGCTCCATGGGACAAACAAATGGCGGACATGCACAGAAACTTTCTGTAGCTGGATTAATCGTAACATTAGGTATTATATACGGTGATATTGGAACTTCTCCATTGTACGTATTCAAGTCAATCATCAACAATAGAACAATTACTGAGCAGTTAGTATATGGAGCTATTTCTTGTGTTTTTTGGACACTGACTTTACAAACCACTTTCAAATATGTGTTTCTTACTTTAAGAGCAGATAATAGAGGGGAGGGTGGTATCTTTTCTCTTTTCGCATTAATTAGGCGTTATGTAAAATGGATTTATATTCCTGCAATCATTGGTGCTGCAATGCTTTTAGCAGATGGAATGATTACGCCGCCTATCTCTGTGGCTTCGGCGATTGAAGGTTTAGGTGGAGTGAAAGGTTTAGAAAAAATTATTGTTCCTGGAAATAACTTAACAGTGGGTATTGTTGTCGGAATTATTTCTGTGATTTTTTTCTTTCAAAGATTTGGAACTAAGATTATTGGATTTGCTTTTGGACCAATAATGTTAGTTTGGTTTTCTATGTTATTTGTTTTAGGGTTTTTACAAGTAACAGAACATGTACAAATTTTAAAATCTTTAAACCCTTATTACGCTTACGATTTATTAGTCAACTATCCTCAAGGTTTCTGGTTATTAGGCGCTGTTTTCTTATGTACCACAGGAGCCGAGGCGTTATATAGCGATTTAGGACATTGTGGTCGTCAAAATATTCAAGTAAGCTGGATGTTCGTTAAGCTTGCCTTAGTGACCAGCTATATGGGTCAGGGTGCATGGTTAATTCAACATTTAGGTGAAACTATTCCAAATGTGAACCCGTTTTTTGAAATCATGCCTCATTGGTTCTTATTGATTGGAATTGGTATTGCAACCTTGGCAACCATTATTGCCAGTCAAGCATTGATTAGTGGATCTTTTACTTTAATCAATGAAGCAATTAGTTTGAACTTTTGGCCTAGAGTCACGGTTAAATTTCCTACAGATCAGAAAGGTCAAATTTATATTCCTTCTTTAAACTTCTTATTGTGGGTAGGTTGTATCACTATGATTCTCTTTTTTAGAAAAGTAGAACATATGGAAGCAGCTTATGGCTTTTCTATTATTATCACCATGATCTCTACAACTATTTTAATGAATTTTTATTTATTAAATGTGAGAAGATGGGGTCATTTGCCTGTGGCTATTATTATTGCTATTTTTAGTGTGGTAGAAATTTCTTTCTTTATTGCGAATGTGGTGAAGATCAAAGAAAGTTATATCACATTTGTATTTTCTTTAAGTATGATTTTTGTAATGATGATTTGGCATCGTGCAAGAAAGATTACCAATAGATATTTGGATTTTGTGAAGTTGAAAGATTACTTACAGCAATTGACTGATTTAAGTGCAGATAAGGATGTGCCTAAATATGCAACCCACTTAGTGTATTTAACCAAAGCGAATAACCACAGAGAGATTGAGCATCGTATTATGGATTCTATATTGAATCGTAAGCCTAAACGTGCAGACATTTATTGGTTTATTCATATTGACAGAACGGATTCTCCTTATGGAATGGAATACAGTATTCGCGAATTAGTAGACGATAAGGTTATGCGTGTTGATTTTAAAATTGGTTTTAGAATTCAACCAAGAATAAATATTTGCTTTAAGAAAGTTATGCAAGAATTGAACGAATGCCAAGAATTGGGTATTTATAGTAAATACGAATCTTTAAAGAGTAAAGATTTCCATGCAGATATTACTTATGTAATTATTGAAAGCTTCTTCTCTATTGAAAATGAATTGTCATTTAGAGAGGACTTTATTATGGATACCTATTTTAATATCAAACAATTAGCACAAAGTGATCAGAAAGCCTTTGGCTTAGACAATGACATGACCGTTGTTGAGCATGTTCCTTTGATTATTAAAGCCAATCAAAACCTAAATTTAAAACGCGTTTTTGAATAAATTTCTTTTTTAAGGAAGAGGTATATAGTCGCTAATTTGATTTTGCAATCCAATAGCTATTAACCAGTATTGGTTAGTTGTTTTTCTTTGAATGCCCAATGCATTTAGATTCACCATTTTGCTATCTGCTGCTAAAATACTTGCAACGCTATAGTTGCCTTCTTCTTTTTGGATGATCGCAAAAGATTTTATAGGGATATTTTTGGGCATATTGATTTGAAAGCTATTGGATGTTTTCTTTTCTATCAGTGGACTAGCCATAGCGTATTGAGGCACTAAAGAAGGTAGTAATGCTGGATTTTTATAATAGTTGTTTTGTAAACTATCATTCCATCCATTCGCATTATTTTTAAAACTATTGCTACTAAAATAAACACTACCCCCTGTATTAGGCAAGGATCTTAGTTTTTTAATTTGATAAGGAATCTCGTTTGGATCTCTCCAAGTAGCATTAGTGCCTGCTCTATAAATTCCATGTCCAATATACAAGGCTTTGCCATAACTATGATCATTCCACCATTGAACTAATTCATCATAGTCTGCTAATGCATGTCCATGTTCCCAATACAATTGTGGTGTTACATAATCTATCCATCCTTTTTCTAGCCACAACAATATATCTGCATACAAATCATCGTAATTGGTTTGACCTGCTTTAGTGTCACTACCTCTTGGATCTTTTGATTTATTTCTCCAAACACCAAATGGACTTATGCCAAATTGTACACCTGGTTTAATACTTCTTATGGTAGCATTCAATTGTTTGATAATGGTATCGCAATTACTTCTTCTCCAAGTTTCTTTATCTAAGCCTCTTGGGTATTTCAAATAAGTGGCTTGATCAGGAAAATCTTTATTGGGAACTCTATATGGATAAAAATAATCATCCATATGAATAGCGTCTACATCATATCTTTTTAAAATATCTGCTACTACTTGATTGGTATGCTTCCATACCTCGGGTAGTCCAGGATTGAAATATTTTTTTCCTTCAAAATTGATAAACCAATCTGGATGCATTTTAGATAAGTGACTAGGGGCCACACTTGATTTATTGATATTGAATACTGCTCTGTATGGATTAATCCAAGCGTGAAATTCCATTCCTCTTTTATGCGTTTCTTCAATCATAAAATATAAAGGGTCATAAAAAGGTATAGGTGCTTGCCCTTGCTTGCCCATTAAGTACTCACTCCATGGTTCTAATTCAGAAGGATATAAGGCATCTCCTGCTGGTCTAATTTGCATCACTATGGCGTTCATTCCATTTTGCTGATGCTTTTCTAAAAGTTGTATGAATTCTTCTTTTTGTGCTTCGCTACTTAAGCCTCTTTTACTTGGGTAATCAATATTTTCTACTGTAGCAATCCAAACACCTCTAAATTCAAATACATTTTTATCGGATTTGCTGGGTTGTGCATTTACGGATATAAAAAAACCTACACATAGCAGGCTGTATATAATTTTTTGAATCATGATTATTTTATTTTGAAGCATCACGTAATTGATCAAGCATTTGATTCATGGTATGCGCTTCTTTTTCACTAATACCTTTCATTAAAGCATCTAAATGATGATTCAACTGATCTAATTTTTCTAAAATGGCAAAACCCTTTTTAGAAAGCACCACATCTACTAATCTCTTATCTGTTGGACAAGTATTTTTTTCTACCAATTCTTTAGCCACTAATCTGTCAACGATTCTACTGGTATCACTCATCTTATCCAACATACGAGCTCTTATTTGCAGCGTACTTAAAGGCTTGTCTGCGCCTCTCAATATTCTTAAAATATTATATTGTTGTTGGGTGATATCTTCTTGTGATAGAATACTAGCAATTTTTTCATTCAACCAGTTGGCAGTGTACATAATATTAATGCCCAACTTTTGGTGTTCATTTCTGAAATTGGTCTGCTGTATGTCTTTTTCGATTCCCATACTATTTATGCTGCTTTATTTTCTGATATAAAGGCAAACTTAAAATAACACCTGCGGCATCTGCCAACATATCTGATACCTCAAAACCACGCGTTGGCACAAAGTATTTTTGATAAAATTCCATTCCAATGCCATACACAATACAAATGATCATTGTTAAAGCCCTTGCCCTGGTTGTTTTTACAAAGCTGTTGTCCATCTGATCAAAATGAAACAATGCAGCATACATCAAAGATCCAAATAGAATGATGTGTATGATTTTATCCTGTCCCCAATAGTTCACTTTTGGAAGATTGCTACCGGGCAATGTAAGCATGTAAAAAATAAAGATGATTTCGGCTACCAGCCAAAGACTACTTAATTTTTTCATTGGGCTGATTAGTGAACCAACTGTGCATATGCTTCGCTAGTTAATAAAGCTTCTACATCTGCTGGATTATTTATTGTCACCTTCACCATCCATCCAGCTCCATAAGGATCTGTATTCACTAATTCTGGTTGACCCGCTAATGCTGGATTAACTTCAGTAACTGTTCCTGCAACTGGTAAGAATAAATCACTTACTGTTTTTACTGCTTCCACTGTACCAAATACAGCTTCTGCTGATAAACTTGATCCCACCGTATTGATATCAATGTAAACGATATCACCTAATTCTGATTGAGCGAAATCTGTAATACCAATAGTGGCAGTATTGCCTTCTAATTTAATCCACTCATGATCTTTTGTGTAACGTAACTCAGCTGGGAATTGCATATGCTATTTTTTTATTGTTGCAAAGATTGGTAAAAATCACTGAAAAAACAATCCACTAGAACTGATTGTTATCAAAATAGAGTAAAATATGGTCTTTCAAAAAGGCCTCTTGCTCTATCATGTTCATTATAGGTAGGTTTTTGAGCTGTTTAAAATGGGGCCATCCCTCTTGATCCTTACCCTCAACAATATAATAGCCACTACTAGAAAGTATGGTACAAATAGCTACGTGCATCAAATCCTGCTTTTGCTCCTTACTTATTTTTTCTTGCGTTAAGCCTATTTCTTGTAATCCAATTAAAAATAAAATGGCTTCTACATCTGGTTTTTTGCCAAAGCGCTCCATTAATCTTCGCTCCAAGTCCCACCATCTAGTCTGAAAATCATCCACTATGCTTGCCATATCCTTTTTTGCTTATTATTTGGCAAAGGTAGGGTATATCTAAGCGTTGTAAAATGGTTTGATTATCTTTGCCGAAATATTTTTATCATGTTACAGGTTAGTTATTTGCGTGAAAACACCGATTTGGCTAAACAGAGATTAGGGGTTAAACATTTCCCTCAACCTGGTTTGGTAGATACGGTGATTGCTTTAGACGACGAAAGAAAGGCTTTACAAGCTGGTTTTGATGATATACAGTCTAAGGTGAACGCGGCTTCCAAAGAGATTGGAGCATTAATGGCTAAGGGGGAGAAAGACAAGGCTGAAACGATCAAGCAAGCAGTGGCTGGCTGGAAAGCACAATTGGATCCATTGAAAACCAAGATGACTGAGGTTGAGGCAAGCTTACAACAAACTATTGTGCAACTTCCTAATCTACCCCATCCTTTAGTACCTGTTGGTAAAACCCCAGAAGAGAATGAGGTAGTGAGAACGGGAGGAGTAGTTCCAAAATTGGTTGATGGCGCTAAAGCACATTGGGATTTGATCAAACAATACAATTTAGTAGATTTTGAAACAGGTGCTAAAATCACTGGTAGTGGCTTCCCTTTATATATTGGCAAAGGCGCTAAATTCCAAAGAGCCTTGGTGCAGTACTTTTTAGATTTTAACACAGCTGCTGGTTATACTGAATATCTACCTCCTTTTATGGTAAATGCAGCTTCTGCATTTGCCACTGGTCAATTGCCGGATAAAGAAGGTCAAATGTATCATGCTACGGAAGATGATTTTTATTTGATTCCTACTGCTGAAGTTCCAGTGACCAATGTATTTCGTGATACCATTTTAAAAGAAACAGATTTACCGGTGATGATGACTGCTTACTCTCCATGTTTTAGAAGAGAAGCGGGAAGTTTTGGTAAGGAAGTAAGAGGTTTAAATAGAGTACATCAATTTGAAAAAGTAGAGATCATTCAAATTGTACATCCTGAAAAAAGTGAAACTGTTTTAGACGAAATGGTAGTGCATGTAGAAAAACTTTTAGTAAGTCTTGGTTTGCCATATAGAATTTTAAGATTATGTGGCGGTGATATGGGATTTGCTTCTGCCATTACCTATGATTTTGAAGTATATAGTGCTGCTCAGGAAAAGTGGTTGGAAGTAAGTAGTGTATCTAATTTCATGAATTACCAAACCTATAGAATGAAGTGCAGATTTAAAGATACGAATGGAAAAATTCATTTCACACATTCTTTAAATGGTAGTTCATTAGCGTTGCCAAGAATTTTTGCAGCTATTGTAGAAAACTATCAAACGGCTGATGGCATTGCTTTACCAGAAGTATTGAAACCTTATTTTGGAGGACAAGAATTAATCTAAATCTTTTTTATAGTTCGCTTAGTTTAATACCTATGGCAATAGGTGCCATATTCAAGGTGTTTTGATTTTCGTCAAATAAATTGGTATGACTATAAGATCCGTAGATAGTGAAATCTCCAAAACCTAATTCGCCAATTGTAGCAATTCTCCAGCTATTCAAATTGAATGTACCTTCGTATTTCTCTTTTCCTCTTTCATTACTAATTTGTTTATTTCTGGCTTTTAATAAATAACCAGCTGACATTCCAATACTTGCGTGTAATGGCTTATTAGCCATAGGAGCTAAATTGAAATTTATTTTTAAAGGAACAGTCAAGTATTTTACAAATAATTTATTCTTACTAAAATTGACATTGTCATATTTTATTTTACCAAATAAATCATCTCTGAAGCTTATGTTTTTTTCAAATCTAAAATTAAACATCTCAAACCCTACACCATACTGCAAGCTTACAAAGTTTTTGATCAACTTTACTCTTTGTTGAACAAACCAAAGGTTAACATTACTTGATTTTAAATGATTCAATTCAAGACTTCCAGAATACATATATGGAAGAGGATCTGCTGTTGTTGGGTATATACTGCTTGGTATGGCAGTATATAATAAAATTGGAGATTTGTCTATAAAATTGGTAAAGCCAAAATCCCAATCAAAATAACTGGTTCTGTTATTAATATTATCATACTTTCTTTTCTTAGTAAAACTAATGTCTACCTTTTTCTTTGGTGTATATTGCTCTAAAATTATACTATCTTTTACTGGCTTTACTATAACAAGATTACCCACTCTTATGGTGTCTTGCGCATTAGCAGTCGCAAAAATGAATAGTGTATTAAGTAGTATAAAGTACTTTTTCATCTTTAGTTCAATTATTTATTTCTAGAATTTTCCAAAACGAATACCTAAAGCAAAAGGATAATTAAATTGCTTGGATAATTTACTATCGTATAAATTAGTTAAACTAACTGAAGTGTATAATTTCACATTACCAATCCCTAACTCGCCAATTCCAGCCACTTGAAAATCATTCAAGTTAAAATTGCCATTGTATTTTTGTTTTTTACTGTCAATTTGCTTGTTTTTAGAATTCATTAAGTATCCAACACTTAAACCACCAGCAATATTAAATCCTTTTTTAGCGGAGCTGTAGTTTAATAATACCGGAACGGTAAGGTAGCTTGTATACAATTTATCTTTCTTGAAAGTCTTGCTATCTAAATACACATATGAAGCACCATTATTTCTAAAACTAATTGGTTGTTCAAATCTAAAATTGTACATATTTACGCTTAAGCCATATTTCAAATTCCAGTTTTCTTTTAACTTATACTTTTGTTGTACAATCCAAATATTTACATTACTAGATTTGCCGTTATTTAATTGAAAGCTTTTTGCAGTTAGCGCCGGTCCTACGGCAGGATTGGTGAATTGAGATTGCCATTTATAACTGGTAGCATCTACATAATTTGTAAAACCTAGATCCAAAGTGAACCATTTTGTATTTGTTTCTTTTTTTCTTGTTTTAATTCTTTCAATTTTAATTTGGGTGTTTCTAAAATCACCTCTATCAACCATTGTCTGCCAATCTTTTTTTGCACTATGGTCTTGTGATTTAATAATTAAAAAGCTACCAATTTTGATGGTATCTTGATTCATAGAAACTAATGTATCTTTTTGAGCCATTAAGCTACTAGTTATTAAAATGCTTAAAATGGGTAAGATTAATTTTTTCATACTACTTTATTATTTATTTTTCTCAGTTTTATTTCTTTTAAAAAGGACACTTAATCTTCTGGTGATGCCTCTAAACTTATCACCGTCTAATTCAATATTACTAATATATATTACACGATTGTTATCTTCAGTATTAATTTCTTCAAAAATTTCTTTTTCTATTTTTTGCTCTCCCGTTTCAATACTGTTAATCACTGTTCCAATGCCTGGGTTAGGGGCAAGAGCTACAATACTTTCCTTGGAATCATTTACGATGGCATCTGACTGCAAGTTTATTTGATCTTGAGAAGCTGTTTTGGCTATGAAAGGTTGCGTTTGTTGAGCGACGGCAGCTTGGTCCTGTGTTTTAACTTGAGTTTGGTTGGAATTCTCTTTTGCAAGTGCTTTATTGTTTGAGTTGGTTGTATTGTTGTTAGGCGTATTGGATCTTATTAGAACAATTTCATTGGATGCTTGCTCTTGGTGAATAACTGGTTGATTGGATAATGTTTTTATACCAAAAAATATTCCTAATGCGATAGCTGCAATAGAGCCGGTTGCCCAATAGATTTTTTTGATATCAATTAGCTTGGCACTACTAGAGTTGTTTTTGTATAAAGATTTTTTAAATGCAGGATCCAAAAATGCATTCATTTCTTCAAATCTATACAAACTAGATTTTTCAGTGAATTCAATATATTCCGGTTTCAACTGAACTGCCTGTAATGCTTTTAGTTCTTGAGCTTGCTTGGGATTAGATGCAAGGAATAACGCTACTTCCGCTCTTTCAGAAGCAGTTAATTCATTGTCGATATACAACAATAAATAGTTTTCGTAGTTATCTTGATTCAATTCCATTTAAGCACTTGCTTTTTGTAAATGACTTAATTTTTCTTTTAATTGCAGTCTAGCTCTATGTATATATACCTTCACTTGACTCTCACTTAAATTCATTATTTCACCTATCTCTTGATAATTATATCCTTCGTAATCTTTTAATAGAATCAAACTCTTTTGTGTGGGGTTTAATTCGTGAATGGCTTTTAAAATGGTTTGTCTTAATTCGTGTTGTGGTTGATACACTGGATCTATGGTCGTAGTCTCATAAATATCTGTAGTGGTGTATTTTTTCACCTTACGAATATGGTCTATCATTTGGTGATAGGCAATGGTAAATAAATAAGACTTTACTTTTAATGGGTCTACTGTATCTCTGTTGATCCAAAGTTTTTCAAAAGCCGTTTGAACAATATCCCTAGCATCTTCCTCCTGATGGATATTTTTGACAATAAAACGGTAGACGCCGTCCGCGTATTGATCTACTGCATTATTGTATGCTATATCGGTCATTCTTAGAAATAAGGATGTTTTGTATATAGAACGCTCCCAGCTTCAATATGTTACAGTGAACTAGTAATTAATTACCTGTTCTTGGATATTTTGCGGAAGTTCCCTCCATTCGTACTGCTGATTTCTCAATTGTGGCTCAAAACCGGCTTCTTTAATGGCTTCTTGGATGGTTTTATAGGTAAATCTATGAGGAGCCCCTGCTGCACTTACCACATTCTCTTCCAACATAATACTTCCAAAATCATTCGCTCCAGCTTCCAAACACACCTGTGCCGTAGCTTTTCCTACAGTTAACCAGCTAGCCTGAATATTTTTAATATTAGGAAGCATGATTCTACTGATGGCAATCATTCTGATATATTCTTCTGTGGTAGTAAGATTATGTACCCCTCTAATTTTTGTCAATAAAGTATCTACATCTTGGAAAGTCCAAGGGATGAATGCTAAGAATCCTTTTGCATCTTTTGGTTTTCTATCTTGGGTTTCTCTGATCCTTACTAAATGTATAAATCGCTCTTCTAATGTTTCTACATGTCCAAACATCATGGTAGCACTTGTAGTGATATTCAATTGATGTGCTGCTGCCATTACTTCTAACCACTCGTCTGCTCCGCACTTCCCATTAGATACCAATCTTCTTACTCTATCTACTAAAATCTCCGCACCCGC
>JACCDK012162792.1_pt1 | contig 11200 bp, 12 predicted proteins | sample 7445871 | NCBI WGS metagenome assembly JACCDK01 (sample SAMN15323436, study PRJNA562643) | freshwater metagenome | isolation source: river surface water | place: USA:Blue River Watershed | collected 2017-08-15
CTTCTCGAATACCGAAACCGGTGTTTCGGTGCCTGAAAACAAGGTCTGGATAACAGGAATTACCTTGTGGTGTTTGGCTAGCTCGGTGACGTCTTTGAGGCTCAGATTGAGTGTCATTCTGTCTCTCTCGATTCAGACGCTAGATAAAGAGTTTGCACGTCGAAGCAGCTCTCACTACCCGTGTGGCAGGCAGGGCCGTTTTCGTTAACACGAATTAGAAGAGCATCGCTATCGCAGTCGGTCTCGATCGAAACCACAGTTTGCGTGTTGCCCGAAGTTGCTCCCTTGTGCCAAAGCTCATTTCGCGAGCGAGACCAAAAAACTGTTTCACCGGTCTCGATGGTTTGGCTAAGTGATTCACGATTCATGAAGGCAAACATGATGACACGCGAACTCTCAGCGCTCTGCACGATTGCTGGAATCAATCCGTCAGAGTCAAAAGCTAGGTGGTCAAAAATTGACTTGTCTATCGGCATTAGCGCACCTCGAATCCGGCTAGTTTCAATTCTCGCTTTGCGTCTGTGATGGTTGCCGACCCCTCGTGAAAAATGCTTGCGGCCAAGATTGCATCTGCTCCAGCTGCAGCGGCACCCACGAAGTCACTAGCCTTGCCAGCGCCACCCGAGGCGATGATTGGCACTCTGCTTATGCTTCTAACCAGTTCGAGCAATTCGACATCGAAACCACTTCGGGTTCCATCTGAATCGATTGAATTCACTAGCAACTCTCCTGCGCCAAGATCTTGGCAGGTGCTAATCCAGTCAACGGCATCAAGTTCTGTTTCATTCCGACCACCGTGAGTCGTGACCACAAAGCCGCTGCTCGCCTTGCTCGAACGTTTTAGGTCGAGTGAGATAACAAGCACCTGGTTGCCGAATCGTTCTGAAATGTCTGAAATTAGCGACGGTGTTGAAATTGCGGCTGAGCCCACTGAAACCTTGTCGGCTCCGGCACCGAGCAATCGCGCCACGTCTTCGGTGTCACGTATTCCACCTCCGACAGTTAGCGGAATGAAAACTTGTTCGGCAGTTGCTGTCACGAGATCGAACATAGTCGAGCGATTCTCAACAGTTGCCTTTACGTCTAAGAAAGTAAGCTCGTCAGCGCCATCTTCGTAGTACCGTGTGGCAAGTTCGATTGGGTCACCGGCATCTCGAAGATTGAGAAAATTTACGCCCTTAACCACACGCCCGTCAGCGACATCAAGGCATGGAATCACTCGGATTGCAAGCGACATTAGATTCTCGCTGCGTGAAGGGCGCTCACCAAAATCGCGCGAGCTCCAAGAGCGTATAGTTCATCCATCTTTTGGTTGACATCTACCGCCTTGACCAGAGCTCTTACCGCTACCCATTCCGGGTCGCGCAATGGTGAAATCGTTGGAGATTCGATTCCTGGCGTGATCGCCGAAGCTTGCTCAACCAAATCGGTTGGGCAGTCGTAGTCGACGATTACATATTCGCGAGCAACAACAACACCTTGAATTCGGCGCAAGAATCCGTCGAAATTTGCCGAGCTGTTAGGCGCAGCAATTAGCTGAGCAGAACTAATAAGAATTGGTTCGCCGAAAATTTCAAGTCCGGCTTGGCGCAAGGTGTTGCCGGTGCTAACAACGTCGGCTACGACATCGGCAACGCCAAGTCGAACGGCAACCTCAACTGCGCCATCAAGCTGCACCAACTCTGCTTTGATTCCCTGAACGGCGAGGTAATCCTCAACGAGGTGAGGGTATGCCGTCGCGATTCGCAAACCGTTCAATTCTTGAATGGAATTGAACTTTGCGATTGGTCCAGCAAAGCGAAAAGTGCTTGCCCCAAAACCTAGTTCTGCTACGGCTTTAGCCTTTGAACGGCTATCAAGCAGCAGGTCTAGGCCAGTGAAACCGATGTCTAGTGATCCCGAACCAACATAAGTCGCGATATCACGAGGCCTTAGATAGAAAAACTCAATTTCGTTGCCATTGTCAACAACGTGCAAATCCTTGGGGTCGCGGCGAATCGCATAGCCGGCCTCTTTGAGCATCAGGATTGCCGTTTCTGACAAAATGCCCTTATTTGGCACTGCAACCCTAAGCATTGTTCTCACAGTCACTGATTCTCGCTTCTAAAGGTGTTTTTCTAAGTCTTCAAGTTTGATGCCTTTTGCTGCCATCAATACCTGCAGGTGATAAATCAACTGTGAAATTTCTTCTGCGGTGCGTTCGTTGCCTTCGTGTTCGGCGGCCATCCAGACCTCGGCGGCCTCTTCAACGATTTTCTTGCCGATTGTGTGCACTCCGGCGTCGAGCCACTTTGTGGTCTCAGAATCGACAGGACGCGAAACGGCCTTCTCTGATATCTCTGAAAAGAGCTGTTCGAACGACTTCATCTCTATAGATTACCCGCTAACAAGCTAAGGACTTGGGCGGTCTGAGCGATTTAGTGTCGATGTGCAGCTGTTGCTAGTTCGCGCAAGGTGTCGATTTGCAAATTACGATCACTTGCTTTGAACACTGCGCTGCCGGCAACAAATGTGTCTGCGCCTTGTTCGGCAACCCGCGCGATGTTCGATTCGTCAATGCCGCCGTCAACCTGAAGCCAGACATCAAGTGCCTCGGCATCTATGCGACGTCGTGCTTGCTTGACCTTTGCCAGAGTCTCTTCGATGAGCGACTGGCCACCGAAGCCGGGTTCGACAGTCATAATCAAGATTTGATCGAACTCGGCAAGAACTTCTAAATAGGGTTCAACGCCTGTGCCCGGTTTTAGGGCCAAACCGGCTCGCGAGCCGATTGCTCTTAATTTGCGCGCCAATTCAACCGGGTTTTCGCTGGCCTCGGCATGAAAGGTGACCGAATATGCACCAGTCTCTGCATAACCACTTGCCCACTCATCAACATTTGAAATCATTAGGTGCACATCAAGCGGCTTTGGTGTGATTTCTTGCATGCGGTTCACCATCGGCAATCCGAAAGTGAGGTTCGGCACGAAGTGGTTATCCATGACGTCAACATGAATCAGGTCGGCATGGCTAATGCTCGCGAACTCAGCCTCGAAATTGACGAAATCGGCTGAAAGTATCGATGGATTGATTCTCACTGACATTCTTTTAGCCTACCGATTTGGTCATCAGGGCAATAAACATGGCGTCGGTGCCGTTAGTGTGCGGCCAAAGTTGAACTGTTTTGCGATTCTTGTTCAGCTCTAGTGATGGGTTCAACTTGTGAACCACCGCTGTCGCATCTAGCAAGGTCACCTGGCCAACAAACTTTCGTTCGAGCCAGTCAACAATAGAAATCGTCTCGCCTGAATGCGGCGAGCAGGTCACATAGCCAAGAACTCCGCCGGGTTTCAGGGCGAGCCAAGCGCTCTCAATCAGCTGCTCTTGCAGTTTGGTTAAATCTGAAACATCCTTCGGCTTTCTGCGCCAGCGCGACTCGGGTCGGCGACGCAGGGCTCCCAGCCCTGTGCAAGGGGCGTCGAGCAGAATGCGATCAAACGACTGAGGTGCGTCTTCGCCAATAGTTCGACCATCTGCACAAAAAACATCGACAGACTCATCAATCTTGCGAAGAGCCTGGCTTACGAGCTTTGCTCTGTGCTCGGCAAGTTCATTTGCAACGAATTTCACACCGTTCTGCTTTGCAATTGCGGCCAATAGCGCTGCCTTGCCGCCAGGGCCAGCGCACATGTCTAGCCAGTGTTCAGAGCTTGCTATTGGCTTTGCTTCAGCAAGAGCGAGCGCGGCCAACTGAGAACCTTGGTCTTGGACTCGAATGAATCCATCTCGCATCGCCGGCAATTTAGCCGGGTCACCAGACGCCAGAGTAAAGCCGATCGGGCTCGCTGTTCCGGCTGTCAACCCGATTTCGTGTTCTGATCGAGCTATGCCTGGCAGTGCGACCAGGTTAACCAGAGGAGCTTCATTGTCAATTTGCAGTAGCGCTTCAAGAGTGTCGCCGCGTCCATCAACCTTTAGCGCTTGCTCAAGAGATCTGATGATCCATGCCGGGTGCGAGTATTCCAACTCGAGCTTCGCCACTCGATCTTCGGTCGCGCTAATCAGCAATTCACGCCATTCGTCTAACGAACGCTCACTTACTCTGCGAAGAATTCCATTAACGAAACCCACAGCACCTTGACTAGCAACGAGTTTCGTTAGGTCTACGGTCTCGTTGATGGCGGCATGACTAGGAACCCTCATCGATAGCAATTGGTGTGCGCCAAGACGAAGCAACAACTTGCCACGAACATCGATTTCATCGATCTTGCGGTTAGCGCCTTGCTCAATGATTCGGTCATAGAGCAACTGGTTTCGAATGGTGCCGAAGGCAAGCTCCTGGGCTAGTGCAGAATCACGCGGTTCGAGTTTCGCCTCGGCGATCAACTTCGGCAGAAGGAGGTTGGCATAGGCGTCATCTTGTTCAACGGCCCTAAGCAGTTCGAAGGCCACAGATCTGGCCGTGGCTCTAAAATTCGATTTCAAGAAAGAACCAGCCGTCCGTGTTTGCCGCGCAACCAATCGGCCGCGGGCATTATGTTTTTAGAGGCCGGCTGAACTTCGATGAGCTGAAGAACTCCGTTGCCGGTCTTAACCAGAGCGAGAGAGTCAATCAACAGCGCTGTGCCAATTTCGACATCGTCAAGTTGCGAAGGCTCTGAACCGTGTCTTCTGGCTCTGATGATTCTGATGGCTTCTGCATCTACTTTCGCCCAAGCGATTGGTTCTGGGTAAGCACCGCGAATCAAATTCTCGATCTGACTTGCCGAATTGCTCCAGTCGATTTGGGCGTCAGCCCTCGACAATTTTGCTGCGTGCGTCGATTCGCCGACTTGAGCGGCAGGTGCAGCAATGCCAGCGTCAATCTTTGACAGAGTTTCATCAAGCATCGAGATTGCTACGTTTGTCAGTCGATCGAGCAAGGTCTTAGCGTTGTCGTCGGGTTCGATGGTTGCGGCAACCTGCGCGTGAATTGGGCCGGTATCCATGCCCTCGTCGAGTTGAAAAATGGTTACGCCAGATTCGGTGTCGCCCGCCATCAAAGCTCGTTGCACGGGAGCAGCTCCTCGCCACTTCGGAAGCATGCTGTAGTGAATGTTGAGCCATCCGTGCTTCGGTATTTCGAGACTTGCCTGCTTTAGCAGCGCTCCGTATGCAATAACCAGCCCAAGTTCGGGGTTCGTCTCGGCAATTAGCTCGTTCTTGTCAACATTAAGTCGATTTGCCTTGATGACCTTTAAGGCCTGCGAGCCCGCATAGGCGGCGACGGGAGATTCGGTCAGTATTTGTTTACGCCCAACCGGTGCATCTTCTCTAGTGAGAACCGCACAAATTTCGTGACGGCCTTGTTCAACTAGGTAGCGCAGAACGTCAACCGCATTGGTTGTCGTTCCCGCGAAAACAATTCTCAAAAAGCCACCTCGGCTCTAGATTACTTCGGGGTCGTCCATTCTCACTCGAACCGCACGGCTAACTCTTCCGGTTGCGCTGGTTTTGGTTAGCCCAGCACTGAGTTTCAGCTGAGCTGCCTTAATGGCTTCGCTTACCTGTGCGCCAATTGAATAGGGGTATTTCAGAACGAAACGCATGTTTTGTTCACCCTGTGAGCCGCGAACCTGTATCGGACCGAGAACCTGAAGACCTGGTATCGAGAGTTCTTCGGTGAGTTGAGTGATCACATCGATTGGACCTTCAACAGATCCGAGTCTCACGTGCGGTGGAAACTCAAGCTCCCGTCGATTCTCAAGTTCATCCTGAGCCAATTCAATTTGTTGCCAAAGTGCGAATCGCTGGCCAATTCTCTGCGGTGCTCCCGCGATTACGGCTCGCTTGCCTCTTTTGAGCTTCGCGATAGCGTTTGACCAGTAGCGAACGGCATCTTCTGACGCGCGTAGCGAATCTTTGGCAAGAGCTTGGTTTGCATCAAGAATTACAACCGCCTCATAACCGCCGGCGATTGATGGTTCTGCACCCGGCGTTGCAATAACAATCTTCTTTCCGCTCTCAATTTCAAGCAGTGGCTTGTCTCCAGTGGATTCAATGATCTGAACTCCGGCGAACGCTTTTCCGAATTCAGCCACCGTTCTCGTCGAACCGCCGAAACCTTGCCGAATCTTGTCGCCTTTGCATTCTGGGCAGCGGTATGCCAGGTTCTGTGCGTTGCACCAACGGCAACGCGGCATCGAACTCGAGTCGATCCAAATCGGTCCGTGGCACTGGTTGCACAGTGCTCTGGTTGAACACTCTTGGCAATAGGCCGTTCTAGCCGTGCCCTTAGATGAAACCTGAACTAGCACAGCGCCCTGAGCTGACGCTTCACGAATGATCTGCCATGCCAGGGTGGGCACTCTCGATAGCGAATCGTCGAATGCGACAGCAGGTGCGGCAAAGTTTTGTTCGACCTCAGATAAATACTTCATCTCGACAAGTCGCTGCACTTCACAGCTTCGTGCGTGTGACACGAAGAGCAGGTCACAGTTGTCAACCGTCTGTCGCAGCAGTGCGATATCACGAGCGTGTATGTATGGGCTCTGTTGCTCTTGCAGATTCAAATCGCCGTCATCGAACATGGCTATCAGCCCGAGATTTTGGAGGGGCGCATATATGGCAGAACGAGAACCCACAACCAGGTGCGCACCAGCGCTTAGGCACTTAAGAAACGAGGTGTAACGCTTAGACCCGGTTTGGTCGGCTGAATAATCAACGTAGTGTTCTGCGAGCTTGCTCTTAGTAATTCTCTGGCGAAGTTGCTGCAAGTCCCGAAAGTCTGGAACAACGATAATTACGCTCTCGCCATCAATCAACTTTGCTAGTGCCGCGCTCAATAGCTTCTCTTGCCAGTCGGCAATCGCCCCACCCTCATGATCCGATGTAACTTCGAAAGGTTGAGCAAGAACCGCTTGAAGCTTTGCTTCGTCAGACTTGGTCTTTTTGCTTGGCTGAGCCAAAACCGCGGTTTCAGCGAACTTCTTCTCAACGGCGACTGATCTTGTGAGAACGGCCCCGCCAAGAACATCGGCCAAGGTTGAGCTTTGACGGTCTGCCACCGCTCGGGCAAGTTTGTAGATGTTCGCGGGCAATACCGAAACGGCAGACACTATTTCGGCAACGGGTGCTAGCTTGCCTTCAAACTCACTCTTGTCGAGGGTTTCAATAACGAATGCATCCAGCAGCTTCTTTGAGCGACCGAACGAAACTCGAACTCTTTGGCCCGCGGCAATCATGCCTTGCATTTCTGGCGATATCGAATAGTCAAATAGCCTGTCGAGGTTCGGCAATGGTGAGTCTAGAGCGACTCTAGCCACGGTGTTCATAGAACTAAATGCCGAGTGCTCGCTGCAAATCGGCTACTCGATCTGTGCGTTCCCAGCTGAACTCTGGCAACTCACGTCCGAAGTGACCGTATGTCGCTGTCTTCGAATAGATCGGTCGAAGTAGATCAAGAGCATCGATAATTGCTTTTGGTCTGAGGTCGAATACTTCGCGAATCGCTTTTGCAATCGCAGTTTCAGATACCTTGCCGGTTCCGAAGGTTTCAACATAGAGACCTACTGGCTGGGCCTTGCCGATTGCGTAGGCAACCTGAACCTCTGCCCTGTCGGCTAGTCCGGCGGCAACGACATTCTTGGCAACCCAGCGCATTGCATAAGCGGCTGAGCGGTCAACCTTCGAAGGGTCTTTTCCGCTGAAGGCACCGCCGCCGTGACGAGAAGCCCCGCCATAGGTGTCGACGATAATTTTTCTTCCGGTGAGACCAGCATCACCCATAGGGCCACCAACAACGAATGTGCCTGTTGGGTTAATGAAAAATTCCTTCGCAGTTATCTCAAGCCCTGAGTCTGCAAGAACAGGGGCGATAACAAGCTCGCGAACCGCACTTCGAACATCGCCCTGGCTCACTACTGCGTTGTGCTGAGTAGAAACCACAACCGCGTCAATCGTCTTGGCGGTCTGGCCGTCGTAGCCGATTGTGACCTGAGTCTTGCCGTCTGGCCTCAAGAAGTCGACAAGCCCCAGTTTGCGAACTTCTGCTAGTCGTTCGCTTAGTTTGTGAGCGAGGCTGATGGCTGTTGGCATAAGAGTTGCGGTCTCGTTGGTCGCGTAACCAAACATCAAGCCCTGGTCGCCGGCACCCTGGCTGTCATAAGGATCCTTAGACGTGCCTTCGCGCTGCTCGAATCCTTGGTCTACGCCTTGGGCGATGTCTGGTGACTGCTGACCGATTGAGAGAGAAACACCGCAGCTCAGACCATCAAAGCCAATGTCACTCGAGGTGTAACCAATCTCGAGAATCTTCTTGCGAATGAGGTCGGGCATCTCAACGTAGGCCTCTGTGGTTAGCTCACCGGCTACGTGAACGAGCCCAGTCGTGACCATGGTTTCTATTGCAACGCGGGCGTGTGGGTCTTGCGCCAAAATCGCATCGAGCAGCGTGTCTGAGATCTGGTCGCAGATCTTGTCAGGGTGTCCCTCAGTAACAGATTCCGAGGTGAAAAGTCTTAGGTCGGTCATAACTCGATAAGTATATCGAGAATGGCGTTAGCCACTTCAGTTTTGCTCGCTGAAACGGCACGTTCAATTCCGCTCTTAGCGAGAATCAAAACCGAGTTTTGGTCAGAACCGAAAACCTGACCATTGCTTACATCATTAGCGACAAGCACGTCACAGCCCTTGCTCATGAGTTTGTGGGCGGCAAGCTGTCGCAAATCGCTCTCGTTTGAAGCGGTCTCTGCTGCGAAGCCTACGGTGAGGCACTTGAGTCCTTCACCTTTGATGCGTGTCACCGATGAAGCAAGGATGTCTGGATTCGCCACCAACTCGATCGAGATCTTGTCTCCGGCAATCGCGCGTTTGATTTTCTTTGGTGAAACGCTTTCGACCCTGAAATCACTCACGGCAGCAGCCATGATGAGCGCCGTTGCTTTGTCTAGGTTTGCTTCGACAGCTTTCTGCAATTGACGCGCATCTGATACCGCAACAAAATCGACGTTTCTCGCGCTGATCGAAGCAATGTTTGCACCAATAAGCGTTACCTTTGCTCCACGGTGGGCAGCGGCCTTTGCGATTGCAATTCCCTGTTTTCCTGAAGAGTGATTGCCAATGTATCTAACTGGGTCTATCGGCTCTTGAGTGCCTCCGGCCGTAATGACAAAGTGTTGACCAATTAGGTCTTGAGTTTGCAAAAGCCCAAGAGCTGTTTCAACAATGACCTCTGGCTCCGGAAGCCTGCCGACGCCAGAATCCTCTCCGGTGAGACGACCTGCATCTGGTTCGAGAATCGTGATGTTTCTTGAAGTTAGAGTTGCCACGTTTGCCTGAGTCGCCGCGTTGAACCACATCTCGGTATGCATAGCCGGAGCGACAAGAACCGGTGCGGTAGTTGCAAGCAACGTGTTGCCAAGCAAATCGTCGGCTACACCGCTTGCCAGTCTTGCTAAAAATGAAGCCGTTGCAGGTGCGACGATGACCAAGTCTGCTTCTTGAGCCAGAGCGATGTGTTTGACGCTGTCGACATCGGTGTAAAGGTCTGGATCAACTGCGTTGTGCGAAAGCGCCTCAAGAGTTGTCGCCCCGATAAAACGTAGTGCGTTCTGGGTGGGAATGACTTTTACAGAATGCCCAGCCTCTGTAAGCAAGCGAATTATCGCAGTTGCTTTGTATGCCGCAATTCCCCCGGTTACACCGAGAACTATGCGAGCCAATTGGGCCTCTTAGGCGGTCTTCTTAGCCAGCTTGTCCTGGTCGATCTCTTTGAGAGCGATGGTCAGTGGCTTTTCGTTAATGGTGGTGTCTACCAGTGGGCCGACTACCTGAAATAGGTGTCCGTCTTGAAGAGCTGAGTAGTAGTCGTTGATCTGACGAGCGCGCTTAGATGCGAAGATCACTAGTTCGTACTTTGAGGCAATTTCTGGCTTCGACAAAAGGTTGTCGATTGAAGGCGAAACAATACCAACGAGCTTTTCTGACATTTTGTATCTTTCTGAACTGGCGCAGAGGCGCTAAGACATTATCAATCTTACGACCGCGGCAGCGCATTTGGCTACCTCATCGTTGACAATCACATGGTCAAACTCGCCCTGGGCCGCGAGTTCAACCCTTGCGGTCTCTAGGCGTCTGGCCATCTCCTCGGGGTTCTCAGTGGCCCTGCCCTCGAGTCTGCGCACCAGTTCATCCCAGGATGGCGGGGCTAAGAACACGGTCGTCGCCTGCGACATGCGCTGTTTGACCTGTCGGGCACCCTGAATGTCAATTTCGAGCAATACGGCTTTGCCCTCGGCAAGTGCGGCCTCGACTGGCTGCCTTGGAGTTCCATAGCGATGTTTGCCGTGAACCACAGCGAACTCGAGCATCTGGTTAGTGGCGATTAGCTCATCGAATTCATCATCGGTCAAAAAGTAATAGCTAACGCCGTCAACCTCGCCCGGCCTTGGTGCTCGAGTTGTTGCCGAGACACTTAAAACAACCTGCGGGTTGTGTTCGATGATGTATCTGGCAACCGTGCCCTTGCCAACGGCGGTTGGTCCGGCAAGCACAAGAAGTTTGTGGTTGAGATTAACCATGGCTCAATCCTGCTGCCAATTCGTCCTTGGCAGAGTCAATTGCGTTCGCGATTTGGGCAGAGCCAGAAGATAACACGCTTCGTGAAACAGACGCCAACAAGCGATGAGCCGAAGCGCCAAAGAGATCGCCAGCATCAGAGAGTTTTGCACCCTGCGCCCCGAATCCAGGTGCGAGAAGCGGTGTCAACTGGCTCGCGTCCGATTGAATTGCACCAAGGCCGAAAGCCGAGAGGTTTAGCGTTGCACCGACGACGGCACCGAATGAGCCAATGCGAGAACTCGCTTCGACGTTGACTTTGTTTGCTGCTTCTAATGATGAATAGATGTCTGCAGCGACCGAAAGCTCGCCCGTCTTTGCTCGCTGAACTTGCCTGCCTTCTGGGTTTGACGTAGCAGCCAGAACGAAAAGACCCTTGCCGCGTTCGAGAGACTCACTCATTACGTCTTTCAACGAATCGAAACCTAGGTAGGGGCTCACTGTTAGTGCATCGCAAATAAAGGGCGCAGTCTTGCCAAGCCAGGCGTCGAAATAGCCATCCATTGTGCTGCCAATGTCGCCACGCTTGGCATCCATGATTACCAGAATGTCGCTCTCAGCTGCCTTTTGCGCAAGTTGTTCGAGAACGGCGAACCCTCGTGAACCGTGACGTTCGAAGAAACTC
>JACCDK011410338.1_pt1 | contig 11199 bp, 10 predicted proteins | sample 7445871 | NCBI WGS metagenome assembly JACCDK01 (sample SAMN15323436, study PRJNA562643) | freshwater metagenome | isolation source: river surface water | place: USA:Blue River Watershed | collected 2017-08-15
GAATACAACCAGGGGCAATACAACGAACCGATGCCCATTTTTTGGGCGTCTGGCGCGGCCTTATTCATCAAGCGCGAAGCTTGGGAACGCGCCGCCGGCTTGGATCTGGCCTTTTTCGCCCACATGGAAGAAATTGATTTGTGCTGGCGACTCCAACTCATGGGCTACAGCATCTGGTCCTGCCCGGCATCCCGCGTGTTTCACATTGGCGGCGCCACCCTGTCCAACCAAAGTCCGCGCAAAACCTTCCTCAATTTCCGCAACAACCTGCTGATGTTACACAAAAACCTGCATCCCAGCGAAAAGTCGGCCCGCATCCTCACCCGCAAACTGCTCGATGGCCTCGCCGGCGTTTTCTTTCTGTTGCAAGGCAAGTGGTCTCACATCCCGCAAATTGTGAAAGCCCACCGCGAATTCAATCGCATCAAATCGCAGTTCCCAGCTACACAAGGCGCCAAACCTTTGTCTGAATTGCCGGGCACTTTGAAACATTCCATCGTTGCCGGTTATTTCGCACAAGACAAAAAGACTTGGTCACAGTGGTTTAATTGACAGTCATTGCCGCAATGTTATCGCCGGAAATCCTGATCCAAGCCTACCTATCCGGAGCCTTTCCGATGGCCGACCCCGACGAAGACAATCAAATTTATTGGCATACACCATCGAAGCGCGGACTGATTCCCCTCGATCATCGATTCAAAGTGCCCAAAAACCTGGCGCGACTTTACCGAAAAGGCGTGTTCGAGACCAGCATCAACCGCGATTTTGAAACCGTGATCCGACAGTGTGCGGCGCTCAGACTCGGTGATACCTGGATCTCCGAAGAAATCATCGAAGCTTATTGCGAACTCAACCGAATTGGCGTGGCCCATAGCTTCGAAGTGTGGCAAAATAATCAGCTCTTGGGCGGACTCTATGGCGTGGCCCTCGGCAAAGTTTTCTGCGGCGAAAGCATGTTTCATACCGTGACCGATGCCAGCAAAATCGCCCTCGTTTTCCTTGTGGAATTTCTACGCGAACAACGATTTGAACTGCTCGATACCCAATACCTCAATCCGCACCTCCTTCAGTTCGGCGCCTACGAAGTCAGCCAAGAATTCTACATGCGCCAATTCAACGAAATCCTAAACCCGAGTTTGCCTTGATTGATACGGATGATAATTTTATAAATTCCGACTCCTACAAGGAACCCCAACAACAAATTGATTGGGTTCAATATCACGATTCACAACAGTTCCCGCGCCTATTACACAACCGGCACCAATAGAAAATCCCGGCAATACTATTGTACCGGCACCAATAAAGCAGTCGTCACCAATTTTCACATTCCCCAGCAATGTAACATTGGGAGCAATATCACAATAATTGCCAATTACAACACCGTGATGAGCAATAGTATTTCTATTTACAAGGGTCAAATCACCTATTTTAACATCAGATGAAATTCTAACACCGCTCATGATATTTACACCAACACCAATTTCAACATTGTAACCACCAATTCTTGCGTCTTTGGATATTATCTCGCACAAATCTCCACCGTACGACAATATTTTATTTGATACTATTTTTCTATTGTTCGGTGTCCCAACACCAACGATGCATCGCGCATCATTTGCAATCAATTCACTTACCTCTAAAGCTTCTGAAACAATTGGAAATCCAAAAAAATCAGTCTTAGAACGATCAAAATCATCGAAAAAGCATACTCCATCTTTCAGACAATCGACATTCAACTCATCCAAAATCTCTAATGCATGACCACCTGCACCAAAAATAATCATATCAAAATTTTAATTATGGAATCAATCTGAGATTTGTCAAGCGAGTAAAATACTGGTAAACACAGAACTTTTTTTGAAATCTGATCTGAAATCAATATTTGCTTTGAAGTTACATAATTTAGAGTGTTCAAAGATGGATAAAAGTATCGCCGAGGAAATACACCTTCTGAATTCCAAATCTTTAAATTTTCTATCAAATCAACTTCCGAATCCATAATAATTGGGAAATAACTACAATTCCACTCCGTTCCTTCCCGAATTTTCAATTGCTGAATTGACTCCGGCAATGAGTCCCTATAAATGGCCACAATATTTTTCCTTTCAGTCAATATCTCTTCCATATACGGCAAAACCGCAAGTCCCATTGCAGCTTGCAATTCTGAAATCTTACCATTAATTCCAAGACCAAAAAAATCTGTTGGGCCATTGTGACCAAAATTATGGCTGTAGTAAATTTTGTGACTCAGATCTTCGTAATTACAAAAAATCGCACCACCCTCGCCGGTATGAAACAATTTGGTTGCATGAAAACTGCAAGTACTTACATCACCATATTCAAAAATCGACTTCCCTTTATACTTCACACCAAAACAATGAGCTGCATCATAAATAACTTTGAGATTGTATTTTCTAGCAATTCGGTCAATTTCTTCAATATTGCAAGGATTCCCAAAAACGTGGGTAGCTAAAATACAAGTAGTTCTTGGTGTAATTGCTGCTTCAATCAAGGTTTCATCAATTGTAAGATACTCAGGATGGATATCCACAAAAACGGGCGTACAATTTTCCCAAACAATTGCAGCTGTCGTCGCCACGTAACTGAAAGGCGTCGTAATTATTTCACCTCCCCCACCTAATAACTTCAATGCGATTTGTAGTGGTATCGTACCATTGTTGGTTATTAGAATATTTGAAACTCCCAAATACGCTTTGAGCTTCTCCTCCAATTCCAACACCAATTCGCCTCTGTTTGTAAGCCATTCATTGTCATACGCACGTTGAACCTGTGCCATGTACTCTGATATGGGAGGCAAAAAAGATTTGGTTACAGGAATCATTATTTTACAAAGATATACAGAATTCGACTGCCTGACTAACCCTTTACTCAATCACACAAACTGTTGACAAAAAACATCTGATCTTCAGAATTTATTTATCCGATCCGATAGGTATTTGGACAAATACCCTCGGCCGCAAGGTGATAAATGATCTGCATCTCTAAACTGAACTTGCTCTTCATTAAATCTTACTAAAGATCTACAATCAATAAATTCGACGGAATATTTCTCGTTTATTCGTTGCAATAACGAATTAAAAGATGTCCTAGCAATCTTATCACAGTATTTTTTTGTAAATGGCAACACAACAAGTGATAGTTTAATGTTATTCAGATTACAATATGAAATAATAGAATCTAAGTAAGGATTTATCTTTTCAAAGGAACTATCCATACAGTGCCTATTGTATGCTAATTCAGCATCTGTTATTTGTATTTGTCTTCTCTGGCAAACCTCATTTAGATTACCTTGAAAATCAAAACCATCTTTTTCTGCCCAAAAGAAATACTCTCTTATTATTTTCGAGGACAACGAAACAAGTTCATTTATTGAAAACTCATTATTATATTTAATATTGTAAATTTCTCTGTAATCATAAATACGCAACTTCTCCCCCCCAATTTTTGTATTATACAAACAATAATAGTTTGAAAAAAAGCTAAATGGCAATACAATATGTTTTGTGCTCGTCACACCAGATAGGGCCCTAATTATTGCAAAATCTTCCATAAGACTCTGGCTAGGAGATGACATATTTATCCAATTAGAACCGAATATATTTGAATTTAACCCATAAAAAGCATGAGACGACCCCAAAATCATATTTGAATATTCTCTTTTTTTAGTAAATTCATTGGCTATTCTAAATTTTATTATCGGAACCCTATTTTTGAAATAACTCTTACTCATTAAAAAAACAGAAATCCCACTAACAGTAAATACTATCAATACGTATATACTTATTTTAAAAAGAAATTTTTTTATCAAAATTGAAAATATATAAAGGTTGTATTCTCTCCATGTGATTTTAAAATAAACAACACGGACAAAATTGATAATATTATTAGTTGCACTCTCCCTAATCCGAGTGTCCTCTCATCACGGCGCAACAACCAATCACCAATCACCAGTGGAATAATATAAATCAGAGTAGTTTTACCACCGGGGAGCATTGTTAATTGATTTGGGTGCTCCATCATGCTTTGTCCTATGTGTTTAATGTAACCCACGGCCGTTTTAATACCATCAGCCCTAAAGAATATCCAAGCGAAAGTCACAAAGGCGAAGGTGGTTGACATCTGCCATAGCTCTTTAAAGTTCGGCAACTTACGATCTTGGGCTACCACATCGGTGACGTGTTTACGGTTGCGATTGAGTAAAAGTAATGGCAAGAAGCCACAAGCATGTATAAAACCCCACGCAATAAAGTTCCAACTTGCACCATGCCAAAATCCGCTTACTAAGAAGATGATAAACGTGTTTCGGATGGCTTTATATTTACCATTTTTTGAGCCCCCAAGAGGAATATACAAGTAATCTCTGAACCAAGAAGAAAGAGAAATGTGCCAGCGTCTCCAGAACTCCGCAACATCTCTCGAGAAGTAAGGGAATTTAAAGTTACTAAGCAACTCAAAGCCAAATAGCTTCGCAGTACCTAAGGCAATATCGGAATAACCAGAGAAGTCCCCATAGATTTGAAAACTAAAGGCAATGGCTCCAACAATCAAAGTAACCCCATTGTGATCATGGTAGTTTGAAAAGATTGAGTCAACAATCCCCGCCAAAGAATCCGCAATCACCACCTTTTTGAACATCCCCCACAGAATCAATCTGCAGCCTTCAACAGCTTGGTTGTAGTTGAAGAAACGAGATTTTTGAACTTGAGGCAATAAATGACTCGCCCGTTCAATAGGCCCTGCTACCAACAAAGGAAAGAAACTTACAAAAACCGCATAGTCCACAAAATTGCTAACGGGCTTTTGATGCCCCCGATAAATATCGAATACATACGACATCCCATGGAAAGTATAAAACGAAATACCTATCGGCAAGGCAACTTGTAATAGAACCGGGTTTGTATGCAAACCCAATAAATCAAATCCCTTTTGAAACTGAACTGCGAAAAAGTTGTAATATTTAAATATCCCAAGGATTCCGAGATTGTTGATGATACTGAGCCACAGAAAAAGTTTAGCCTTCTTTCGATTCGGCGAGGCGACCCAAAAGCCATAGGCATAATCCAAGGCAGTGCTCAGCATTAGCAAACCCATAAACTTCCAACTCCACCAACCATAGAAAAAATAACTGGCAACCAATACCAATCCATTCTGCCAGCTTAGTTTTTTATTAAAAACAAACCAATACAGTATAAATACGATTGGCAGAAAAAGTAAAAATTCAAACGAATTAAATAACACTTCTTGCTTTATTGGATTTTCAGGGTTGAATTCATTCTTCGCTCAAAATTAACAGAAAAATAGCAAAACTAAATTCCGTTTTTGGTAAAGAACCAAACATTTTCGCCAACACTTACAATTACAGACAGTTAAAAACTAATTTAGAGTAATACTCCTTCTATTTCAACTCTTTCCGCCGACGATAATCTTTCTTTCATAAATTCTTCATTACGCAAATAGATAGTATTATGATAACTCAATTTAACCTTAAGTTTGGTTAATTCTTTCCGCGATGGCTCATAGGAATAGGGAAAAAATCCGTTCGATAGGAATACCATAATACTCCCCAGTTGTTGGACCAAAAGGTTAGTGATGCTAAGTTAATATCCCGAGCTGTATTATGCAGCATTTTGTTTTAAAGATTTGTAGTAAACATCATTGGGTTTCATCCCAATGCCTTGATGTTTTTTCTGGTGATAACACTCGATATACGTCTGAACTCCGACATATAGTTCAAGACCTGTGTCGCAAGGATTGAGGTAAATATGATTGTATTTGATGGTTTTCCCGAAGCGTTCGATTCAAATATTATCAGTGGCACGGCCTTTTCCATCCATCGATATTTTGATTCCAATTCTCTCTAGGTAGTTCGTCCAACTTTGGAATACTGAGATCCTTAATCGGAGTTGATGATTTCTGGTACTCCGCTATCTGCCATATCTGTTTCAAGCACATCCATGCACCACTGTTTAATTATGGAGTTACTGATGCCCCAACCCATGATTTTTCTGCTGTACACATCGATGTTGGCAGTCATGTACATGAAGCCTCTCGCCAATGGAATATACGTAATATCCGTGCACCATACTTGATTAGCCCGATTGATTCTTAAGCCCCACAATAGACAGGGTTTGATGTATGCTTTGAGAGCGCCTTTCGTCATATTTTTTCTGCAATAAATGGTCTCATGACCCATCAACCTAAACATCCTTCTTATGCGCTTTGGTCCTACCGGATATTCCCGTTCTTATAGCCAATCCACCATCGATAGAACCCCTTCTGTGGGATGGCTTGTTAAGTGTGTATCCATAAATGACATCATATTTAGATTCTCTGGCTTTTCAGGTATTGGTGCATAGTACAACGAACTGCGTGGAATGCATAGCAATTCGCATTGTCTGCCCAGCGACAGCGGACTTCGTTTCAGTTTGATGGCTTCCACTCGCGCTATGGTATCCCCAATTTCTTTGCACTTTTTTTAAAAAAATCTAGCTAAACTTTGAGTTTGTCAATTTGCGCATAAAGCTTCTCCACAGGCACCTTTGGTGCACTATTTTCCGTTTCTTTTACATTAGAAAAAGTGGCCGACAGGTTCGCCAAAACTGTGGTTTCCACTTGTAAATGATTACAGCGTTTACTTCAAGTTTCTGCGACAGCTTTGCCAATGCAAGTTTGTCTTTGGCTGCTTCTAATGCAACTTATACCTTGAATTCAGGCGTGAATTTGCGTCGGGTTTGTTTGGTCAAATCGTTTAGTCAAATTAAGTGATTTTTTAACTAAATCTTTGGTCCAATGATTCAGGGAGTATTATAATTTTTGCTTATCAAAATATTTGGAACTCCAAGAAAAGCTTTCAACTTCTCCTCCAATTCCAAAACCAATTCGCCTCTATTAGTGAGACATTCATTGTCATACGTACGCTGAACCTGTGCCATATAATCTCATATGGGAGGCATATTACTGGAATCATTTCATTGCAAAGATACTTACAGAGTGAATATCTAATTGACCTTACACAAAAGAATACAAACTTATCAATAACGTCTACAAAAAATAATATAAATGAGCAATCTATTCAAAACGATCAACTATGTAATCAGGACGACCCCTAACTTGATCCAAGGTCCTCCATAAATATTCGCCAATAATCCCGAGCATCAACATTTGTAAACCCGATAAAACAAGCATCAGTATCATAAGTGGAGCCCATCCTTTGAAAGGAACATTGCCGAATAAATAGTTCACCCCGATAACTGCTGCATATACAAAACCAATCAAAAAAGTTCCCAACCCAAGAATAGACATTAATCGAACAGGAAAATAGGAATACGCAAAGACACCATCTAGAAAATACTTTATTTTCTTTCTAAGCGTCCACCGCGAAATACCAATTTCACGATCTTTCCTCGTATAGGGGATAACTTTAGTTGAAAATCCTGACCATAGTATTTTACCTTGCCAAAAAGCATTTGATTCGTTATTTTCCAATAAATACTGAACAACTCGTCTACTCAACAGCACGAAATCGAATCCCCCTTTTGGCATATTTTGAAAAGTCAAACTTCGCATTAAGTTGTAAAATACCATCGATGTAAATTTTCTATACGGCCCATCTTCTCTATTTAATCTTGAGCCAATAACCACCTCGATTTTACCTTTTATGTGAGAATCAATCATATCACCGATTAAGTCGGGCGGATCCTGTAGATCAGCTGAGATATTGATTACACAATCGCCAGTAGAATATCTGTAGCCTGAGTTCATCGCCGATATTTGTCCGAAATTTCTTGTGAGTTTAATAATTTTTATTACATCCGGTGTCTCCGATTTTGTACTCATCATTTCATTGAAGGAGTTATCTTTCGAGCCATCATCAATTAAAATTATTTCATAATCATCTACAAATTCATGATTTAACAACACATCATGGATTTTAGCACATGTGCTTTTTATAGTACCTTCGTTGAAATAAACTGGAACAATAACCGAAACTTTCATGCTACAAAATAAAACAAATCTCCTATAAAATATGGATAAATTACAAATTTTTATTACGAGCCTATCGATATCCGGCCTACTCATCACGTTTTATTCTATTGTTGGATATATAAGTACATTTAAGACAAAAACGAAATACAGATTATTTGATTTTGAAAATATATTTTATGGCGTAATTATTACCGTCGGTTTATACGCTTTAATAAAATCTCAATTCATTGTAAACTCAATAACAATGACGCTTATTCCTATTGTCGTTTCATTGAGACTAATGAACAAAAAAATAGAAGAAAATAACGGCAATAAATACTTACCCACATTTTTGTGTTTAATTTTATTTATATTCAATTTTTCCCTATACTTCAAGAGCACCTATGTAAACACAGGCTACGGGGATCACTCATTTTATCATTTAATCACTTCTAATATCTATTTATTTGGTAAAGAATCTGTAGATTGCGCGCACAATGAACTACCATTTAGTTGTGGGATTTATCATTATTGGGATTTATGGCATCAATCGATGGCTTACGAAATTGGTCTAACTTTTAAACTCAATAGTTTTGAAGCTTATGTCTTGGTACACAAAATTGTATTATCATTGATTATATTTATTGGCGCTCAAAAAATTATCGAACAATACAATCTACACAATATCAAATTTATTGTGATAATAATATTTATTATTTTAGGAATAAACAATGAATTCAACATACTGATTCACCCCAAACAATTTATTACATTTGCAACAACAATTTTGATCATTTATAAGTTCCAAGAAACTAAAAACATCGACATACCTTTACTTGTTTTTATTTTATTTACTAATTTGTTTTATTCACCACTCTCCGGCATCACTCTGGTTGCAACAATTGCTGCTTACCGAACAATTAAAAATATAAAAACAATTAAAAGTACGATTATCTTGTTGATTATTAGTGTCACTTTATTCATATTACTCTATCAGTTTGTATATCAAAATCCTATCCAAAACATCGGAGAAATTACATGGGAAATTAATAAATTCATTCGTCATTTCATTTTTTATAATATCTATCACTCTTTCTTATCGAATTGGCCAATAATGCTAATAATTACGATGGTATTAATATTTAAAAAAGACTTTAAATTAATAAACAGTTTTGAATTACACATTACCGTTTTAATTTTACTATTTGGTAGCTTTTTTTCATCTATATTATTCTTTTGGAAAGAGCATTTTCAGTTTATGCTAAATTTTCAATTTGCTTTAACAATCCTTTTTATAAAATTCTTATCCAAAACAAAAATAGACAATCCTAAACTCACAATTATCACTACATATTTCATGAGTTTATTTGCAATATTTCAATTTTACACTTATCAAAAACTACGGTATTACACACCGTTTAAAATAGATAATAAAAATTATTTTTCGTTGCGATTGAGAGCGAAAGAGAAATTACTTTGTGTATCAGATTCCCAGGAAACAATAAATGTTCGGCAAGTAAACGAAGAGGATTTTTTGTTTTCAATAGAAAATAAAGTCTTAAAACACAAACCTTACAATCCTGCATCCAAATTAACTTCTCAATAAATCTAATACAATTTCGTTTTTTAAAAACAAATCGTTGGACGAGCAAAACAATCCTAACCCACTGTTAGAAATTCGTTTACACTCAACTGAACAGAAACAAAAGAGACCCTATCAACACAGCGATCCGAGGGGCGGACACAATGAATTTGGTCGCAAGGGTTGCAATCCAAGACTTCGTGCAAGACCCGGCTGCGAGTGCTCAAAGGATAGAAAACATGGGGAACGCCCGGACCGTAAATGGCGACCAAAGGCACCTCGCCGATGTCGGCCAGTTGCAATGGACCGCTTTCGTTGCCCACGTATAATTTCGACGAGGAGATGAAGGCGTAAAACGACAACAACGATGACCCTTCCGGCGCCACCCACTTCTTGCCCGCCGCGCCCATGGTAAACGCTTCATCCAATTGCGACTCCTCGTCGTCTGTGCCGACCCAGATTGGAATGAGGTTTTTCTCCGATAGCAACCACTTCGACAAAGCCACAAAACGCTCCAATGGCCAGCGACGCAGTTCACGTCGGGCGCCCGTATGGAGAATTGCGTATCCAGGACAGCCCGAGTCATTTAAGGCCCAATCAGTCCAAACCTTAGCTTCCGCAAGTTCTGCTTCCGAAGGAAATAACCGCCTTTTCGAAATAGGGAAACCCTCCCCAACCAAAGAACGGATGATCCGCTCATTCGTTACTACCTCATGGGGTTGAGCGCCGCGCTGTAAAAAACGGACCCAACCTCTATCTACGCGATACTTCGGCATGGTGCGGAGCGATAAACTCTTCCGCAACGTTTGCCATGTGCCGCGCAATTCAACCACCACATCATAGCGCTGCTGCCAATCCTCAATATTCGTGATTACTTTATCAATGGCGGGATCGCCCGCAATCAAGGTCGATACAAATGGCTTGCACAAAACATGCAACTCCGCCTCAGGGCAGGCCGATTTCAATGTTCCAAAGACATGAACCGCGGCCGCCATATCCCCAATCTCATCCCACTTCACCACCAAAATCGATTTAATTGGCAGTTTGGGCTTCTTACTCCCTTTGCCACTTGACCGTTCCGGGGATGATTTTTCTGGGGCAGAAGGCCGCAACGAAAACCGCAACCCACTTGGACCCAAGGCATTCACCCAGCGTGAAACCAGAATATTAAAAAAGTATAACCACTTCTCACTCATCATTCCGCCGCCGTACAAGCATACAACACCGGGCGCGATGGCACCGCGTCTGTCCGTAAATTTGGGACCTGCAAATTCAATAAATACAACCCGTCCTCAACCCCCTCCGGCACATAAATCAATTCCGTGATCGTGGCCGAATAACGCGGATGCGCCGTCGATACACCCGACGCATTTCCGCCCGCAACCCGCTGCGGAACACCCCACCATTCGTGGTGAGCACTCAACCGCCCCTCATCCTCCTCCGGATCCACACTCGGAAAATCTGTAAGCAAATGCTGTATCCCCTGATCACGCAGAAACGACAAAGCCTCCGGCTCAAAGTACGGCGCATCGTTCCCGCTCCAAACCGCCTGACGCTTAGACAATGGATTCGGCAAAGACCGCACGACCAAAGACGCAGTGCCCAGCAAAGCCCAAGCCTTCACATCCGCC
>JACCDK010777518.1_pt1 | contig 11194 bp, 13 predicted proteins | sample 7445871 | NCBI WGS metagenome assembly JACCDK01 (sample SAMN15323436, study PRJNA562643) | freshwater metagenome | isolation source: river surface water | place: USA:Blue River Watershed | collected 2017-08-15
ACGTGATTCGCCGGTGGCGCTTTTGTTCTGATAGCCCGCCTCCAGTACGTTGACGAAACGCGTCGCTCGGGTCAGCCCCAGCGTGCGTGCGGTGTGCTCGGTTTCCATTTTGGCCGCCTGCACATCAAGTCGCCGTGCGATCGCTATGCTCTCGATATCAGCAGGTGCATCCGGCTTGTCAGGTAACGCAGGCAAACGATCGGGCAAGCTGATCTTCGATTGCTCTCCCACTAATCCCATCAGGCGTACCAACCTCTCGCGGCTGGCGTTGGCGCTCTGCTCGGCGCGAGCCAGTTGAGCCGTGACTTCGACATGAAACACCTGCTCGCGGGCCTGATCCAGTTTGCTCCAGTTTCCGACGCCGGCCATGCGTTGTGCGAGCTCAGCGCTGGCCTCGGTTGCTTGCGCTGCCTGACGCATATAGCTCAGGGTTTGATTCGCTGCGACTGCCTGAAAATAAGCGCGACGAGTGTCAGTGGCCAGGCGAACCACCTGCAATGCGGTCTGTAATTGCGCCTGACTGAAGCGACGCTCTTCGATCGCACGACGCAGAGGCATGGTCAGCAGCCCTGCCAGATCGAACAACACCGTACGGTCAATTTCAGTGGCATCGCTGCCGGACAGACGACCAACAGAAAGACGTGGATTACGCAAGCGTCCCGCTTGCACCAGATCGGCCTCGGCAACACCCAGATCAGCCAGCGCAACCTGCAATCGTTTGTTATTGAGCAGTGCGATCTGCACAGCGCCATCGGGCGTCAGACCGCTGGCGAGTAGTTGCGCGACTTGTTCTTGCGCTGCTTCCGATTCGCGTTGAACACCAAAGCCAGCGCGATCTCGGGTCAGTGAAGACACACGATCCAGACCACCATCGGGCGAAAAACCGGCGCAAGCTGTCAGTACGCCAGCCACCGCCAGCATGAAGCTGGCGCGAGCCATTGATTGGAATTTCATGAAAAACCTCGACACAAAGTGAGTGCTTGCCAGCGGCAAGCGAGCATGTCAGCGCTGACACGCCATCAGGCTGTCAGGTCAGAGCGTGAGGTAAAGCTCGGGGCGGTCGCTCGGGCTTTTCGGGGATGTGGACGGCTACTTCGATGGATACAAGTTTGAAGGCACTGAGCACAAAAGAAACTGCGCTGGCCTGAACGGCTGCGGGGGGTGGCGCGGTCGCGCCTGTCAGGCAGCACTTCGAACAATCAGTACAGGAAGCTTGCGCGTGAGGCATGGACTTTACCTGCGCTTTCGCAGGCGTATCCATCGATGGCTGCCCGAGGTGATGCGCCTGATGTTGGCCCTGGTGGTGATGCTGATGGTCGCCGGGCGCAGCGGCGGCCGGCAGCGCTCGCGCGTGATGCGAGACCATACCCACCGATCGCGCAAAGGCCAGCGCACCCTGCACAGGCAAGAGGCAGCAAAGCAGAAGAATGATCAGATGTCGGATGCTACGGTGCATGATCTGAAGTTAACACAATTGAGCAGGCTGCACAGAATCCCTTACTGCGTTGATTCCTCAGAAATCCCGCGTTAACCGTAGTTGACCGCTTTGAGTGTATGCGGGAACGCTGAGGCCCGAAGAACCATTCTGGTCAATCGAGAGATAGCCACTCAGCAGCCATCGGCCACCCAAGCCTCTTTCGGCAGAAAGCGCCAGCGAAGAAGATCGATCGCGTGTTGGTTTGCTCCCTGAGCCAACCGAGGGGTAATGAACCGCTTGCACAGAGCCCAGCAAACTGACTTGCCAATTATCGGGAAGTCGCGCACGCATCTGAGCGTAGACTTCTGCGCCATGATTGCGCCGAAGCCCATCATCGATGATCTCCTGATTCTGACCCATCCCCGTTCTGAAAGAGTAGCGGTCGTTGAATAAATGTTGCCAGCTTACTCCCAGACTCTTTCTGGATTTGCGAGATGAAGCATGCCGTTGCTCGGTACGATTTTGAACACGTAGCTCCAGTCTGACTCGGTCATCAGGGCCAAGAGCAAAGGTCATGCGTGGTGAGTTCGATGTCCACAGGGTTTCACCTTGCCCCGTTCCCAATTCATAGCCTGATTGCATGGGCATAGCGAACTCGAACCAACCGAGCTGCATCGAGGGTCCCGTCGTCAACCGGGCGGACTGTGTGCGGATTGGAAGAACCTGCGAGTACTGCGTTGAAGTAAGCCCGGTCGACGTCTGCCAGACGAGGCCTGAACCCAGAGAAAGGGATTGCTCGTTCAAGACTCTGGCTTCCCTGAAGCGGCCAGGTTCCGTCACCGATTTCACGGCCGGGAGTGTCAGCAAAGCTTCGCCAGACAGCAGGGGTGCAGCGAGAGCTTGGGGACAAACGATCACTGCCATCATGACGGTCCAGCGACACGCAAGCGATCTGAGACGCAAGGATCTTTTGGATTTCATAACAATCGGGAGCCCGCCTCGCCCGGTGCGGGCCAGCGATACATACGGTGAATATCCCGATTATACGGACAGCCTGAGTCGGGGCTTCCAGTCTACGCGATTGCAATGACCAAGTGACGATCGTTGAGTCAAGCAGACCACACGGACCAATTTACTCGACCCGAAATTCGAATTTCTGCTTACTGCAATCGAGGGTATTGATGTAATGAAAAGAAAAGCGTGCACCGTTTTCAGCGCCAACGCGCAGACGCATTTTGTTGCGGCCAACGACATCGCCCTCTTGATCTTTGACCGCCACCGAAAAGCTGCCACGGAACGGCTGATCGCCTTTGTTGACGAGCACACCGCCGATATTGTAGTCAACACAGTAAACGCGCTTGACCACAAGTTCGGGGTTGTTGGTCTTCAGGGTTTCGGCATGGGCCGGCACAGCAAACAATACGCTGACCATGGCAGCGATTATGGGGTTCCGGTGTTTCATCGGACGAATCTCCTGTTGTACAGATTGTCGATCACCACGGAAATCCCGGGTGACCACTAATTCAGCGCATAGCGCTTTGCTGCATCTTCATTCCATGCCATGCCCAGTCCCGGACCTTGTGCGGTCACCTGACCGTCAACAATCTTGTAGGGCTGAGCAAGTATTGCTGAACCAAAGTCCATGAACTCCAGCCAGTGACAAGTTGGCGTCACCGCCAGCACATGTGCGCTGGCCTCGATAAACAAATGACTCGATACCGGCATCGATGCTGCGCGCGCCATACCCATCACCGACAGCCAACCGGTAATACCACCGATCTTCATCAGATCCGGCATCATCATGTCGCAGGCACCGGCACTCATGGCACGTTCGGCGTCACGCGGGAACCACCAGTTTTCACCGGTCTGTATGTTCGCATCGACCGACTCTCTGACCAGCGCATGGCCTTGCAGATCTTCTGCGGCCACTGGCTCTTCCACCCAGTGCAAATCAAACGGCTCCAGCAAGCGAATGCGTCGAATGGCTTCGGTCGGTTGCAGGCTCTGATTGAAGTCGACCATCAGCGCCGTCTTTGGTCCAATCATCTGACGAATTTCGCGTGTCACATGAATGTCGCGCTGTACATCCGGATCGCCGAGTTTGATCTTGATCGCACGAAAACCCTGCGCCATCGAGTGCTCAATCGCTTTGGCATCGTTTACAGGATCCACCATGCCGTAGCTATCGTAGGCCCACACCGGCTTTGCTTCACCCCCCAGCAATGCAACGACTGGCTTGTTGACCGATTTGCCGAGTGCATCCCAGTACGCCATATCCAGTGTCGAAGCCACCATACCCAGCAAACCCTGCATGCCAAGCAAGCGGTAGCGCTGCTCTAGCTGCTGCATGCGCGCCACTGGCGCCACGGTTTTACTTATCAGCTCAGGCTTGATCTCATCGATCAGGGATAACAGCGGCCTGAGAGTGACCGGTGTATAGCCAAACAAATACGCGCTGCCGGTCACGCCCTGCTCAGTCAGCACATCAATCAGAATCAGCGGCGATACATCCACCGATCCAGAAGCTGTTCGGACTGGTCGAGCAAGCGGCGCCACAATGGCGCGCGCGCGGATATCGCGTATGAGAAGGCTGTCCATAAAATTCCTGTTCAATGAGTGAATCGACCGATCAAAGCCGAATTTTAGTCGGCCATCCAGCGAACATGAGCGGAGAGGAATAAATTTCACCAATCCGGGTAAAGCATGCATGAAAAGCAAGCACAAACCACCCCCCAAGATCCACTGTCATACCCGATACCTGAGGTGTACCTGATTCCAACCCGAGATCCCGACAAGCCCGGGGCTGCATGCTAAGCTCGGCACACCTCGATCTACCGGAGAAATGTCATGGCTACTGTTCCCCTGCTGTCTTACGCCGATGCCAGCCCCGAAGCACGTGCGGTGTTTGATGACATCAAGCGTGTTCGCGGCGTCGACGATGTGAACAATTTCTGGAAAGCGCTGGCTCACTCACCCGAATTACTGCAGAGCGTGTGGTCACAGGCGCAGCAAGTGATGAAGCCGGGTGCACTGGACGCAATGACGAAGGAGCTCATCTATATCGCCGTGTCAGCTGCCAACGGTTGTGAGTATTGCGTGCATTCGCATACTGCGGCAGCGCGAGCCAAAGGCATGACGGATGCGCAGCATTCAGAATTGCTGGCCGTGATAGGCATGGCCAGTCAGACCAATGCGCTGGTCAACAGCCTGCAAGTACCCGTCGACGAAGCCTTCAAAAAATGAAGGCAAGAGCCGGTGCCGTCGGCATTACAGGCGTACGGCAAGCGCTGCCAACGTTGCAATTGACCTGCCAAGGCCGGCTCTGAAACTCAGGGATAGCGTACCCAGCCCTTGGTCGGCGAACTCTGATCGTTGCGCTCGGCAGGTTTGTGATTCGGTACGGCGTTGGCATGTTGCTGGGCAGTCAGCTCAGTTTTTTCGGGCATGCCCGATGAGTGATGACTTGTGATCAGCCACTGCGAACCAATCTTGCGATACGAGAATGAGTAGCGTGCCTTGACGCTCGTACCATCCGAAAAGCGAAACGTGTAAAGCCCCGAGTCGGTTGCGCTGTTGCAGTCGACATCAATCACCCTGTCGTCGATCGTGCCTTCCGGACGACGCGACAGAAAGTGCGCAAAGTAATCCTCTTTCTCTGCCGTGGTGAAACGCGCGCGATTCGATACTGTCGGCAAAAGAACAGAGCCCGGCGCGTAGTTTGCGGCTACTTTTTTGGGATCCCCCGTCCGCAAAGAAGCATTCCAGCGGTCAAATAGTGCCGCAACTTCGGATTTCAGAGGCGGATTGCAGTAGTCTGACGATGACTCGGCAGCGGATTTTGCGGTGGTGGTGTGGCTGTCGGCATGCGTATCTGCGGCAGTATGCGCCGCAGGGGTGGCGTGAGCCGCGCCAGCCTCATGATGTTCTGCCGCTGGGGCAGCATGAGTGTCATTGCTCTCATGGGTGTCGTTTGCTGCCAGCGCTTTTTTGGGCGCGGGCGCTGCTGGTGCATGCACGCCATGCTTTGCCGCTGGTGCTGCATTCGCCGAGTGGTCAGCTGACTTCGTTGACGCATCATGCCCATCATGTGCCGCGTTAGCAGCAGCTGCGGCCGGGGTGTCGTGTTCCGCCTGACTGTCAGGTATGGACACTGCACGCGAGTCCGCTGGCGTAACAGCTGCATTAGCAACAATGCTGCGCTCCTTTACACGCAGGCGCTTGCTGACACGCCCATCGCTCGCGCCCGGGGACGAATGCGACGCGGTATTGCCATGGGCATCACCGGATGACGCGTCCTTGCTAGCGTGCTCATCGGTTTGCGTGCCATGGGTCAGTGCCTTGTGCTGTGGCCTTGCGCGCGCTGGCCTGCGCGATTTTTTAGTCACGGTCGCTTGATTAGGTTCGTCTGCAGACTGCGATGCCGCATCTTTGGTCGCCGTGTCCTTCCCTTGGCCGTCTTTAGACGGTGCCTGTTTTGCAGCAGCGGCGTGATCGTCATGATGCGCGTCGGCTGCAAAGACAGTCGCGCTGAAAAGCATCAGGGTCACCAGGGTTACGGTCAGTTTATTGAAGTTCATTCTGTTTTCCTTCACAAAGCGAGTGAAGCTCTGAAGCCGTCGACTCGGGCCGCCATGGCAGTGTTCCGGGCTCGACGGGCTTTCGTACCATTCCGTGGGGCTGCCACGAAAACTGTCAACAACATGGAGGAATGGCCCTGACAACGGTACGCATCCCCGCACACAAAAACTCATGTCATGGTTAATCGAACCGGCGAGGATTTTCTATAGCCCCCGGCACAAACAAATATACTGAGTGGAGCTAAAGATTTACGAGGCTCGGTTCGATTCCCTGATTGTCGTTCATGTTCTTTAGCAATGGCGCTGAATATATTTCATATTTGACAGCGTTTTATCAGGCATAGATCGCATTCGATCCGCAGAATGCAATCCTGCCCGGCAGTCTTGTTATCAAAGGAGAAAAAAAGTGGCTGAAAAAATCATTGAGACGCTGCCCGGCGAACTGCATGAGGCAGGCTGCCCATGCTGCACCCCCGTGTCATCAGGTACCTCGCGCCGCCAGTTTCTGGCAACCGGTGCCGCAGTCCTCGCTGGCGGCATGATGGGCTTTGTGCCCGGACGGTCCATGGCAGGTGGCGGCAACTACGAAGCCATGCTGGTCAACTGCATCGATCCTCGCTTCACCACACTGAGCTGGCAGTACATGGGCCTGCTCTCCGGTGTGGATCGCGAAAAGCTGGGTGACAACTACAGCCATTTCGTGATGGCGGGTGGTCCGCTCGGCGCGGTCCATCCCAAGTTTGCCCCTTGGCATAAAACCTTCTGGGACAATCTTGAAATCACGGTCGCTCTGCACCACATCAAACGCGTGGTCGCACTGTCCCACCGTGATTGCGGTGCGGCCAAGCTGGCCTTTGGCGCAGCAGGCGTGGCCGAAAAAGAAATCGAGACTGGTTCACATGCTGAAGGGCTCGCGATGTTCCGCAAGGAAGTCAACATGCGCCATCCCAAACTGAGCGTGATCACGGGCATCATGGACCTGACTGGCCGCGTGGATCTCATCGGTTAAGCAAAGCAAAATACACCGGTAGTACGCAAGAAAAAAATCCCGGGCCACAAGCTCGGGATTTTTCATTCAGGTAGACGCCGAATAAAGCCACGTTTTATGGCGAGCCCGCGTAGCTTTACAACGCGGGGACCAGAAAAATCAATGGTTTGGTGCCATTGAACTTGCCACAAAAATTTCTGGGTTTATTGAATCAGCGCTTCCTTAGATCAAGCCGCCGCTTTACGACCCGCGATGTATTTCACGCCATGGGGTCCATAAGTTTCAGTGTGCATGACGTTGGCGTTCAGATGAAAGGTGTCGCCAACGCGACAGTGGGTCTCCTTGCCATCCACCACCACCCGGATTTCACCCTCGATGATCATCGCTTTGGCCTCGAAAGGATGACTGTGCAAATCCATCCCTATATTTGCCTCGCGCTCGACAATCACCACTTCAAAGCCTTCGCTCTCCAGCATTGTCTTGAATGCCTGCTGATCCATTTTTGCTCCTTGTTTTATTTCGTTGAAATCAGTTTTACCAGCGTTAGCAGCGTCTGATTGACTGGTGTGGGTATACCCAATAGCGCTCCCTGCCTGCACACATAACCATTCAGATAATCAATCTCGTTCGGTTTACCGCGAGCCACATCCTGCGCCGTGGATGAATACTGCGTCGCCATATTGCTTGAAACCTGTTTGACGATTTCATAGCTGTCACCCGGCACCTGCACACCCGCCGCCTTTGCGACAGCGAGGCACTCGGTCACGACTGTGTGCATCAGCTCACGCACACCAGGCACTTCCACCAATTTGCCGTAAGGCTGCTGGGCAATGGCCGAGAGCGCGTTGTACGCGCAATTGACGATCAGTTTGCCCCATAAAATACCGACGATATTCGAAGATACCTGCACCGGCACGCCGGCTTCGGTGCATTTCGCTGCGAGCTGATCGCTCACGGGCGAATCACCAATCGCGAGTTCACCACGTCCATGATGCTTCAGGTGCCCGGGTCCGGCCATTTCGGTGGCGACATAGACCACGGCGGGTATGACTCGCTGGGGCAACAGGCGCTGCAGCGTCTCTGCGTTCTCCACGCCATTTTGCAGCGACAGAATAATCGTGTCCGGCGACAAATGCGGCAGCATGGCCTGGGCCGCGCTCACCGTATCGGTTGATTTCACACAGAAGAGCACCACGCGTGCTGAGGCGATGTCACTGACCTCGGTACTCGCCTGGAGTTTTACATACTCGGTAAAGCTCAGCGTCTCAAGCAGAAGCCCCTTCTGCTGAATGGCATCGACATGCGATGGTCGCCCGATCAGGGTGACGGGATAGCCGGCACGCGCGAGCATGCCGCCGAAATAACAACCGACGGAGCCTGCGCCCATGACGGCAATGGTGTTGTCTGATTGGATTGCTGAGAGCATGCTGGATCTGATGAGTGTTTCTATCAAAATAACGCGGCTGGCCGCGATTGCTGGTCACGGCACAAATATACAGGAAGCGGCTTACAGCCCTTCCGCGGCCGGTATGGCGCTGCATCGTATACTGGGTTTTACGCACACCAGTAGCTGGAGGGATGAATGAAAACAAGACCATGGCGCGCAACGCTATTCTGGATCATGGGCCTGTTATTCGGGCTACCCGCGCTGGCTGCTGACTGGAGTGGTACCCGAAATATTGTGCTCTCCAATGCCGCAGGCGAACGTCACACCATCGGGCAGGTGGTTTTTTCTGAAGCCGATCAGGGAAAAACAGCATTTCGTATCGAGATGGCCGCCAATATGCAGGATTATTTTCTGGCGATGCGTCCGTTTCTCTGTCTGACTGGCCCTGTGCAACGTCTGTGCTGGTTCCCCGTTCATAACGAAGCGGCGCTGATCAGCAAAGACGATTTACTGCCGCTGGAATATGCACTCATGTTCATGCGAACCCGATCCACGGATCTGCACGTGAATCCCTTCAATGGTTTGTACTATCGTCTGCGTATTGACGGTGATCGTATCGCTGGCACGCTGTTCGAGGTTGACATGGCGCCTTTCATTGCGCCCGATGTGCTGCCGGTTGAACAACGACGGCGCCCTTTGAAGGCGAAAGATTTTTATGATGCCGATGCGGGTTCGAACTGGCTGCCGCTACTGAGCATCGAATGAAACAACCGGCATTCAGGCACCGGCATCCATCGCGGTAAACACCTGCTGCGCCAGCGCGAAAGCTGAATTCGCTGCAGGCACACCGCAATAAATCGCTGTCTGCAGCAGTGCCTCACCGATCTCTTCGCGGGTGACGCCGTTATTCGCCGCAGCGCGCAAGTGCAGCTTGAGCTCCTCTTCGCGATTGAGTGCCACCATCATGCAAATCGTCATCAGACTGCGCGTGTGCGCTGGCAGACCCGGACGCGTCCAGATTTCACCCCATGCGTAGCGCGTGATCAGATCCTGAAAATCACGCGTGAAATCAGTGCGATTGGCCTGTGCGCGGTCCACATGCGCATCACCGAGCACCTGACGGCGCTTTGTCATGCCCTGTTCATAACGTTCTTTTTCATCCATGTGCGCCATCCTTGTTCAGCATGAAACCGAGCAGATTCTGCGTAAATGCTTGTGCGACTTCCCAATTCGATAAATGTGCGGCATTGAGCTCGACGTATCGTGCGCCCTGAATCGCGCGCGCGATCAGCTCACCGTGTTCTGGCGGTGTAGATTTGTCATGCCGCCCGGCGATCACCAGTGTAGGCGCCGAAATTTTTGACAGCTCGGCGCGCTGATCCATGTCACGCACCGCAGCACAATTGGCCACATAACCTTCGACGGAGGTATTGGCCAGCATGCGTCGGACACGCTCAACCTGCGCCGGCGCATGGGCAATAAAATCGGCAGTAAACCATCGATCAAGCACGGTCTCGATGATCGATGACATACCTTCCTGACGAACTTTGCTGATACGGGCGTTCCACACTTCGGGCAAACCAATCGCGGCACTGGTGTTGCACAACGCGAGCCGATCAATGCGCTCGGCGGCATGAACACCCAACCACATGCCGGTCATGCCACCCATCGACAGTCCGCAAAAATGCGCACGCGGAATTTGCAGTGCATCCAGCAGTGTCAGCACATCGCCGCCCAGCTGGGCTATCGTGTAAGGACCGGGTGTGACATCAGACTGACCATGACCGCGCGTGTCATAGCGCAGTACACGGAAGTGCTCAAGCAAAGCGGGCAATTGTGGCAACCACATATCCATGGTGGTGCCAAGTGAATTTGACATGACCAGCACGGGCGCGTCCTCATTACCTGAAGCCGCCTCGAGCACGTAATGAAGTTTACCGCTACCTGTCTGAATGAACGGCATGATGACTCCTGACGGTGGCTTGTGAGCGCATATTCATGTTTGTCACGCCTTGCGCTGACGGTGATGCGCGAGCACACGTTCGACAAACTCAGGTGCTTCACCCAGATAATGCGCTGGATCAAACAGGGCCTCAATGCGCGATGAGGAAAACTCTTGCGGCATCCGAGGGTCTGACTTCAGAACTTCAAGCAGTGAGCGACCACTGTCGACTGCTTGGTGACAAGCTGCCTCGATCAACTCATGAGCCACTGCGCGACCCACATGCTGCGCAAGTGCCAGCGATACCGCTTCGGCCATGACCAAACCCTGCGTAATCTCGATATTGGATCGCATGCGTGCTGCATCGACCGCAAGGCCGGACATCACTTCACGTAACTGATTCAGCGCAGCGGAAGTCAGCGATGCAATCTCCGGCAGGGTTTCCCATTCAGCTTGCCATCCACCGAGGGCGCGCTCTTGTTCCTGGACCATCGCTGTCAGCATGGTGGATACCAGTGCCGGCACGCGCATCGCGCACGCGAGTACCGCGGAACAGGCAACCGGATTACGCTTGTGCGGCATGGTGGATGAACCACCGCGTCCCTGCGCAAGGGGCTCGGCAAGTTCCGCAATTTCAGTTTGCGCGTGCAAAGCAATATCGCGCGCGATTTTGCCGAATTGGCCTGTGAGCAGTCCAAAGGTCGTAGCGATCTCGCCCATACGATCTCGGTGCGTGTGCCAGGGCAGTGCCGGTAGCGCCAGCGACAAATCTTTTGCGAGTGCGGTCGCAACCGTCAATCCGCTCTGACCAAGGCTGGCCAGGGTACCTGTGGCGCCTCCGAACTGTAAAACACACACGCGAGTACGTAATTCCTGCAAGCGA
>JACCDK011562379.1_pt1 | contig 11194 bp, 6 predicted proteins | sample 7445871 | NCBI WGS metagenome assembly JACCDK01 (sample SAMN15323436, study PRJNA562643) | freshwater metagenome | isolation source: river surface water | place: USA:Blue River Watershed | collected 2017-08-15
CGCGCCCGCAAGGTGGACGGCGGTTACTCGCTCACCGGCTCCAAGATGTGGATCACCAACAGCCCCATCGCCGATGTCTTCGTGGTCTGGGCCAAAGACGACGGTGGCCAGATTCGGGGCTTCATCTTGGAAAAGGGTTGGAAAGGCCTGAGCGCGCCCAAGGTGAGCGGCAAAGTGGGCCTGCGCACCTCCGTCACCGGCGAAATCGTGATGGACGAGGTGTTTTGCCCCGAAGAGAACGCCTTTCCCGAGGTGCGGGGCCTCAAGGGTCCGTTCACCTGCCTCAACAGCGCCCGCTACGGCATCGCCTGGGGTGCCTTGGGCGCCGCCGAAGACTGCTACACCCGCGCCCGCCAGTATGTGATGGACCGGCAACAGTTCGGCCGCCCCCTGGCGGCCAACCAGCTGATCCAAAAGAAGCTGGCCGATATGTGCAGCGAGATCAGCCTCGGGCTGCTGGGCTGCGTGCAGCTGGGGCGCTTGAAAGACGCGGGGCAGGCCTCCGTGGAAGCCACCTCCATCCTCAAGCGCAATTCCTGCGGCAAGGCCTTGGACATTGCCCGCGCCGCCCGCGACATGATGGGGGGCAACGGCATCAGCGACGAGTACGGCGTGGCACGCCACCTGGTGAACCTCGAGGTGGTCAACACCTACGAGGGCACGCACGACGTGCACGCGCTCATCCTGGGCCGGGCCATTACCGGTATCGCGGCGTTCAGCAACTGAGCTCGGGGGCTTGGGGCCCGGTCGCCAAGCGACAATCCCCCCATGGCCTCCCGCACCCACCTCGAACTGCTGGCCCCCGCCCGCGATGCCGACATCGGCATCGAAGCGGTGAACCACGGCGCCGATGCCATCTACATCGGTGGCCCGGGCTTTGGCGCGCGTGACAAGGCCAGCAACAGCATCCAAGACATCGAGCGGCTGGTGCAACATGCCCACCGCTTTGGCAGCCGCATCTTCGTCACGCTCAACACCATCCTGCGCGACGACGAACTCGAAGGCGCGCGGCGCCTGGCCTGGCAGGTGTACGAGGCCGGCGCTGATGCCCTGATCGTGCAAGACATGGGCCTGATGGAGCTGGACCTGCCGCCCATACAACTGCACGCCAGCACCCAGACCGACATCCGCACACCACAAAAGGCTCGCTTTCTGCAGGACGTGGGCTTCTCGCAGATGGTGCTGGCGCGCGAACTGGACCTGCACCAGATCCGCGCCATCGCGCAAGAAGTCCAACAGGCCACGCTGGAGTTCTTTGTGCACGGCGCCCTGTGCGTGGCCTACAGCGGACAGTGTTTCATCAGCCACGCCCACACCGGGCGCAGCGCCAATCGGGGCTCGTGCTCGCAGGAGTGCCGGCTGCCCTATACCGTCACCGACACCGCGGGCCGCGTGGTGGCACACGACAAGCATGTGCTGTCACTGAAGGACAACGACCAAAGCGCCAACCTGGAGGCCTTGATCGATGCGGGCATCCGCAGCTTCAAGATCGAAGGCCGTTACAAGGACATGGCCACGGTGAAGAACGTGACCGCGCATTACCGCTTGCTGCTGGACGCCATCCTGGACCGCCGGCCTGAACTGGGGCGCGCCAGTGCAGGGCGTTGCACCTACACCTTCACGCCAGAGCCCGAACAGGCCTACAACCGCGGCGGCACCGACTACTTCGTCAACGGCCGCCGCTCGCTGGAAGCGGGCGACATCGGTGCCTTTGACACGCCCAAACATGCAGGCATGCCGGTGGGTCATGTGGTGGCGGTGAGCGAGCGCTACTTCGACCTCGACACTGGGCAGCCCGGCTTGACCTTGAACAACGGCGACGCCCTGACCTGGTGGGACCGGCAGGGCGAAATGCAGGGCGTGCCGGTGAACACCGCCGAGGCGCTGGCGGGCCCGGGCGGCACGCGCTGGCGCATCACCCCCCAACAGGCGCGCGGCCTGTCGGTGCACGACTTGAAGGACCTGCGGCGCGACACGGCCATCAGCCGCAACCGCGACATGGCCTGGGAGCGCTTGTTGGCCAAGCCCTCAGCAGACCGCCGGATCGCGCTGGACCTCACCCTGGCGCAAATCCGCTTGAAGCCGCCTGCGGCGCACGCACCGGACCCAGCCCCTGGCCAAGCGCCTGGGGAGGCCGGGTGCATGGAGGCCCTGTGCGAAACCGTTGACGGCTTGGAGCTGACCCTGCGCAGCGAGGACGGGGTCAAGGTCAGCGTGCGCGCGCCCTTCACGCCTGAACCCGCCCGGGACGCCCGGCGGGCGGAGGCCGCCGCCAAGGAATCCTTGTCCAAGCTCGGCAACACCCTCTATGCGGCGCGGCGGGTTCGGCTGGCGCTGCACCAGCCGTGGTTTTTGCCAGCTTCCCTGATCAACACCATGCGGCGCGACGCCGTTGACGCACTGGATGCCGCGCGCTTGCAGGCCCTGCCCCGCCTGCAGCGGGCCGAACCTGTGCAGCCGCCGGTGCCCTACCCCGAAGACACCCTGAGCTACCTGGCCAATGTTTACAACACACGAGCCGCCGACTTTTACGCACGACACGGTGTGAAGATGGTGGGCGCAGCCTATGAAAGCCACGAGGAGTTGGGCGAGGTGAGCTTGATGATCACCAAGCACTGCGTACGGTGGAGCCTGTCGCTGTGCCCCAAGCAGGCCAAGGGCGTCACCGGGGTACAAGGCACGGTGCGGGCCGAGCCCCTGGTGTTGCAGCATGGCGATGATCGGCTCACGCTGCGCTTTGACTGCAAGCCCTGCGAAATGCACGTGGTAGGCGCCATGCGCAAGAACGTGCTCAAGCAGTTGAAGGCTGAGCCGATGACCTTCTATCGGCAAAGGCCCGCCGCACGCGCCTGAGCGGTATCGGCCGCCTCGAACGGCGCCCGCTCCAGCTCACCGTCAAACGAAGGCCGCACCCCACACCAGCGCGGCAGCCGCAGCGCCCACGCCCACGCCCACGCCCACGCCCACGCCCAAGCTCATGCCCAAGCCCAAGCTCAACGCTGCAAGGGCACCGGCGAAAAGCTCATCGGCGCCTGAGCAGCCAACCAGGCCGTGGCTGCCCAAGCCGCCACATTCTGTTGCAGATCGAGCGGATCAACCTGGTCGATGGTGTCACGCTCGGTGTGGTGCACATCAAAGTAGCGGGTGCCATCCTGGCTGAGGGCCAGGCCGGGCCACCGGTGGTTGCGCATGAGAAAGGCGGCATCAGGGCCTGGGTTGCCTTGGTTGTCGCCCGGCTCCACCCCCAGCGGCTTCAAGACCTCGGCCATCTGGGCCACCAGGGGCAGTGCTGCGGGCTGCACCCGGCTGGACAGGCGGTAGATGCGCCCACCGCCGAAATCGCTTTCAGCGACCATCTGGTGCGGCACCTGAGCGAAGGCCTGGCCATAAGCGACGGCCCCGTCGAAGCCATTTTCTTCATTGGCAAACAGCACCACACGCACCGTGCGGCGTGGCCGAAGGCGTGAAGACGCCCGTGCCATCAAACCAGCAGCAGCACTCACGATGGCCACGCCAGCCCCATCGTCCACAGCCCCTTGGCCCAGGTCCCAGGAGTCCAGATGCGCGCCGATCAAGACCACTTCATGCGCCAGGTCGGTGCCTGGCACCTCACCCATGACGTTGTGGGTGATGGCCGGCACGTCACTGCGGTTGTCCATCTGAACGCGCATGCGAAGGGTCTCGCCCTGGGCCACCCGCGCGGCCATCACATCGGCATCGGGCACCGACACAGCAAAAGCGGGAATGGGCCGTACCCGAAAGTCGTAGCGGGTGGCGCCGGTGTGTGCAATGCGCTGGGCATCGCGCGGAGCGTCAGTCGGCGCGCCAAGCGGAGCAGCACCTCCGGATGTGCCCACCGACCTCAATCCAAAGGCCACGGCGCCGCGCCGCGCGGCCTCCACCGGACCATTCAGGCGCGCCCCCACCGCGCGGCCATATCCGCTGCCGTCGCGTGCCCGCTCGGTCTTTTGGTCGATAAAGACGATGCGGCCGTTGGCGCGTGAGCGCGCCGGGTCTGCGGGTTCTTCCATCAGGGCGGCCAAACTGGGATACCAGGCCACCTCAGCCTCGACGCCGCCTTCGGGCGTTGAGATGCTGTTGCCCAAAGCGGCCATCACCAACTCACGGGGGGCGCCAGCCTGCCGAGGCCCCGAAGCATCCGACAGGCTGCGTCCCAACAACTGGGCCGAACCCTTTCCGCGCTGCCAAACCTTGAGCTCCATGGCTTGGGTGCGAACCTGCTGCAAGCCCAATTCGCGCAAAGCACCCTGCGCCCATGCCACGGCCCGCCGATCGCCTTCGGAACCTGCCGGACGTGGGCCGATGCCCACCGCCAGTTCCTGCAGCAATCGCCAGGCGACATCGCTGACCAGGGCCTGCTGCATCAACTCGCGGGCATGGTCGAGGTCGCGCGGATTGAAGGTCGTGGCGGAGCCTTGAGACCAGGACGCCTGCGGCAACCCCCAGGCCAGACAGCCCAAAGCAGCGCGCTGCAAACAGCTTCTTCGGTTCACAGTGCTCATGCGCTGGCCTCCCGTGGCGTGCGCTTGACGCGCCGCACCACCCACTGGGCCACATCATCAACGAAGGTGAACACCACCGGGATGACCAACAAGCTGAGGAAGGTGGAGGTGATAAGCCCGCCGATCACCGCCACGGCCATCGGCTGCCGGAAGCTGGGGTCCGCACCCCACCCCAAGGCAATGGGCATCATGCCCGCGCCCATGGCAATCGTTGTCATCACGATGGGCCGTGCACGCTTGTGGCAGGCGTCCAGCAGCGCGTCCCAGCGGTTCATGCCCTTGTGCATGGCGATGATGGCGTAGTCCACCAGCAAGATGGAGTTCTTCGTGGCGATGCCCATGAGCATGATCAGGCCGATCAGCGAGGGCATGGAGAACGCACTCTGGGTGGCCAACAGCGCCACAAAGGCGCCGCCCAAGGACAGCGGCAGCGCCGCCAGGATCGTCACCGGCTGCATGAAGCCACCGAACAGCAGCACCAGCACCATGTAGATGCACAACACGCCGGTGAGCATGGCCAGGCCAAAGCTTTGGAACAGCTCGGCCATCACCTCGGCGTCACCAAAGGTGGACTGGCTCACGCCGGCCGGCAGTTGCAGCACGCTGGGCAGCTTCTGCGCCGCGGCGGCCACATCGCCCAGTGCTTGCCCGTTGAGCTCCACATCCAGATTCACATTGCGCCGCCGGTCGTAACGGTCGATCTGGGCGGGTCCACTCTCCATGCTTATGGTGGCCACCGTCCCCAACTGCACCGGCCCGCGCGGGGTGGGAATGGGCAGTTGCGCCAGCAGGCTCGGGTCTTGCCGCGCCTCAGCCGGCAGCTTCACCACGATGGGCACTTGTCGTTGTGACAGGTTGAGCTTGGGCAGCGCGCGGTCGAAATCGCCCGCAGTGGCCACGCGCAGGGCGTCGGCCAACTGCTCGGCGGTGATGCCCGCATCCGCGGCTGCCGCAAAGTTCGGCCGGATCACCAGTTCAGGCCGCACCAAGCTGGATGACGAGGTCACGTTGCCGATGCCGGGAATGGTGCGCAGGTCCCGCACCACATCGCGCGCAGCCTGTGTCAGCGCATGGCCGTCGTCTCCGGAGAGCACCATCACATACTTCTCGCCGCTGGCGCCGGCCAGGCCCACGGTCACGCGCGCCCCTGGCAGGTTCTGCATGCGTTCGCGGATCTCGCCTTCAATCACCTGCTTGCGCAGGCCGGGCCGGTCGGCCCGTGCGGTCAGGGTCAGCGTGAGCGTGGCCTTGCGGGCCTCAGGCGCGCCCATGGGCATGAACGGGTCGCTGCCGGCCGCGCCGCCTCCGATGGCGGTGAAGATCTGCTTGATGTGAGGATGGTCCTGCAGCAGCAGGCGCGCCTGCTCGGCCGTGGCATGGGTGTCCTTGAAGGTGCTGCCCGGTGGCAGCTCGATCGTCACCTGGGACTGGCCGAAGTCATCCGGCGGAATGAAGCCCGTGGGCAGCAGCGGAATCAAGGCAATCGAGCCCACGAAGAAGGCGCCCGCGCCAAACGAGGTGATCCAGCGGTGCTGGATGCACCAAGCGGCCGCCTTGATGTAGCGGCTCATGATGGGGCCGTCCGGCGGCTCGCCCGTCTGCACAATGGGCTTGAGCAGGTAGGCCGACATCATGGGCGTGAGCACCCGCGCCACCACCAGCGACGCGAACACCGCCAGCGCCGCGGTCCAGCCGAACTGCTTGAAGAACTTGCCGGCGATCCCCGACATGAAAGCCGTGGGCAGGAAGACCGCGATCAGGGTGAAGGTGGTGGCAATCACCGCCAGACCAATCTCGTCAGCGGCTTCCATCGCCGCTTCGTAGGGCGACTTGCCCATGCGCAAGTGGCGCACGATGTTTTCGATCTCCACGATCGCATCGTCGACCAGGATGCCGATCACCAGTGACAGGCTCAAGAGCGTGACCACGTTGATCGAAAAGCCCAGCGCCCACATGCCCACAAAGGCGGGAATGACGCTCAGCGGCAGGGCGGTGGCGGCCACGAAGGTGGCGCGCCAGTCGCGCAGGAAGAACCACACCACGATCACCGCGAGGATGGCGCCTTCGTACAGCAGGGTGAGCGAGCCGTCGTAGTTCTCCTGAACCGGGTCCACAAAGTTGAACACCTCGTCCATCACCACGTCGGCATGCTGCGCCTTGAGCTTGGCCAGTGCGGCCTCCACGCCCGCGCGCACATCCACCTCTGACGCACCCTTGCTGCGGGTGACTTCAAAGCCCACCACCGGCTTTCCATTGAGCAGGGCAGCGCTGCGCTGTTCAGCCACGGTGTCGCGCACCGTGGCCACCTGAGACAGCATCACGCGGCGGCCATCGTTCAGGGGGATGTCCAAGGCGGCCAGCTGCGCAGCCGACTGCACCGTGGCCAGGGTGCGCACGGCCTGTTCAGCGCCCCCCAGGTCCACGCGCCCACCGGAGGATTCCTGCTGCACCGCGCGCAGCCGGCGTGAAATGTCCGAAGCGGTCACCCCCAAGGCCAGCATGCGGGCGGGGTCCAGTGCCACTTGTACCTCGCGGGTGACACCGCCCACGCGGGCCACGCTGCCCACACCACTGACACCGAGCAAGGCTTTGCTGACCTCGTTGTCCACGAACCAGCTCAGCGACTCATCGTCCATCTGCGCGCTGGCAATCGAATAGCTCAGGATGGGTGCGCCCGCCAGGTTGAGCTTGCTGATCAGGGGATCGCGCAGATCGCCTGGCAGCTCTGAGCGCACACGGTTGACCGCATCGCGCACCTCATCCAAGGCCTCCTGCGTGCCCTTTTCCAAGCGGAACTCCGCGGTGATGGTGACGGTGCCGTCCTGGATCTTGGAATAAATGTGCTTGAGCCCCTGCACCGCAGCCAAGGAGTTCTCGATCTTGCGCGCCACCTCGGTTTCGAGTTGTGCGGGTGATGCGCCCGGCAGCGAGGCCACCACGCTGATGGTGGGCAAATCCAGATCGGGAAAGTTCTGGATCTTCATGGCCTTGAAGCTCAGCGCGCCGGCCAGCGTGAGCAGCACGAAGAGCATGATGGCCGGAATCGGGTTCCGGATCGACCAGGAAGAGACGTTCATTTGGCAGTCGCCTCCACCACGCGCACGGCATCTCCATCGGCCAGGAAGGCGCCTCCGCGGGCCACCACACGGGCGCCTTCGTCAACGCCCTCCAGCGCGACCTGTTCGCCTTCACGCGCGAGCACCCTCACCTTGGTCTGCCGCACGCGCTGCTGAGCGTCCACCACCAAGACCACGTCGAAGCCTTCACGCAACAGCACAGCCGATGATGGAAGCGTGAGCGACCGACGCGCATCAAAGCGCAGTTCGCCGCGGGCAAACATGCCGGCGCGGGCCTGGCTGCTGTCGCCGGGCTTCAGGTCGACATACACCACCGCGTTGCGGGTCTGCGGGTCCACGGAAGGCGACACCTTGCGCACCGTGCCCAACACCACAGCCCCCGAGGGCGTGGTCAAGCGCGCGGCCACGCCGGGCTTGACCCGGGCCACTTCGGCCGCCGGCACCTCGGCCCGCCACTCCAGGCGGGACTGGCGGATCAACTTGAACAACTCGGTACCCGGCCCGGCCACCGCGCCCAGGGTGGCGCTGCGCCCGCTGACCAGGCCGGCGTCTGGTGCCACCACCCGCGTGTGCTGCAAGCGCAGCTCCTGCGCGGCCACGGCGGCTTGCGCGGTGGCCACACGCGCGCGGGCCACCGCCTCGTTGGCCTCGAACTGGCCCATCTGCTGCGCGCTCAAGGCGCCCGTACCCGCCAGGCCCTTGGCTCGTTGGGCGTTGGCGGCGGCCTCCTGCAACTGCGCCTGTGCCTCCTGCAAAGCCGCTTTGGCCTGGGCCAGATCGGTCTGCACGGGGGCGTCGTCAAAGCGGGCCAACAACTGTCCCGCGCTCACCGCGTCGCCCACCTGCGCCACCACCTCCACCAGGCGCAGCCCGCTGACCTGGCTGCCGATGATGGCCTCTGACCAGGGCGCCACGGTGCCGTTGACGGGCAAGGTGCTGGTCCATTGGCCGGGCTTGGGGCTGACCACCTGCACCGTGAGGGCGGCTTTGGCCGCTGTTGCGCTTGCGGTGCTTGCCGCTGCACCACCCTTGCTGCCGCCATCCGGTGAGCTTGCTTGCGCCCAGGCCGATGATGGCGCGTTGCCCAACAGGGCGGTGCAGGCCAAAGCCAGCACCAAACCCGGCGCCAAGGCCTGACCGAAGCCGCGGCGCAGCGGCACAGCCGGTGTGGTGAGAGGCGTCAACATCATCGCCGCACGGCGGGCGCAAAGGGTGGGTGTGTTCTGCTGGTTCATCGTCTGTGTCCTGAATTCATTTCGCTTGTTCGCCTGCGGCCCGGGTCTTCATGCCTGGGGGCTCGGTCCACCCGCCGCCGGCAGCGCGGTACAGCCCTACCCACGCACCTTGCCGAGTGCGCTGCAGGTCCAACCACGCGGCGCGGGCCGCCAGTGCTCGACGACGGGCTTCGTCCACCTGCAAAGCCGAGGCCAGCCCGCCACGCTCGCGCAACTCCACCGCCCTCAAGGCGGCCTGGGCCTGATCCAGAACCAACTGGGCGTCGCGCTCCTGTTGCGCGGTGCTGTCCAGGCTCAGCAGGGCTTCTTCCACTTCCCGCACGGCGCGGCGCACCGTAGCCTGGTGCTGCACCCGCGCGTCGTCGTACTGCGCGCGCGCGGCCTCGACCTGCGCAGCACGGCGGCCCGCATCAAAAACGGGCAGGCTCACGCTCAGGGGGCCAACCGACCAGGTGTCCAGCGTGAAGCTGCCGGCCGCGCTCTGGCTGTTCAAGCGGCCGATGCTGCCATTGAGCCCCACCCGTGGGTAGCGCTGTGCCTGCTGCGCGCCCAGGTCGGCCGCTGCGGCGGCCACCGCAGCGGCGGCCATGAAGACATCGGGCCGCTGTGCCAGTGTGGCCGCGGGCAGGGCGGGCACATGGCGCAGCGCCTGCACGCGGGTGGGCGTGCTCAGTTGGGCCCGCACCCGGGCCTCCGGCCAGGCGCTGTACTGCACCAAAGCCTTGACATCGGAGTCGCAGCGCTGCGCCTGCGCGCGGCTGCGGTTGCGGGCCTCGGCAGCAGCCAACTCCGCCAGCCCCGCCTGCTCGGCCGGCTGCAGGCCGGCATCGGCCAGGCGGCGCACCAGCTGTGCGCTGCGGCCCGCGGTGTCGGCATCTTGCTGGAGCACGTCCAGCACCGCATGGCAATGCCGCCACGACTGCACCTGCAAGGCCACATCTGCAGCCAGGGACACACGGGCGTCATGCCAGGCCGCATCGGCCGACTGCAGGCGCCACTGAGCCGCCTGCCGCTGGGCACGAAGGCCCCCGAAGACATCGAGCTCCCAGCTCACCTGCAAGGTGGCCTGGGCGATCTCGCCGGCCGGAAACGGCGGGGTGGCACTGCGCCGCTGCGCACTGCCGGCCACATCCAACTGAGGTGCCGATGCGGCACCCACGGCCCTGCGCTCCGCTTGCGCCTGGGCCCGGCGCGCGGCCGCGCTGCTGATGCTGGGGCTGGCGGCCTGCGCAGCTTCGATAAAGGCGGCCAGTACAGGGTCGCCCTGCTGCTGCCACCAGTTGAGCAGCTGCTCCAGGCGGCCTTCGTGCGGCCAGGCCGCTTCATTGGGCAGGGGCGCGGCCCATTGCGCAGGGGCGGCGGCCGAAGCCGGCGGCGGCACTGCAGCCGGCCCGGTGGCGCAGCCGCCGAGCACCAGGGTGGCCAGCGCGGCCAGCACGGCTGCCGAGCCCCGCGCACAGGGTGTAGGGGGTTGAGGTCTCATGGTGTGGGGGACGTGGGGTTGTCGGCTGAAAAGGGCAGGCGGCGCCGGCGGGCTTCGTCCTGCACCAGGGCCAGCGCCTGATCCACCAGGCGCTGGCCCCAGCGGCTCACGTGCGCCTGGTCGGCCAGCAGGCCTGGGCGCACCGCCTCGGCCACATCGCGCGTAAGGTGCAAGTGAACGGCCAAGCCGGTGATGGCCATGCTCAGGTAGACCAGGTCATCGTCGACCTGCGGCAGTTGCAGGTGGCGCTGCAAAACCCGCAGCAGGGCTTTGTGGGCTGGCCGGAAATCGTTTTGAACCTGCTCGGCCCACACGCCCGTGGTGTCCAACATCTCCCGCAGATGCAGGCGCACACACTGTTGGGCGCGTGGGTCGCTGGCGTGCGGCGGCAGCAAGCCCTCAAACAAGCCGGCCAGCGATTCAGGCAGGCTGAAGTGGTGTTGGTCGAACAGCGCAATCTCGTCGCGAGCGCTGCCCAAGGGCTCGGTGAGCGCGGCCCGGTACAGGCCTGGCTTGCCCCCGAAGTGGTAGCTGATGGCCGCCAGGTTCACCTGTGCCGCCTGTGCGATGTCCCGGACCGAGACTTTGTCGTAGCCGCCCTGGCTAAACAGGTTAAGGGCGGCGTCCAGGATTCGGCTGCGGGTGTGGGCAGCCGAGTCGGCAGCGGTGGACGGGCCAGGGTGTGACATCGTGATTAGGGCGCTTGGGACCCACCATTCTGCCGATCTTTCAAACGTTTGTTTGAAAAGGGGTTTCTGAAGGCCCGGTCAGGTCGGGCCCGCCAGTGGCACGCGCTCGTCCTGGGGACCCGCGGTACAGGCTTCGTCCAGAGGCGTCCCGGAGCGCCGCACCACCACCTCGCGGTCGCGCAGGCAC
>JACCDK011426669.1_pt1 | contig 11193 bp, 7 predicted proteins | sample 7445871 | NCBI WGS metagenome assembly JACCDK01 (sample SAMN15323436, study PRJNA562643) | freshwater metagenome | isolation source: river surface water | place: USA:Blue River Watershed | collected 2017-08-15
GGTTGTGTGAGCATGTGAAAGAGCAGCAGCGTTGGTAGCTGCTGAGAGAACGATGTTGATTGACATCATCGCTTCCTTTCACTTATTTCTTCACCGGATGGTGAGGAGGTGTAAGAGTAAAGGATGGTTCTGGTTACTCGCAAGGTAATTAAATGCGAGAAGCTGGCTTGGGGTGATAAGGGCCTTTAAATGAGCGTGGATTCAGCTAAGAATCGCGATGGCGCAGCGCGATAGGTGATGTGAAGATCAGCCTTAGCGCGAGTCATTCCTACATAGAAGAGGCGGCGCTCTTCAGCGATGACAGCATCGGTCAATGGTGTCCCAGCGCTCGTCAACGGCAAGATGCCTTCAGATGCGCCGATGAGATAGACCCGCTCCCATTCGAGACCCTTTGCAGCATGGAGCGTAGCCAAGGTGACGACTGGCATCGTAGGTGGATTGTTCTGTTGCACGCGGTCTTCGACTTCGCGTAGATATCCGCGAAGAGTCTTTGGTGCGAAATTTGGATTCTCGTTGAGCTCGCGGCCAAGGTGAAGTAAGGCTGCAATGCCGTCGATTGACTCACCGGTCAAGAATGGCTGAGCGATGGAACGGAGCTCATCAATCCATTCGCTGCCTTCGGTTGGGATAACGGATGCCTGACGTACCTGCTTCAGAAAATCTCGTACATCGGTGCGATCAAAGAAGCGTTCGGTATTGCGCACTTGATACGGGATTCCATCTCGATTCATAGCGCGTTCAACGGCAGAAAGTTGAGCATTTGTCCGCGCAAGTACCGCAATCTCTTGTGGCTGAACACCGCTACTTAAGAGCGTGGTGATTTCGGAGAGGATTCCAGCTATCTCCGACTGCTCATCTTTAAAACCTTGCACCGATGGCTTACTTCCATGGCTATTAAATGCCACAAGTTCTTGCCCCATTGCACCATGGCGCAAGATTGAGTTGGCGGCAAAGGTGATCTCAGGAGTCGAGCGATATCCAGTACTCAGGCGGATTACCTGAGCCTCCGGAAAACGTTGCGTGAAAGTGTTAAGAAAGACTGGGGTTGCGCCAGCAAAAGAGTAAATAGTCTGTGCCGGATCACCAACAACACAGATATCGCTTCGTGTTCCGAGCCATGCATTAATTAATCGCTGCTGCACAGGTGAAATATCCTGGTACTCATCGACGGTGAAGTATCGGTATTGATCCTGAACTCGCTCGCGGACATCGCGTTCTTCTTCCAGCATTGCCGATGTCAGTAAGAGCACATCTTCAAAATCGATTGCTAATTCTTGCTTCTTAATTGATTCATATGCGGTGTAGAGCTGCACCAATTGCTCGGGATTAACACGAGGCTTGATCAAGCGCTTTGAAATCTCATCAATAAAATCTTCCGGCGCAACCTGTGAGACCTTTGCCCACTCAATCTCAGTTGCGATATCGCGCATGAGCTCGCGATTATTTGTAGCTATTGCAGAGCTCAAGTCAGCGCGACGCACCGCCTCTGTAATGAAGCTTCCCTTTGAGGTAATTAAATCTGGGGTTCGGCCACCAAAGACGGTTGGCCAGAAGAAGAGCAGTTGCTTGAGCGCTGCTGAGTGAATTGTGCGAGCGGCAACCGTTGGTACGCCTAGTGTGCGCAGTCGAGCACGCATCTCACCAGCGGCACGAGCAGTAAAGGTGAGCGCCAATACTTTCTGCGGATCCATCGTGCCGATAGCTGCGGCGTAGGCGATGCGGTGGGTGATTGCACGGGTCTTTCCTGTTCCTGCTCCTGCAATGACACAGACAGGGCCCCTTGTTGCAAGAGCTACTGCGCGCTGGTCGTCATCAAGTGCGCCAAGAATCTTCGCGGCATCTAACTGCGAAACGGAGAAGTCATCTAGCGCCATGTCTCGCCAGCTAACTTAGATGCATCGAGTGAAGTTTCACCGAGCCAGCTTTCAATCATCTTTCGTGCAACAGAGACAGTGGGAGGCAGTAGGAGCGAACCATCTTCAGCAGCTGCTTTGAGTTCGGTCCGTGAGAACCACTTCACTTCGGTAATCTCTTCGCCATCCGGACGCGCTTCATCTGGCGCATCAGTGATTGCAGAGAAAGCAATCATGACGCTGGCAGGAAATGGCCATGGTTGCGATCCGAGATAGTTGATCTCCGAGAGGCGTACGCCAGCTTCTTCAAATACTTCACGGGCTACGCAATGTTCGAATGTTTCACCTGGTTCGAGGAAACCTGCGAATGTTGAGAAACGTCCATCAGGCCATACTGGTTGATGTCCTAGCAAAATACGATCAGCACGATCTTTTACAAGAACAATAACCGCTGGATCTGTTCGTGGATGATGCTGCACATCATCGATATCGCATTTGCGAGCAGCACCTGCAAGATCCACCCGAGTTGGTGCGCCACAACGTGGGCAGTGCGGGTGTGCATCATGCCAATTTGAAAGTGCAATCGCATGCATCGCGACCTCAAGATGAAGCGGCGATAATCCACCAGCTAATTCGCGTAAAGTTAAATAATCTTCAACGTCGTTATCTACAGAACCTGATGCCCAAGCAAAGTAGGCGGTCTCGGTTGTGCGATCGATTCCTAAGAAGTAGCGCTCTCCCCCAACAACATCCTGCGAAGTCAGAAAGACTGGCCCCTCAGACGTGCTGCGAATTCGCCCCTTACCCACCTCAATAATGGCGGCGCCATGCCAGAGTTCATCAATGCGAGATTGATTTGTGCGTAGATCTCCAGCTCGGTCCATCAAGGATGGTCTCTGTGGAATCGCGCTCATAGGTGGAGGTTACTAGGCTCTTCCCATGCGCATCACCTCGTGGAATCTCCTCCATGGTCAGCCGCTTGTCCCGGGCGAGAAGGCTCCTTATGCGCAGGTGGCGGCGGGGCTCCAGAGCGATCTGCTGGCGTTGCAAGAGATTGATATGAATTTAGAGCGCTCGGCTCAAGCAAACCAACCCTCCGAAATAGCAACGGCGATGGAGGCTCATGATTGGGGCTTTGCGCCGACGGTGCATGGCACTCCTGGTTTCGATTGGAAGAAAGTTTCCGCTGCACACACGCGAGTATTTACCCGTGCTGATGATGCCCTTGGCTCTCATTATGGAATCGCGATTGTCTCTAAAGTGCCGGTAAAAGAATGGAAGCGTTTAGAACTTGGCAAAGCGTGGATTGGTTTACCTCTTCTGATTGCAAATGAGAAAGGCAAAGTTGCACCTTTCTATGTTAAAGATGAACCTCGAGTTGCGCTTGCGGCCATCCTCGATAACGGGTGGACAGTAATCAATACCCATCTCTCATTTGTTCCGATTGTTAATATCTTCCAGCTCTTGAAGGTATCCCGATGGGCGAAGCGGATTGAACGAGAGCATTCAACCCGTGTTCTTCTCGTAGGAGATCTCAATCTGCCATGGGGAATTCCGGCGCGAATTACACGTTGGCACCGTGCGACAAATGCACTGACTTATCCATCATGGAAGCCGGCAATCTCTTTTGATTACATCCTTGCAACCAGTGCAGATATTCAAGCGACCAAAGAAGTGATGCACCCACAACTTGCGGTAAGCGATCACCGCCCCATTACAGTTGAGATTAACTAGCTAAAGAGGGCGATCAGTTCTTCTTCACTCGCTAAATTCATTCGTCGATCAACATGACCGGTTGGAACATAATGGAAGGCAGCCGTCACTTGTTCGACCGGAGTTCCGGATAACTTTGCCCACGCTAGGCGATAGATTGCCAATTGAATCGAAGCGTCATCATCGAGGACCTTAGATCCGGTCTTCCAATCGACTACCTCAAAACCGTGCTCTGTCTTATAAATTGCATCGATACGTCCTCGCACCAAAGTACCGGCAATCACCGTCTCGAAAGCGACTTCCACATCATAGGCAGTGCGTTCTGCCCACTCGGATGTGAGCCAGCTCGCCTTCAGTTCGGCCAAGGTGCGATCTTCTTCAATAGGTTGCAAAAGGTCAAAGTCCTCTTCATCAAAGATTGAATACCCGCGGAGGTGCTTTTCAACCCACAAGTGGAATGCGGTTCCTCGAGAAGAATATTCATCACGGGCACGAGGCATTGGGCGTCGCACGTTTCGGGCAAAGCCCTGAGGGTCTCTCTTCATCGCAATGATCGCAGATGGTGACATGCGATGTGGGCGCGGAATCTCCACACTATTGCGGCGAAATTCTGTGCTCTCTTTAATGATCGCCTGAGCATCTTCAATCCAAGATTGGATTCCCGTCTCGCCAGAAATCTCTTCTAAGTCAATTGTCTTTGCCGTCCGCACTTTCTCAACCGCCGCGTTAAATGCTGCGCGACGTACGCCCAACGGATCTCGTGGCCATTGCTGGGTAACTTCAATCTCTTCCTGTGGATTGCGAGCATCAGAGGCTGGAGCTTCGATCTCATCGATGACTCTTCCACTTCGTAGCGCGACTTCTTCAACGCTTCGATAGAGAACAGAGGGAGCGAGTGGTTTTACGCCTTCACCCCAATATGAAGTGGAGCAGAAGAGATGTGACTTGGCTCGAGTGACAGCGACATATCCCAGTCGAATCTCCTCGCTATATCGGTAACTATTGCAATCATCTTTATATTTATCGAGCGCTTTATTGGCATCAGCGTTAGTTGTTACTTGTGAAAGATTAAGTTGTGGCACGACATGCGAATCGCTACGAAGCGCAAAAGGAATAAAACGCTCGTTAAATACCCAGTTTTCAGGGCTCTTAGAACTCTTGGATGGGAAGGTGCCTTCAGCTAATCCAGGGATCGCAACCACATCCCACTCGGCACCCTTTGACATATGGATTGTCAGGATTTGAACAACTTTAGAGTCCACTTCTGGAGCTCCGGCTTTGAGTCCACCCTCTTCATCACTAGCAACATCAAGCCATTGAATAAAGCTATTGAGTGATCCACCTGAACGCGCAAACTTGCTCGCTTCATCTAAGAATCGATCAAGGTGGCGACGACCATGAATGCCTTCTTCCCGCAACATGACTTCGGCCTCAAGATTGAGGTATCGCTCGATTTCAAGGATGAGATCTGTAATCGAACCCGATGCTCGAGAACGCAATCTCCTTAGATCGGCAGAGAACTTCACCAAACGGGCATAACCTGCGGTCGAAAAAGTGCGCGCATCCGCTGAGTTAATCTCATCGAGGGCATCAATCAATGAGCCCACAATCTGATCATCATTATCTGCCGTCAATGGATTGCCAGCGATGATGTTCTTCACCAAAGTACGGTTATCTGAACCCTCGCTCTTTGCTCGATCTCGCGAGAAACGACCGAGGGCTGCAATATCTCTTGGACCAAGATTGATCCGTGGGCCAGTCAGATGTCGCATCAAGGCGCCACCAGCATCTGGTGAGTTAATGATCTTCAGTAGCGCGACGATATCGGCCACCTCTGGAACATGGATCAGTCCACCAAGCCCCAGTACCTCAGAAGGAATATCTGCCGCTGCCAGGGCCTCTTGAATGTAAGTTATCTGTGACTTCTTACGGACGAGGACTGCAAATGTCATTGGTTTTTCACGCTCTTTATTGGCTTTCCAGAGCGGCGTGAAGTACTCGGCAATAGCTTGCGCCTCAGCCTCTAGATTTTCAAAGATTCCACAAGTCAGATCTCCAACCGGGGCACCATTGCGTGCACGAAGCGGAAGGACCGAAACGCCATCGTTATTTCGGACACCTTCAGAGATGATGTTGGCGACTTCAAGAATGCTCTGATCATTGCGGTAGGTAGTCGATAAGTTGTATTGCTTCTGCCCCGTCGCATCTGGGCTCTTCGGGAAGTAGTTATTAAATGCGCCGATTGTTCCAGCTGCTGCACCTCGCCAGGTATAAATCGATTGGCAAGGATCACCTACTGCGGTGACTGGGTGTCCACCACCAAAGAGAGTTGATAAGAGGCGCACTTGCGAGTGCGAGGTGTCCTGATACTCGTCGAGAAGTACTACTGGGAACTTTGCACGTTCAATTGCCCCAACATCTGGAAATGATTGCGCGATTCGGGCAGCTAGTGCAATCTGGTCATCAAATGAGAGTTGGCCACTCGTACGACGTTGCGCAATGAATTTCTCCATCATCGCCACTAGGCCAATTCGTTGTTGCGAAGTCAGCGCGGCTTTACGTACGCCTTCATTCGTGGCGCCACCCATACGAGAGAGCTCTGCCAATAATTTATTATCTTCCTCGATAATCTCATCGCCTGATACCTGATGTTCCAGCGCCTGCGATGTAAGTCCCATCAAATCTTCAACGATTGTCTTAATCGAAGATTCGTTGCTATATCCATCTTCATCCCAATTGCGAACAATCCGATTAGCTTGCATCCAGAGCGCGGCTTCACCGAGCGGTTGGGAATCTGCATCAATACCGAGTCGAATTGAGTGCTCGGAAAGGATGCGGCCAGCGTATGAATGGTAGGTAGTGACAGAGGTATCAAGGCTGGCAAAGGGGCGTTCTATACCGCTCTTCTCCATACCTTTTGCAAGCTGCGCTAGTCGCTTACGGATACGAAGATTGAGTTCACCAGCGGCCTTTCGGGTGAAGGTAAGACCCAAGATCTGATCCGGTCGCACCACACCATTGGCAACGAGATAGACGACTCGTGAGGCCATCGTCTCTGTCTTTCCAGAGCCCGCTCCAGCGATAACAACTGCTGGTTCAAGCGGATTGCTCTTGATAGAGATGATCTCTGCTTGCTCTTGGCTAGGCGCTGGAAATGAAGGGTCAATCAACCTAATGAATCCGGCAACTTGTTCCGGTGTATATCTCTCTGTCACGGCGCTCATCCGATTACCGATCTTCCTTGAAGATGTACTGGGCATGAACTCTTGACCGGGCAGAAGGTGCAGAAATCATTCTTCTTCGCAATGAAGATTGGTGAAGCCATTTCATCTGCAATTTTCTCGAGGTTGGCGGAGATCACTGGAACATCAATAGGTGGACGTTCACGAGTCGCCACATCTTTAGTGTCGTGTCCTAAGAAGACAAGGTGTGAACCTGAAACTGATGGAGTTTCAAATTTCTTCTCAAAACCGTTGAGGATGACCGCCAACTGATAACAAGCAAGTTGCAAGTTTTCGGCGGCCTCTTTCTTTCCTATCGCTTTACCGGTCTTAAAATCGACGACAAAAAACTTGCCATCACTATCTACTTCGAGGCGATCAATCGAACCGCTGACAACTGCACGTCCGAGTTTGAAGGTAAATGTAATTTCAACACCTTCAACATCGCGAGTTGCTGTCCGGTGATACTGAGCAAAACGTTCAAGCATCTTCTGAGCTCGCTGTAATTGCACCTTGCTGATCCAGCCGCTGGAATCTGAAATCATCGGCCATGCGGAATCGAGTGATTCATAAAGGTACTGATCGGAGATGTCGGGATGTTCGACTTTAATCCGGGCATATTCGTGAATAATCGAGCCTAAGAGCTGGGCGGTTGAATCGCCATCAGAGCCGCCATTGCGCTCTAGTAACCACTTCAGGCCGCATTTCTCAAAGGATTCGGCTGCGCTGGGAGATATATAAACCTCTTCGTCGTCGGTGTAGAGCGGTTGGTCGCTTGAGAGCGGTTGGGCACCTAGCCAATTGCTCGGATCGGCCACCGAAATATCTGCTGCAGCTAAGGTTGCAAGTAGTGAGGCAGCGCTCTCAGAGTTATCTTGCGATAATGATCTGCGCAATGAAGCTACGAGTGCATTGGCGGTGAGGGGTCGAACATCATTGAATTCGATAGTTGTGAAATCTTCAGATTCAGAGGCCTCTAAGAAGAATGGCGATGGTGAATCTTCCTCCCGAGATATTGCGGTGATATGAAGTTCTTCTGATGCGCGAGTTATTGCTACATGGAATAAACGCTTTTCATCTTCAGCGAGAGATTGTGCAGTAATAAGATCTAGCGCGACCTGGGCGATCTCTTCGCCATGGCGTTCACGTTCTACCAAGCGTTCAGAGCCCAGCAAGGTGCTTCGCTGCTTGAGATTTGGCCAGATGCCTTCTTGGATTCCCGCCACAAAGACTCGTCTAAATTGGAGTCCTTTGGCCGAGTGGACCGTCAGAAGTTTGACGACATCAGGTCTTACTCCTTGCATAGTGATGAGGTCGGAGACGATATTTTCTTGCGCTATCTCGTTGAGAAATATCTTTGGATTGGCGCCGGGCATGCGATCGATATGGCGAGCAGCCGAATCAAAGAGTTGAACCATGGCGTCGAGATCACGATCTGCGGCGGCGCCTCGTGATCCACCTCGAAGCGCAGCTCGCTGCCAGGCATCAGCAATCAATTCGTTCTCGGCATTAACCGCCTTTGACCAGATTGCCCAGAGAAGATCGTGAATCGACGGGCTCTTCTTGCGAAGTGATGCCCGGGCTGAAGTGAGTAGCTCATGGACTCGGTGTAATTCGCCATCTTCTTCGATGGGAATATCTCCATTATCAATCGCATCGATAATCATCTGAGTACCACTTCGTGGATCGAGCTCTTCATCTCTGGCCTTAAGAAGTGAGGTGCGAATACGACGAAGTGAGATTGAGGTAGCTCCACCAAACTCGGAGAGAAGTAGGCGTTCGCAGTTTTCGAGAGTCAGAGGTTCGATTCCTGATGCAATTCGAGCGAGAAGAATAAATGGTGCGATTGCGGCATTTGCTGAGATCGCTACACGATCACCGTCTACTGGAATTGATGATTGGGTAAGTGCGCGACGGATCGCAGTTGCCGTGGAGTTATGTGCACGGAGAATAATCGCCATATCGGAGTATGGAATTCCCTCAATAAGGTGGGCGCGTTTAATTGAGTAAGCGATGTACTGCGCTTCTTCTGCCTCAGAACGGAGTTCGATGGCAAACTTCTTTGGACTTCCACGATGTGGAGTAAGCAAGGTAATCGTCGTTGCACCTGGATAGTGATCCGATAAGTATCGGTCCACGCCATCGGGATCTGAGCCACGGAATCTCCCAACCGAAGATTGTGGGTCGAGGACAAAGACCGAATCTGGACCGATAAGGAGCTCAAGAAGCTTTCTCTGCGCTGGATCTGTCTCATGAAATTCGTCGACCATGATTGTCGTAAATCGACCGCGAAGCTCTTGTAGCAGAGTCGGATTGCTGTGAAGGTGAGCAATTGCTGCATTGATAATTTCAGCTGGGTCGATACGCATCTTTGCATCGCCCGCACCGGTATCCATCGATGCCGAAATCTCTAGGTATTTCTTCCAGAATTTCGCGGCAGCTGGCCAGTAACGTTCATTGAGGCGCTTGCCCTTCTCGGCCAATTGCTCGGGTGTTATTCCACGTTCGGTTGCACGCATCATCAGGTCACGAAGTTCGCGGATAAATCCTTGAGTCAGAAGCGGCTCGCTGATGACAATGCTCTCGGTTGCATCTTTATCCATCAGGAGATCCGTTGGCCACCAATCAACTTGATCTTCGAGATTTCCTTCAAGCAACTGTTTAATGAAGGACTCTTGTTCTGCGCCAGAGATGAGAACAGTCTCGCGGAAGTTATCTCCTGAAGTCATCGACAAGATTGAGTAGGCAAGTGCATGGAAGGTTCGTGCAACGGGTTCTTGCAGAGTTCCCTCGGATGCAACAACAATCGCATCGCGAATCTCGGATGCGCGTTCGCGGCCGAAGGTGAGAATTAATATTGAATCAGCTTTTACGCCATTTTTGATTCGATTGATTGCACACTCAATCAGGGTTGCAGTCTTACCGGTACCGGTTGTGCCGCGGATGATGAGCGGTGATCCTCGGTGAGCGATGGCGGCGAGCTGTTGGTCATCGAAGGCAATCGTTGGGCGAGTAATCGCGTTGGCTACAAGGTGTAGCTCGGGAAGCGTTGAAGGTTTACTCACGGTATGAATTTCACACTATTCCACCGACAAATAGTCGCTAGAGCCCTTGTTCCCGGTTAAAGCGGCGGTAAGTCCACCAGAGGAAGATGAATATAAGTACTACGCCCCCTTGGGTGATGTGCCCTTGATGGATATGGAAGAAACTTTGATGCTCTTCTACCGGGGCTACATTCTCGCTTGGGGTGTTGAGGTAAAGCTCATAGCTGCCTGAGATTGAGTGGCCGTCTGCTGAAACAACTCGGTATGAAACTAGATAGGTCCCATCGCGATAGCTTCTTTGTGGAAGAGAGGCAGAGAGAACGCTCTTATCGATATTTGTTGCAACGAGCGGAATCTCAACTCCGCTGGGGTCGGTTACTTCAATGCTATTAACCTTCTTCTCGCCAAGGGTCATCAGGATGTCGGTAAATTCGATCGAGATTATCTCCGGCATTTCTGAGAGGGTGCTCTTATACGAAGGAATAGTCTTCACTACTGAGGTGTGTGCCTCTGCGGGAGCAGAGGTCAAGAAGGCGAGAACGAAGGCAGCCAGAGCAATGTGAGATACCTTGTGCAACATAATTCCTCTCTTCATCTGCGAGTGTGAGATTCTTATCCCATGAAGGCGATCCGTGCGCTAGCTGCATCCTGCACTTTATTGATCGCCTCTTTTACCGCCCATATTCTCGCAGGTGGCGACTCTCTTTCACTCCATTCGGCGCTCCCTATGGTCTTTTTATCGCTGATAACTGCCGCGGTCTTGATCCGAAAGAGCGGCGACCCGATTCGTGTGGCGCTAGCAATTTTCGTTGCTCAGAATGCAGGGCACTTCATACTCGGAGGCCATGCCAATAGCGATGGGCAGATGCTGTTCGCGCATATCAGCGCTGGCTTAATGAGCTATCGCCTGCTTCGTTACTTTGATCGAAATCTTCCAGATCTTGGTCAAGCGCTTATCTCAATCTTGGCGCCATCGTTGCCAAAGTACATCGTCACCTTTTCTCAGCCGATACTCGTACCGAGATTCATATACCTCCGCCTCTCTAACAACCACTTTTCCACCGCATACTCACTTCGCGGGCCGCCTCTTATCTGAAGTCACTGATAACTCTTCAGATGGTCTGAAGAGATGACTTCCATCTAGTCGAGACTAGGTGAATGAAAGAGGAGAAATGAAAAAAGTATTAATGACAGCTGTGGCGATACTTGCGCTCGGAACTTTAAGTTCTTGTGGTTCAAGTGAAGAGTCAAAGGTTGCAGCAATAGTGATTGAAAATCCAGTTGTTCGTTCTATTGATATGGCTTCATATAAGAATGAAGCAACCGGTAAATATATGACTGGTTCATTTATGACAATCACAA
>JACCDK010909606.1_pt1 | contig 11190 bp, 7 predicted proteins | sample 7445871 | NCBI WGS metagenome assembly JACCDK01 (sample SAMN15323436, study PRJNA562643) | freshwater metagenome | isolation source: river surface water | place: USA:Blue River Watershed | collected 2017-08-15
AATAGCAAAGACTAAATGACCTGGGGTTTCAATTCCAACTGAGGGAAGATATAAACCACGGTGCAAATGTTTCTTTGAGCAAGGCCACATACTCCAATCATTCTTTATCCGATCAATCAGCCAGCTGCGAAGTAGATCGCGCCAGTCAATTTTTGACTCTTCAATGGCGGTGCACTCTGCCAAAAAGAAGCTTGCTGCGTCTCCTTGAAGCTTAGATATCGCATCAGATCGCAAGCTGTCGCAAATTTGATTAAGTTGCTCCCGATCTGGCATATCTAAATCACGTGCAGCAATTACAGAAACGCTTTCTGGGTCTAGAACATCAGGACCGACAATTGGTATGCTGCCACTGTTTTCTGGATCCTCGTGATACCCGGATTTTCGATTTCTACCCCCGGCAGAATAGGAGGCTTTTTGCGGGAGTAACGAATAAATCTTTTCGGCACTCATCCCTCGATAGGATTTGTCTGCGAAGCCACCTTGGGGCAAGGAAAAACCCTGTTCAAGAAGCAATAGGTTGATTGCATGATCCGCAGCGATGTTCCAGAGGTCTGGGTCTCGATTGACTTTTCGAGCTGAGTGCTGGAACAGTACATGTAACACCTCGTGCGCCAATACGCCTCGAATTTCACTAGGCGTTAGTTCTGCAACCCAGTCAGAATTGAAGAAAATATGATATCCATCAGTCGACATGGTTTTGCACCAGCCAAAAGTCGTCGCATTTCTTATCGGCAGTCTCATGATCGCCGATGCCAAAAAAGGCTGACGCAAAGACAGTGCAATCCTTGCCTTTAAGATACGTTGTTCAACCTCAGCTGGCGATGAGCTTGGCATGTGTCTTCATGAAGATCTTGTATGCATCTTGACGACTGAAGGCTGGATGCAATGTCATCATTTCTTTTGCCAACACCACGGCAAATTCAGGGGGTAACCTGTTAAGCAAAACAGCGCTTGCTTTGACTACATCTTCCCGATCTGAACTATGCACTAACCAAGTTGTTAGAACATGTAAACCATCTAGACTTTTAGGCAATAGAGCAGATTCAGGGTCAGCCACCACTTCTTCCATTTGACGCATGTTAAGCGAGCGTTTGACGAATGCAGAGAACTCAGTAGCGGCGCCTTGTCCCACAATTCCTGCAACGATATCAGCACACTCTTTTACGCCGCCAAACTTCATAATGACGTCGGAAAGAATTTCCCAAGCTCTAGGTGTTGGAAATGCAGGGGCTTCAGCTGGGTCTTCACGAAGTAAAGCTGGCTTAAAACCTATGAACGCAATGACTAATGGATGAAGGTTTTTTTGTAAAGCCCAGGCACGCCAGTCACTCACATCGACATCGAGCTCAATATGCACAAATCGATTTGACAAGGCAGAAGACATGCGAAAAGTTACAGCTTTGTCTTTTTGTCGATTGCCTGCTGCGACAATCCACCAGCCATCCGGTAAGCAATATTCTCCTACTCGCCTATCGAGAACTAATTGATAAAGGCTTGCTTGCACAAGTGGTGGGGCAGCGTTGATTTCATCAAGAAATAGCACCCCAGGCTTTGCCGTCGCCTGAGGGAGAAATGCCGGCGGGCACCAAACAGCTTTTTGATCAACAATTGCAGGAATACCACGCAAATCAGTTGGATCCAGCAATGAAGCACGTAAGTCGATGACATCCAACCCAGCCTCAGCTGCTACTGCGTGAACTATGGCGCTTTTCCCTATCCCAGGCGGCCCCCAAATGAACGCGGGCCATCTTTGGCCTAGCATGCTAGTTAATACAGAAGATAAACGTGAAGGCTTCATAAAAGAATTGCATCCAACCAGTGTTTGGAATCCATCGGAATAAACCAAGGATAAATTTTCGAAAATTTGCGAGAAACATCAGACGGTACGTAAACCACAGGAGTAGCGCCTAACGTATATTTTTTCAAAATTGGCATTGCATCGACTGCTATTTTGCGCTGCTCTGCGTCTACAGTTAAGTCAGGCAACGCACCAAATGATTTAAATCCATCAGACTCAATCAATAACCACTGACCAACTAATGACGCAGCCGTCAGCTCTAGCCGAATCTGAGCGGATTCCAACTTTAGATAAAGATTGCTATTGTCATTAACAAGTGTTGCCGTACCAAGCTTACGATTGAATTGGCCCATATTCGCCAGATTAGAGGCGGGTTGTGGTCCATTCCAAAGAGAAATTACACAAGTAATGTTATTTTCGAGGCTTGAAAAAACGCTCTCATCCCCAGTTAGTTGCAGAACGTATTCATCATGCGTAACAGTACGATAGAACATTGACTCACTCACAAGACCATCTAGCGTGTCGAGTAGATCATTTTTATCTGAAATGCTTAGCAATTCAATTTGCCCTGAATCTTCACGAATTATTTTGCTGGCCAAGTCAACATATGTGATTTCTTTAGCAGTAGCCCTCAAAAAACCAGGATCCACATATGAGCGGTCAGATCTAAGAATGAATTGCTCTTGCTGCCCATATATAAAAGCGGCTAAATACAAGTCCAGTTCCTCTCGCTCAAAAGGGATGACACCCTTATGGAGTGAATTTTTGACGACTTGATGAAAATTCTTTTCGCGATCACCTTGCCCATAATATGATTTCTTATATGGATCGCCAATTGAGTTACGGAAAATTGACTTAACGATATCCAAATCATCTTGTCGATATGAGGTTTTAAATTTTTGCCCCGCTGCCCAAAGATAAACCGCCGGGACAGCCACCTTCTTTGGGCTTCGAGCCTTGGGTGTTTTCATGGTTTACTTTTTCCCAGTTTGGCAGCTGTCTTCTTTTGATTATCTATTTGGGAATTTTTCTTTTCCATTGCCAAATTCAATCTCGCAATTAAAGGACCTGCTGTATCGGGCGTAACCATTTTTAAGAACTCTAAGCGCCCACGAAGTTCGCTGGAATTCATTTGTTCTCCATCCCAGTGAACAGATTTTGAATTCTCAAATGCGTGTACTGCAGCTCTAACTCTTTTACGAATCCGGCGCGGCACATTAACTTTTTCGTTTACTACTAGTCCAGTACAGATTTGACGTCTTCCCCGTCTAAAAATATTAGTTTTTTGTGGGTCTAGAGATAGGCCAATCCCACTCAGAACTCCACGAGCAACGCCTAACAAACTAACTGCGCCAGCATTTCCTGAAAATGTTATGTCATCGGCATAACGGCTATATGAGCAACCTCTCAGCGCTGCTTGGTGATTCAATATTTCATCAGTTTTGTACATTACACGGTTCAAGATAGCAGGCGATGTAGGCGCTCCAATTGGCAATGCGCCTTCAGCTGTACACAGGTCAACCAAGAAAGAAATTGATATGGGGCTGAGCTGATATGACAAGTCTCGCATCAAGGCATGTCTCACGAGCGGCCATCGAACACTAGGAAAGCAGTTACTAACATCGGCATTTACTACTAGCATCTTCTTCACATGCAATTGAGCATTACCAACGATGGACCTGCCCTTTACAAACCCATATGCAGATGCATGTGCACCCAAGGGATCTAGCAAATTAATGGCAATTGATTTTTGAATCCGCTTAAGGCCAGCAGCAGGCGCAAAAATTTTTCTCATCTTCCCTGATTTTTTGGGAATCTCGTAGCGCTCATATAGATGATCAAACTTTGAGCCTGCAGCATTGGCCTGACTACGATTTGAAAGCAACCAGCGTAAAGTCGCCCCATGCCGAAGTCCCAAAACAGAAGTTAGCTCGAGAAATATTTTTTCAAATGAGTTTTTATAAGGCAACTGATTTGATGTCCACAGAAGTGCGCTTGAAATCACCTCCTCAGTGAAATGCCGACGTATAGTTTTGAGCGTGAGCAAATCGTTTCGGGACAAAAAAACCAAGCAGCGTGACCGGCTCTCCACACTTCCAGTAACCCTTGCCCACCTGCTATTCCATTTTGCCTTCCACCCCTTTTGGGCACCCTCAATGGCAAGTTCCATGAGCTGGCTGGAATTCGCAACATGGTCTAATTGCAACTTCCAGATAAGAGATTTGTGCTCTTCGCTTACTGCTTTATAAAGAAGCTTGATAGAGTCAAAGGTACAGGCTCCAGGTTTAATGCTTGCAATCCTTCGTATGGTGTCTGAATTAATGTTTGAAGCAATATATTTTGCGTCAGACGGCCTAATGCTAATCCAGGTCATGATTTGAGTTGCTTCATCTAAGCTAACTTTTTTCATGCTCTTAAAGAGATCTATAGCTTCTTGCTTAAATTTTTTCTGTTGGACATTCGGGTAAGCATTTTTTACAGCATAAAGAAGCTGGTCTAGTTTTGGGCTTTTAAGCAGCCCCTGTTTAACAGCCTGCTTCCAACGCTCATTACCGATTTCGCTGGACAACAACTCATCCCATGATGTTGGGCCGGAGAGTGGATCTCCATGCATGAGCTTTATGTAAACAACTTCTGCCAGAGTTGTAACAAACTTTTTAGATCCAATACTTAGAACAGATTCGACAACTTCAGCAGCTTTGTCAGGTTTGGGTAAAAAGGTCTGTAAGAGCTCCTTGCCATCATCAGGCCTGACACTTGCTGCATGAGCCAACACTACTAGAGTTTGGCCTTCCCACACTTTGTCATTTACTTGCAGTACGCAATACCTTTTCGCATTAATTAGTGATTTTTTTGTCTGTAAGCTCCATGTGCGACCAAGTTGATGAATGTCGTACTCTGACAATTTGCGCTCATTAATCGATCCATCTACTAGCGATTTGGCAAGTGTCTTCGAATCAAGCTTCCAGTAAGCTGAAATACAGTGAGTACCAAAAATCCTAACCAATTTTTTGTGACCATCTGTAGACATACAAGTCCATTTTTCATGGGATAGGACATTGACAAGATCTGTGACAGAACCATGGTCACTCGAAACAAGCTTAGCCGCATGTAAAACGGGGCCATCTACAGTCAACTCGTTCGCTAATTCACTTGCTTGCTTCCACGCACGATTCGATAGATGTGAATGAATCTTGTTGATAAGTACTAAATCTGTTTTGTACTTGAGTCTCGCTTTTTTAATTTTTTCAATAGTTGTTGATACCCTTAACGAAACGGGCGCATAAATTTTTTTAAAAACTACTTCATCTGCGGTCAGTATGTTGAATACAGAATCACTTACTGTGATCGCCTGTATCTGGGTGATAAGTGGGATGTGGGGATGCTGACACTCATCCAAAGCTTCTTTTAGATATTTCAGTGCATCATTCACACCGACTGATGCGACAGCACCAGCGCATTGCAACAAGTCAAAATAGCTAGCACTTCTTTGCACCCTCGATGCAAGACCCCATCGAATTCTTAACTCGCTGTCGAAGCCTTGCAGGTTAAGAAGATCAGGCGTTTTATTGCCATACTTACCTCTAACGATCTTGTCGAGGGTGTCGTTAGAGTCTTCGTTGCCAACGGATAATGCTTGTATCTGCTTACATCTTGCTAAGACTTTCGTGTCGTTATCCTGCACAACTCCTCTGACTAGAAATGAACGTACTTCTTCAAGGTGGGAGACACATGCCCAAGTATTTTCTAAAGCCTCAACTGATGATTTTTCTGAAAAAAGGCTTCTGGCTCTTTTCCACCCCTGCAAAGCGAGCTCTTCGTCTAGCGAACACAGCTTCTGGAATGCACCCGGCAGATATGGGTTGAATTCGGCAATTTGGTCCGAGAGGTGTGTTTGTAAATTCCCCTTTCCCACAAGTGCTTGGCGAACTTCTCTGGATGTGTATCTCTTCACCAAATTAACTCCGATGCACCTGAAAAAAGGTGGGTAGCTTTTTAGTCACTAAATCACCGTATTGCTCGACTTGAAGGACAGGAAAGGGGAATCTGTCAAGCCTTCGAAGTCGGCTGAGGAGGTTGACAGCTTCCCCTTTCCTGGCCTTCATGGCACAGTTGAGGCGAGAAGCAGTTCTGGCGATACACCAGATGATCCTGAACCGAAAAAGCTACCCGAATTCATTATCTATCTGACTAAAGCTTATCGCAAGTCAGGCTCATCTCGTGAGCCTGATTTTTTAAGCAGATGGTTCACCTTTTAGTATTCGAGCTAATTGCGCTGACTTTGGTTTTGTAACAAGCTCACTCAATGAGCCTGTGGCTAACCACAATTTGCGTATCAACTTACTAAGGGGAAATGGCATGTCTTTCTGGCAAATCTTAGGAAAGTGGGCGTACTCCGACTCTGGCGATTCCATTCAGAAGCTGTCTGACACAACGTCAATTTCATCCGACGGAACGGTGTACAACCGAATGGGAAACACAACGGTGGGCAGCGATGGCTCAGTCTTCACTCAAGTGGGCAGTTTCAGCTCGGACGGAAGCACAAGGATGGGCAGCACGGCAACCGGTTTGGGAGCTGTCTTCAACAAAGACCCAGAAGATCCATTTTGAGGAATCAGACGAATGCGCAACATCCATATGGCTGAATTCTCCGAAGAATTCGCACACTGCTGGAATGCCGCAGGATCGCACATTCAGCGAATGGCTGGCGGCGAGCTTATGAGTTGGCTTAAGGCGACACTTGCCCCGCCATTCCTCGAGCACCTCTCCTTTAGGCTTGGAAATCAATTGTTCTTCATTCGAATCGATGATGAAGACGGTGTGCTTGAGGTGCCAGGCAGTTCCGATGGGCTTATGGCTATTGCAAAGGGTTGCAACGGCCATCCATGCCTGATGCCTATGAAGAAGCTAGGCGGCAAATGGCAACCAGCCGCCTCTGGTTGGGGGCTCATTGATGCCGAAACAGGTAGATCTATAGATCCGATTTCGTTTGTATCAGATGAAAAGATAGAGATGACCGACTGGGAGCTTCAAGACTTTGCTGTGCAAGTGGTTCGCGATGATCTGAAAAGTTCTGGTCGAGAGCTAATGTCTTGGAACGGAAATCCAGAAGTCTTGCCATCGATTTGGTTCGTAGGTGATCAAGGTCCAGAGTGGGTCATCGTTCGTGCTTACAGATTTCCGCACGAGGATGAAGGCTTGCCTGAAAACATTGACGAAATTAAGATTCAATTCAGAGGTGCTCAAGGAAATTATGCGGCCGTTGGTATTGCAGATATGAAGGGAATGTTGGAGGTTGATGATTTGGATTCCGATGAGTCACCAATATTCAGAGGTAATGGACTGAACGTTGACTACCGTGGATTGGTGCGGATCGACTAGAGATTTAAAGTAATGACTCAGAAGCACCTTTATCTCGACTTTGATGGAGTCTTACACCCGAATTTTGTAGATAAAGGTCAGTTGTTCATTCATATGGAGAAGTTGTCCAACGCTATAGAAGGTAAACCTCTGCGTGTTGTCATTTCTTCAAGCTGGAGGTTTCATGAAAACATTGACTATCTAAGAACTCTTTTTGAGCCTGCATCACGGGGATTGATAGAAGGCTGTACAGGGGCCGCGTACATAGGGAAATGGGCTCGCTGGAATGAAATCATGAAACACGCAAACACGAACGGCGTGAGGGACTGGGTGGCGCTTGATGACGCTTATATAGAGTTCCCGCCTGAATGCGAAGAACTCATCCTGTGCGATGGAAAGATAGGATTGCAAGACACTCAAATTCAGCAACTGGTCAGGTGGCTTAACAACTAGAGGCGAGAATGGAAATTAATGCATCTAAGCCTCGATATCTGACCAAGTCGCGTTTTAAGCTGGCCGTCGAGTGTCCCCGCAAACTGTTTTACACCGGGAAACCCGAATACCTGGACAAGTCTCGAGACGATAGCTTTCTTGCGGCATTAGCTGAGGGCGGCTATCAAGTGGGCGAGCTGGCAAAGCTGATGTACCCCGGAGGCGTGACCATTGAAGAATTGGGACACCAGATTGCTTTGGAAAAAACTCAAGAGCTTCTAAAGCATGATCAGGTTGTTATCTTTGAGGCTGCCCTCGCTTACAAAAACCTCTTCATCCGAGTTGACGTTCTCAAAAAATCAGGCAACATAATTGAACTGATTGAGGTCAAGGCAAAGTCTTACCGCCAGTCAGAGGACGGAGATTTTCGAGGAGCGCGTGGCGGAATTAAGACGGACTTTCTGCCATATCTGCAAGATGTAGCGTTTCAGCGCTTTGTGGCTCAGGAGGCATTGGCAGACCACAAGATCAACGCATTTCTGCTTCTTGCCAATAAGGATGCGGTTAGCAGCGTTGACGGCATCAATCAGCAGTTTAAAGTTCAAAAGGTTGATGGCAGATTAAAGGTCCTGACCAATTCAGCCCTAGCGCAGTCTCAACTTGGCGATCCGTTGTTGGTGAGTGTCAACGTAGACAGCCAAGTTGATGAAATCCTAGCTGGAACGCTGTTAGTTGAGCCAAATAAATCTGTGAAATTTGTCGATGCAGTGAGTGCCTTTGCAGATGCATACGAGGCAGATTTGGCAATGTTTCCTATTCCATCATCTAGATGCGTTGGGTGCCAATTCAAAGCTGAAAGTTATCCTGGCGTTGATGAGCCAAAAAGTGGATTTCATGAGTGCTGGACTCAAGCATTTGGCTGGAATGAAGCAGATTTCAAGTCTGGAACGATTCTGGATCTGTGGAGATTCCTCAAAAAAGATGCTTTGATTGGACGAGGCGTACTCAAGCTTTCCGCCGTCAACTCTAGCGACATCGGTTTTAATGATGAAGAGCCTGGCTCAGATGGTCTCACAACAAAACACCGACAGTGGTACACCTGCAGCTCAGATTGGCCCGGTGGTGGCGACTATTATTTGGACGCTGAAGGCTTAGCTCGTGAGAGCGCGAGATGGACCTATCCGTTGCACTGTATAGACTTTGAGACGTGCGCCGTTGCAATCCCTTTTGTGAAGGGAATGCACCCGTATGAGACCACCGCTTTCCAGTTCTCCCATCACGTCATCGAGAAAGATGGTCGAATCCAACATAAAACACAGTGGATTAGTACTGAGCCGGGGATCAACCCAAATTTTGAATTCGTTAGAGCTCTCAGACTCGCACTGACGAGAGACCATGGAACCATCTTCCGATGGGCAGCGCACGAAAACACCGTCCTGAATCACATTCGGTTGCAATTGAAACGCACCGAACAGCCTCCGCATGACGCCAAAGAACTCATTGAATTCATTGAGAGCATCACAACTAGAAAAGCAGAAGGTCCAGATGTCGTGGGACAACGCAACATGGTCGATTTATGCAGGCTTGCAGAAAAGTTTTACTTTCACCCTTCGACCAAGGGAAGCAACTCACTGAAGAAGATACTTCCGGCAGTCATGTGCAGTTCAAAATATCTGCAGGATGCCTACAGCAAGCCATGGTATGGGCCGGGGGTCAGCTTGAACTTTGAAAACCCGATCGCTTGGTGGCAAGAAAAGGACGGTGCTGTCATTGATCCATACAAGCTTCTACCCCCAGTCTTTCATGACATTCCAGCAGAAGACATAGAAGCCTTGGAGGAAGGCCTGGCTGAAGATTTGCGCGAGGGAGGGGCAGCAATGTCAGCATACGCCCGGTTGCAGTTCGAAGACATGCCAGATTTTCAGCGTCAATCCATCAGATCAGCGCTCTTGCGATACTGTGAACTTGACACTCTAGCCATGGTCATGGTGATGCAGGCCTGGGGGGTTGTGCCTACCAACCAAGATAGAAATGCATGATCCGACTTTTTACTTTTATATCAACGATCCTGGCCAGAAGCGATTCCGATCATGCGTTAGGCCTATACAACTGTGCGATGCGAAGAGTTCCAGCGTTAACTTTTTCAAGTTGCTAAAAAACCCATCCAAAACTCAAGGGTCGACATACCAACCGCATTGGCGGCCTCTGATTTCTTGACTATGTCGCGATCATCACTCACAACTATGTACTCAGAACGAGAACCCCGATACGTCAAACCGTGAAGTGATTCAAGAATACGGGCGTCCGCTCGATTTGCGCCTTGTCCCCCCGAAAAATGAACCTTGAATCGATCGGTTTCTCTCCTGAGCGTGTCCTCTGGGCCATCAAACCATAGTTCACAGTTGATTTTTGGATGAAGATCGACGAGGTTGCGTAACTTGTCAGTTAGGAAACTTCTGGCCAACGCATTAGGCCCAGCAACCGAATCGAAGTACCGCCCGTCAATGAACGGCTTTATTTTGTGAAGTAGGTTGTGCCCATCAACAAGAATCCAGCAGGCGTCTGCTGTGATGAGACATTGTCGTAGCGTTTGCAGGGGGGCTATCTTGTGTAGATCTTCTCGTCTTACATGGCTGCGATGATCGTGCTGAGCATACAAGGTCAAAACGCGACGATTCACAAGCTCGAGAGCTTTCGCGCTTTCGTTTTGTGACCATACCTGCCGCGCAATGTCATTGGTAACAGATGCTTTTATCGCCAAAGCCTCCTCAATCGTCTGTGCTGAATTTAGCCGTATAGATACTTCCTCAAGCCTCGCTGTGTCCGGAGCAATTGACCCTTGCTTGAGAGTTGAGTTAATTTCTTGAATCCTGAGATCAAGAGTTGCGATTGCGCTTTGAAGTTCTGGCAGCGGGCGAAGAGATTCATTGAGAGCATCTTGAAGGTTGACTTTTAAATCAACAGCTCTTGTGAGTTCGGCGCGAAGCTTAGAAACCGTTCCGTACCTGGCATCAATCTCAGCCTGCTTTTTGAGTAAAGACGCGGCTTTTTCGATTGCATCGGTCTGAGAGGTTGCTTTGTCTGCCAATACTTCGCTCGGCTCAATCCATTTCCCAATACGATGAAGAAGTGCGTCACTCACCCCTTGTGCGACTTTGTCTTGCAAATCTCTCCTCAAGTTGTCTAGTTGACTTCGAGTGCTTGCTAGATCTTGGATTGCTGTGCTCTCGCGGGCTTCAAGTTTCGTGTATTCGCTAGTCTTTGTCTCAAGCTTTTCGGCCGTCGCCTTCACTTCGCGCTGAAGGCGTTTGACCAGGGTGCTTCCCTCAATAAGTTTCTTCTCCTCTTGAAGACTTAGGTTGATTCTCTGAGGTGCTGGTGTAGCGGTCTGTGGTGTCGGCCTTGTATACCCTGAACCACTCATGAGGTCACTAAGAGTTTGCAATAGAGGTGTAAATTTTCCGCTCAGCTGACTTGCGTCTCCAGGTGCACCAGATGCAGATACCGCCCTTTTTGAAATTCGGGCCCACACATCTCTAGCAAGGCTCCTAATTTCCTCTCGCTCATCGAGCAAGAGTGATCCAATATATGGAGTGGCT
>JACCDK011943071.1_pt1 | contig 11186 bp, 1 predicted proteins | sample 7445871 | NCBI WGS metagenome assembly JACCDK01 (sample SAMN15323436, study PRJNA562643) | freshwater metagenome | isolation source: river surface water | place: USA:Blue River Watershed | collected 2017-08-15
CAACTCAGATGAGTGTCAAACTCCGTCTGAGGAGATTGAGAGGGGTGACTCTGATGAGTATTAATCTCTTCCAGAGCGGGGTGAGAATATAAAATCTTGACCGTATGAAATGTCACCCTCCTTGATCCTCCCTCATAGGGAGGAACAAAAATCGATCTCTCCCCTTGAGGGTCTGACAACTCAGATGAGTGTCAAACTCCGTCTGAGGAGATTGAGAGGGGTGACTCTGATGAGTATTAATCTCTTCCAGAGCGGGGTGAGAACATAAAATCTTGACCGTATGAAATGTCACCCTCCTTGATCCTCCCTCATAGGGAGGAAAAACGATCAAATCAAAAAAAGGGCCTTTCGGCCCTTTCGATTCACTGATAGAAATAAGGAGTTGCGCATGTTGCTGTCGCGAATTGAGTTTTTTGAACTACCAGTATGATGAATTCAATATTTAAATCTCGTTACCCAATTGGAGTATAATCAAATGTCGAGGTATTTCTTTAAAGGCAGCTGTTCGTTTACAAGTTCTTCTGCACATTTACAAGATGCTTGGTAGCACATTGTAAGTGGATTCACGTAGTAGCAGGATGAACTTCATTTTTAAGGAACAAATAACTTATTTCACAAACCTCTAAAAGTTGTTGAGGAAGAGACTCCGAAACATAAGGGTGCGTTGCTCCAAAAACATGATTTGCACCTTGAATTTCATGAAGTTCTGTATGCGCCCAAGCTGCCAACTGCCTGCCCTCCTCTATAGTAACCGCCTCGTCTTGCGTGCCGTGAATGATACATAAGGGAATTTGCAAATTTGTTAACGCATTTTTGATCGAGAGGAATTCTTTATTTTTCTCATAATCTGTAAACAATGAGAAATATTGAGGCAAAGATTCTTTAGTTCTGCTGTTCTGGACAAATCGAACTCCTTCCTTTCGCCACTTTTCTAGCTCTTCACCTTTTGGAAAGCGATTTTCAATAGATGAAATTGATGCCCAAGTAACAACGGATTTTAATTTAGGTAAAAACTTAGCCACCAACATGGCAATACCTCCGCCTCTAGAATGACCAATTAAGTGAAATTTACTCGGTTTACATCTATTTTCAATCCATTGGTACACCCGTTTCACATCTTCTACTTCATACGAATAACAATTTCTTGCAAAAGCTTCTTTGTCCGGAAAATCTTGTGCAGACGCTAAAGTGGTGCCGTTGTGTGATAAATTAAACTTGCAAAAACCAAAGCCTCTTTCTACAAAATATGCCTGAACCAACTGCCAGGCACCCCAATCTTTGAAGCCCATAAACCCGTGAATGAACACCACAATTTCGTTATTCCATTGAGTTGGGATTTCTAGATCGATTAAGCTTTTTCTGTCTAAAGCTCCTGTATATGATTCGTTTAATAAATTCATAATTAAAAGTAAAAATAATAAACAAAAAAAACGGCCAAGTTACCTCGGCCGTTTTAGTGTATTAAATTAGGATTTATTTCACAGCGTGTCTTAGTATTTGTGTTGACTTCGGGCCATTGGTGATGTTCAAGAAGTAAATCCCTGGATTCAAGTCTTGGTTGATCACAAACAAGTTTATTCCTTCTTTCACGTCGATGGTGCGTTGCTCGATTACTTTACCGGATGCATCCACCATGTTCAATGTACACGTGCCGATTAACTCTTTGTTGTTTACCACCACTTGGAACGCAGTTCCTGATGGATTCGGGAAGCTAGAGAAATAACCTGTTGTCACTTCCGAACACGATACGTTTATTGGATCGTACAACTTCTCTGTTCCATCGATATCCACTTGACGCAAACGGAAGTAGTTGTTTCCTTCTGTTCCATTTTGATCGGTAGATTGGTACGTTATCAACTCATTGGATGTGCCAGCAGATGGTAAAGTTGTAAGTACCTGCCAGTTTTCTCCGTCTCTTGATTTCTCCACATCGAAGTGCGAGCTGTTAAACTCAGAGGCTGTTTGCCACGTTAGGTTGATGATGCCTTCGTCGCAAGCTCCTGTGAAGGAAACAAGTTCTACTGGAAGTGGGTTTTGGTTATTTCCTCCACCATTAAACCATGAGAATTCTGTAATTCCACTTGAAGTAATAAAGTAATCTCCATTTCCTGCCTCTGTAGCTGAAACGTGATTTCCTGCTAATTCCCAACTTGCATGACCAGTTGAACCCTTTGATCTAATTAATCGAATTGTGGCAGCATTGTAAAGGTCATTTCCATCATTTGATGGTGTCCAACCGTTTGTTAACGTCGATGGATTTTGGAGTCTTACTTTTAACGTATAAGGAGTTGAGTTTAATGCTGCATAAGCTACATTTCCAGCACTGTATGGCGTAATGTCCCAGTAACCTTCTTCCTCAGCATTTTGAATGGCTTGTGGGTAACTTCCACTGCTGTAATTCAACGGTAGACCTGAGTAGTTGTTTCCAGGCATACCTGATTTGTATTCCGCAACAATATAACCTCCTGTGCCTGGATTTGAAGTAAAGTTTACCTGCGCATAGCGGTTTGTTCCAGCTTTACCTCCTGTCTGAACTCCTACAGGGAAAATACCACCTGCTTGTGTCGCATCAGCTGTTCCTGAGAACCAACGTTTCATTGGTCCACGAACAGTTCCGGCTGTCCATGAAACGGATCCAACACTTGTTGCACTTGTTCCAACTTCAAGAATATTAGTTGCATCAGTAATGATATCTCCTTGAGTCATTGTTAAGACACCAGCAACTTTAGCAGGTTGTTCAAGCGTAAGAGTACCTGAACCTTTATTTATCACTAAATTATTGAAATTAGCCACGGCACCTGTTCCGGTGATTTTCTGAGAACCGGTTCCATTGAAAGAAATTGTACCCGAACTTGGATTAATTGTTCCGTTATTGGTAAGGTCACCAGCAATTGTAAGCGTACCTGATGATAAGTTTAATGTAGCTCCAGTCCCAACATATACATTTGCAGCGGATTCACCACTTCCAAGAGCAGGAATATTTGTACTACTCACACAAGCACCAGCAGCTGCGTTTGATAAAGTATAAACTTTCGTAGTTGAAGTTGGTTCTCCTTGTGTCATTCTAATTAATGCACCTGATTGATATTGATACCAGTTATCAGAAGTACTCCAGTCAGCGCTTGTTAAGCCACCCCAAACAACATCACCATTTTGAATAAGTGCTGAAATTGGCGTAATTACTGGTTGTTTGAAGTCAACGGTAATGGTGTCGCGCGTGTAGCAAAAGTTTCCAGATGTATTGCGTTTGTGTGACCATACCAATTTTTTAGGGGTTCCACCAAGCGCAGCATTGTTTGCTGTAAATGCTGTAATTGGATCTGTATCACTACTTGCTACAATTCCCCAGTTACCCACAACAGACCATTCGCCGGTAGATTCTGCACCCGGTGCATTTGCCGAAACAGAAACTTGATTTTTACCACATAGAGTAGCATCTGTGATGTCTGCAGTTGAAATAGTTGCGTTTGTTGTTGGTGAAGCATACACATTCAACGCTACTGTATTCGATGTTGCGTTACCACAACCACCCGTAACTACAACAGAATAGTTACCATCATTAGCAGTTGTTGTACTTGGGATGTTGTACGAAGCAGAGTTCGTACCCACGTTTGTAGAACCATATTTCCATTGATACGAAAGAGTTCCAGTACCAGCAGCAACAACTGTAAACGTGGTGTTTTGACCTTCACATCCTGCTGTTCCAACTGGTTGAGTTGTTATCGATGTAGCTGGATTTACCGTTAGTAATGCTGCGTTTGACGTAGTTGTTCCACATCCTCCTGTGATCTCAACAGTGTAGTTTCCTGCATTCGCACTTAGTGCATTTGAAACAGCAAGAGAAGAACTGTTTGTTCCAACATTGTTACCATCTTTTTTCCACTGATAGCTTAACGTTCCTTGACCCGTTGCTGATACAGAGAAGTTCGCTGTATTATTTTGACAAATCGTAGATGCACTAGGTTGAGTAGAAATAACCGTTGCTGGTTGAACAGTAAGTGCAGCCTGATTTGAAGCAAGCGTTCCACAGCCACCTGTTACATTTACTCTGTAGTTACCCGCATTTGCAGATGTTACACCCGTAGCTGTATAGGTTGAACTAGTCGCATTTGTAATTGGAGTTCCGTTATATGTCCACTGGTATGATAAAGTACCTTGACCTGCCGCTGTGACACTGAAATTCGCATTTGTGTTTGTACAAGTTGTAACTGCAGCGGGGTGAACAGATATACTTGTTGGAGTATTCAGTGAAAATGCCGCTGTATTAGAAGTTACACTTCCACATGCTCCCGTAACAACCACCGTGTAGTCTGCTACATCTCCTGCACCAACACCTGATAAAGTTAAGGAACTTGATGTTGCCGTTCCATTTCCTGTAATATTGACTGTGTTCTTTTTCCATTGGTAGGTTAACGTACCCTGACCTGCTCCCGTTACAGTAAAGTTTGCTGTACTCGATGCACAAGCCGAAGCAGCAACTGGCTGAGAAGTGATTGAAGTTGCAGTGTTCACTGACGTTGTAATTGCCGAACTAGTAGCAGATTGCTGCGTAACACAAAGGCCATTTAGACTTGAAGTCATTTCAAGTGTAATTTGATCATTGTTTACCAAGGCTGTTGAAGTATACGTTGGATTCGTTGCACCTGAAATCGGGCTACCATTTAACTTCCATACGTAACTTGGTGTGGCTCCCATATTTGAAGAAGAGTTTACACTGAAGGTTACTGAGGTTCCTGGACAAATTGCCGAGGATGCAGAGCTCTGAATCGCAACAGTTGGTGTAGAGGCAGTACTGGTTAAAGTAACCGTATTACTATTGGTAGCTGCCATGCTCGTTAAACACGTTTGAACAGATGGTGTCATTGCTACGTAAATATCATCTCCGTCAGCAGGACTAGCTAAAGTATATGTTGATCCTGTTTCACCACTTACTGCGACTCCTTCCAAATACCATTGATAAGTAGGTGTACCACCATTGGTTGGTGTAGCAGTAAATGTTATTGAACCTCCACCACAAGCTGAAGTTGAGGAGGCGGAATTTGACACTGAAGCAGTTATATTTGGATTGACCGTTACCGTAATAGTTGCTCTCGAAGACTCACAATTAGAGGCTGATCTCTGAGCTACATAGTAATCAGTATTACCAGCTGTGGATGTAGAAGGTGTAATTGCTGTAGTAGAACCTGAACCTCCCGTTGGCACGGTATACCAATATAAGGTACTTGAACCATCTGATGTTGCTGTAAGGGCAGAAGCACTTGCATTTTGACAATACGGACTTGGATTAGATACTGTTGGAGCAGCCGGAGTTGCATTGATTGTTGCGTTAACAGAAGTTCTGTTACTTTCACAACCATTCGTTCCAACCTCAGAGACATAATAAGTTAATGTGGTTGCCGTTGCAGTGGAAGGTGTTGGTGCGCCTGCTAGAGGAGTGCCTCCAGTTGAGACATCATACCAGTTTTGTGTGTTGGATCCGACCGGTGCGCTTGCTGTCATGGCACTTGAAGTGGCACCCTGACAATAAGAAACTGCTGAAGCCGTAGGAGCTGTTGGAACCGGTTTTGTTGTAAATGTAACCCCTGTTCTTGAACTGCTTGTACAACCTGTTGTTGTATTTTTCGCTTGTGCATAGCGTGTAACTGTTGCGTTAGCAGGTACAGAAAAAGAAGTAGTATTTGCTCCTGAAGGTAAAACTGAACCTGCAGTTGTCACATCATACCAATCAGCTGTTTCACCTGTACCAACTGAAACTACTAGGTTTTGGTTGGCTGCATTACCACATTCTGTAACATTACCAGCAGAAACAGGTGCTGCAGGAAGTGCATTTACGGTAATATTAACAGATTGCGTTGTTGTACATTGTGTATTTGGATTAGTAGCGGCTACATTGTAGGAAACTGTACCAGGGGTATTTAAGGCTGGAGTTGTGTATTCTGTAGAAGTTGCACCTCCGATATTAGAACCTGCAGTTGCCCACTGGAAGGTGTAGTTGGCACCTGGGACGAATTTCCAAGCTTGGTTGGTTATAGTTGTAGTGTTTGAAAATGGCATAGCACCTGTATAATTTGAGGTATTTGGATCGATTGTGTTATTTTGAAGACCAACAATTTTATTAGAAGTTGAACTTGAATTTTGAATATGCGTTTCCACATTACCTGTTGTCTCGAAAAGTTTTATCTGAGCGGTATTAGAGCCGTTATTCGCATATCCAGGAACTCCTGACCATTCAACAACAAATACACGTGTTGGGGCTGTACCTTGTGTCCAATACTTAATTGTTCCAGCAGTTGCATTTAAATCTACTGCTGCTGCTGCAATAATATTTGCTGGCTCCGAAGTGTTTGGTAAACTTGAAAATTGAAAATCTCCCAATCCGCCAACATCTGAACCATTGTAGGTGCCAAACTGAACGTTTCCATTTGTACCCACATTGACAGTAGTATAATTATTTCCGAAAAAGTTGTAAGTAAAACCAATAGGTATACTTGCCCAACCAGCGTCATCTAATGGACGTGTTGACCAAAGTGTGCTTGTTGTCGGAACAAGCGCGGTTCCAGCACTGGCCAAAGTAACCGCGGCAGATGGAGAGGCTGACGCAGAGGAAGCCATTGAAAAAGTTGTACTTGCTGAACTAAAACCTGAACTACTCAAATTCGAAGCCAGCACTGCTGTATTACCAGCACAAACCGATGTTGGAGTTGACGTTGGTGTAAATGCTACTGCATCGATCACCCCAACTGATTGCGTAGCTGAAACAGCTCCACATCCAACAACCGTTGCATTCATCGTATATACGGTAGTTGCAGTTGGGCTTGCTATGGTTTGATTGCCTGAGGTAGTTGTTAGATTCGTATTAGGTGACCAAGTCCAACCTGAACCACCCGTTAGTTGAGCACTTAAAGTAACTGATCCTCCCGTCTGACAAATAAGACCATTGGGTGATGGAACTATCATTGGTCGAACAGTAAACGAAACAGCCGTTCTCGTTGCGCTGGCGCATGTTCCGTTGTTGTCTTCTGCATAATAGGTTTCTGTACCAGAAGCACACTCCACTGGAGTTTGCCAGTTATCTCCAGAACCGATAGAAGAACCTCCTGTTGGGGCTGTGTACCATAATGTACTGGCTCCTGCAGAGGATGTAAGGGTTGTTGTACCTCCTACATTAATCGTTGACGAACCTGACACAGATGCTGTTGGTGTTGAAGGAGCAGCACCAGCAACCGTTGCTAACACTTGATCAGAAGCCGAACATCCATTTGTACCAGTTACAGTTAAAGTGTAAGTTGTAGTTGTCGTTGCCGAGCAATTTGGGTTTAGTACATTCGTAGCTGATAAACCCGTTGCTGGTGACCATAAATATGTTGGTAATAGAGTTGGTGTGTAATTAATACTCCAACTTGTAAGTGTTCCAACATCACTACCTGAAATATCTTTAACAGTTAGTGTCCAAACACCATCAGCTAAACCTGTAAATGTAGAAAATGGAGTTTGAGGGGCTCGATTACCTGTTATGGAGGTATTTGTAGTTGGTAATGCCGTTCCTCCAGTTATGAATGTACAATTATAATTATCTCCACTCCCACCCTTGCCAGTTGAAAGAGCAATTTGAACTCCACTTGGTGACGTTAAATAGATTTCTAAATCTGAATTCCAAGTATGAGTAATTGCTAATGATACACTTGTTATTTGACTTGCATTAATGTTTGAATTTGAAATTGTTCTTGTTCTGGTAATACCAGTTGCATTGCCATCCGGTATTGCAACACTCAATCCAGTTTCAGATTGTGAAGTAGGAGTACCCGAAGCGGAAGTTGCATTTGTACTTGCATTCATTGCAACTGTTTGGCCTGAACAAATGCTAAAATCTGCACCAGCATTTACTGTTGGAGCCCCACTAATAGTAGTTGCAGTGGAATTTGTTGCTGATACTGCTGAACAACTACCAGATGTATAATTTACTGTTACTGTTTTACTACCTGTTGTTAAATACTTTAATGTAACAGTATTTGAAGAACTTGTACCACCAGAAGTGATCGTGTAATCGGTATTTAATGTTCCAGGGAAGGACCATACATAATTGGATTGACCAGGTTGCGTTGTGTATGTTAAATCAGTATTTGTACAACCTGTAGCTCCTGGTTGAGCCGTAAATGATACGGTAGGAACAGCATTTACAGTTGCCGTTACAGCCGTTCTGGTTGTTGATAAACAGCCAGTAGTTGCGTTTCGTGCTTCAGCGTAATATATTGTTGTGGCAGCAATGCTTGGTGTTGTAAAGTTATTTGTTGATGAGGCAGGATTTGGCGAACCTGTGGTTAGAACTGAACCTCCTGAAGATGCAGCATACCAATCTATTACAGCACCTGAAGAAGAAGCTGAAATGGCTACCGTTCCCGTACCACATCGTGAGTTGTCACTTGCCGTTGGAGCTGCTGGAGCTGCATTAATAGTCAATGTTTTGGTAGATGTTGCATTTGCGCAAGTTCCATTTCCTGTAGCTGTTAGCGTGAGTGTAACACTACCAGCAGAAATATCAGCAGCACTTGGCGTATAACTTGAAGAACTCACTGTATTTGTAGCAGAGAATGTACCTGTTCCGCTCGATGACCAAGCCGTTCCAGCATTATTTGTTGCACTTGCGCCTGTTACAATACTCACAGCACCTGAGTTAGAACAAGTTGAAATGGCAGTTCCTGCGGCTGCTGTTGGTGCAGCAGTTATTGTTAAGGTCTTGTTTGATGTTGCGTTTGAACAACCTGAATTTCCTGTGGCAGTTAATGTTAATGTCACACTACCCGCTGTAATGTCTGCAGCACTTGGTGTATAACTTGAAGAACTCACTGTATTTGTAGCGGAGAATGTACCTGTCCCGCTCGATGACCAAGCTGTTCCTGCATTATTAGATGCACTTGCACCTGTTACGATGCTAACCGCTCCTGAATTAGAACAAGTTGAAATGGCGGTTCCTGCAGAAGCTGTGGGAGCGGCTGTAATGGTTAATGTTTTCGTTGATGTAGCATTTGAACAACTTGTATTACCTGTTGCAGTTAATGTTAAGGTAACACTGCCAGCAGAGATATCAGCAGCACTTGGTGTGTACGTACAAGTTGTTAGCGAAGTAGCATTTGCAAATAAACCAGTTCCACTGGATGTCCATGTCGTTCCTGCATTATTTGTGGAACTGGAACCTGTCGTGATATTTACTGCTCCACTGTTCGAACATGTAATAACTGCTGTTCCCGCATTTGCTGTTGGAGCAGCATTCACTGTTACCGTAACTGGTGTTGCATACGCTGAATAACAAGTTACTCCACCGCTTGTTGCAACAGTTCGTCTTTGGTAACTTGTAGTAGTTGTGACAGTTGGTGCTTGGTAGGTATCCGCATTTGCACTACCTATTGTGGCATAAGAACCGCTTGCATTTGTTTGCCATTCATAACTGATTGTACCACTTCCCACTCCAGCGGCAGAGTTTGTGAAAGCAGCAGGTGTTACACCACTGCCCGTATTACATAAAGTTTGAGAAGTAGCAATTGTTCCTGCAGTTGGCCCCATAACAGTCATTACCCCAGAAACATTGGATGATCCATCCCAAGTACCACCGCCTCCTGCGCTGTATCCTCCATAGGTTACACAACCCGAGGCATTGTTGGTATATTTAAACGCATAATAATAAACGCCATCTGTATTTAAAGGTGAAAAAGTTGCACTGTATTCGTCGTTATTCCCTGTTACACCTGAATTGTAGGTCGTCGCTTGCCATGTTGTCCAGGTGTTTGGATTTGTATTTGCTGAATTATATCCGGCTTGAACAGTGATGCCTCCACCTTGGCCAGCACCAGGCGTAACACCAGGCTCATAAACTTGACCGTAAACGGTAAATGATCCACCAGCACATACCGCTCCTGAAGCTGGAGATTGTAAATTTGCAAAATCGACTGATTCATTGGCTGTAATGGTTCCAGTAACGGTAAAAGCACAATTACTTGTTCCAGATGTTGTTATTGTGTAGGTGTAAAGCCCGGCTGTGTTTGCGTGCGCTACCGTACCAGAAATCGTTAGCGTTGTGCCGCTCACAGATGCCGTTACTCCGGATGGTAAACCAGTAACGTTGGCACCTGTTGCTCCATTGCCAAGTGTGTACGTAATATTTGTAATTGCTGTTCCTTTACAAACGGTTTGAGCGTTGGTACCAACAGCCGATGATAATGTTGCTGTTTGCGAGGCAGGGACGGTAGCCGTACCATTTGAACCACCGCTTCCATACACACCACCATATCCACTGTATATTGGACAACCAGCATACGAATATCTGTATGCATAGTACCAAGTTCCTTGGGTTAATCCAGCACCTAAATCAGCACGGAATTCGTCATTATTTCCTTGTTGTGCATTGAAAGTAGCTGAAGTCCAATTGTTCCATGTATTTGGATTTGTATTCGTACTACTCCATCCTAAGTCCGCTGTCAAACTAGCTCCTTGACCAGCTGCTTCGGTAGTACCTGAGCGATACACTTGACCATATATAGTTACAGCTGAACCGCACACTGATACACCTGAAGCAGGGAATTGAATATTTCCCCAAGATGCTGGTGTAATCACTACATAAGCTGCTGAGGCAGGACTTACACAATTACTTACAGTTTGAGTTGCCGTTAAACTTTCCCCTGCATTTACGGAAGAAACGGTAATCGACCAGGACGTTCCACTCCAAGTGGCAGAACCAGATTGTATCTCAACACCACTCCGAATTACTTTAATTGTTGCACCATTTGTACCAGTTCCTGAAACGGTTGTATTTCCTGGGCAAATTGGACCAGTAATTACTGGCGCAGCAGGAATAGCATTGACCGTAATCGTTTTGCTTGAAGTTGCATTTGTACATCCCGTAGGAGCAGTTGCTGTTAAAGTAAGTGTTATTGAGCCTGATTCAGATGCTCCCGCTGTATAAGTTGCAGTAGAGGCATTCGTGGAATTTGTCCAAGACCCAGCTCCACCACTCCATGTTGCACCTGTAGCACCACCTCCTGTACTTCCGCCCATTGCAGCAGAAGTCCCGCTTTGACAGATTGCAGTCAATGCAGCACCTGCATTTGCAGTGGGAGGTGTATTTACAGTAATCGTTTTTGTGGCTGTCACATTAGAACAACCACTTGCTGTCGAAGTTAAAGTTAAAGTTATTG
>JACCDK010764227.1_pt1 | contig 11183 bp, 8 predicted proteins | sample 7445871 | NCBI WGS metagenome assembly JACCDK01 (sample SAMN15323436, study PRJNA562643) | freshwater metagenome | isolation source: river surface water | place: USA:Blue River Watershed | collected 2017-08-15
ATCGAGATCCCGCACCGTCACGTCATGGCCGTTGCGGATCAGGCTCCCCGCAAGCTTGCCACCCACATTGCCAAGGCCGATAAAACCGATCTTCATCCCTGCATGTCCTACTGCTTCTATCGAGGGGTCGGTAAACCCGAGCGGTTAGCCATCCCACAAATGAAAAATTTGGCGGCAGGGGTGAAATTTTTTTCGGTGCTGCTCAACGGGTCTTGAGGCGAAGCGCATCCCAGCTGGCATCTGCCGTCCAGCCGCCATCCACCGGAAGCGTGACACCATTCACGAAACCACCATCATCGGCCAGAAACGCAATGGCAGCCGCCACATCTTCGGGCTTGGCAAAGCGGGCCATCGGCACCCGGTTGATAATGTCGTCATCACCATAAGCGCCTGAACCCTGATCGGCGATGTCCATTTCCGTCTTGATCCAGCCGGGGCACACCGCATTGACGCGTACGCCACGCGCGCCCCATTCGGCGGCCAAGGTCCGCGTCATACCGATCAGGCCATGCTTCGAGGCATTGTAGGCGGCGCGGTGGATAACGCCGCGCAGGCCAGCGATCGACGCCACATTGACGATGCTGCCCTTGCCTTTCGCCAGCATCTGCTGCCCCAGCGCCTTACTCAACAAGAACGGCCCGGCCAAATTGATCGCCATGACGCGCTGCCATTGATCAAAGCTCGTCTCTTCAGCCGGACAGATAAGGCTGATCCCGGCATTGTTGACGAGAATATCCGTCCCGCCATTTTCAGCCGCAACCTTCGCTGCAAGCGTCTGCGCAAAGGCCTCCGATGAAACATCGCCCGAGAAATGGGATACGCTGAGCCCTTCAGCAGATAATTTGGCCGCTTGGGTGTCGAGCGGCTGGACGTCCGTCATCACCACATGATGGCCCTTTTGGGCGAGCAAGCGGGCAGTGGTGAGTCCCACACCTTGGGCAGCACCGGTGACAACGGCAGTCTTCATTTTCTCCATCCCCTTAGAATGACTTGATCTGAGCCGCCCCTAGCAGGGACACGCCGGCTGTGATCCGAAAATTTTTTGAACCAATGCCCGCATAATCAAAATTTGTCGGGCGTTGCCCCCCCGGCTTATGGTCCGTCCATAAGTAGAGCCTCAGGAGCAGGGATACCATGCAAAGTTCGGCACGGGTTGTTATTATTGGCGGCGGGATCATGGGCGCATCGTTGCTCTACCATCTTGCCGAACTCGGCTGGACCGACATCATGCTCATCGAAAAGGATGAGCTCACTTCGGGCTCCACTTGGCACGCCGCGGGCCAGTGCCCAAGCATCACGGGCAGTTTCAACCTCGCCAAAATCCATGCCTATAGCAATGACCTATATCCGCAGCTTGAAGGGCTGACCGGCCAATATGTGAGCTGGCACAAATCGGGCGGCATCCGCTTTGCGACCAATGAGCGCGAACTGGCATGGCTGCGCTACATCCATGGCTATTCCAAGATCATCGGCTTTGACATGGAGATCATCCCGCCCGAGGAGATCCGGCGGATCAATCCGTTCGTGACCACCGAAGGTGTGATCGCGGGCGGGCGCACTACGGGGGATGGCCATGCCGACCCGTCTGGCATCTGCAATGCCCTTGCCATTGGCGCCAAGAATATGGGCGCGACAATCGTCCGCAAGAACCGCGTGACGGGCCTGACCCAATTGCCGTCAGGCGAATGGGATGTGGCAACGGAAAAGGGCACGGTGCGCGCCGGGATCGTCGTCAACGCCGCGGGCTGCTATGCCCGACAGGTGGCGCAGATGGCGGGGATCGACATTCCCGTCACCAATATGGAGCATCATTACATCGTCACCGACCCCATCCCCGCCTTCATGGAGCGAGATGAGGAAATCCCCGTGATGCGCTGCCCCTATGTCTCCGGCTATTTCCGGCAGGAACAGAAAAGCGGGCTCATTGGCGTATATGAGAATACGGGGCTTGCCGAAGCTTGGGCGCCCAAGGGTATGCCCGAATGGGAATCGACGAGCGAATTGTTCATCGACGATCTCGACCGTATCTCTAAATGGCTGGAGCGCGCGATTGAGCGGATGCCGATTTTTGGCGAAGTCGGCATTCGGCGGATCGTCAACGGAGCCATTCCGCACACGCCCGATGGCGGCCCGCTGCTCGGGCCGGCCGCTGGCCTCAAGAATTTCTGGCATTGCTGCGGCACATCCTTTGGCATCGCGCAGGGCGGCGGCTCGGGCAAATATCTCGCGCAATGGATGGTCTATGGCGATGCCGACATCAACATGGCCGAGTTCGACCCGCGCCGCTATGGCCCCTATGCCGACGAGGCCTATAGCCGGGAAAAGGTGTTCCTTGATTATCGGATGACCTTCACCACCCGCCTTCCGGGTGAGGAAGAGCCCGATGGCCGCCCGCAAAAGACGAGCCCGCTTTATGCGCGGTTGAAGGATGCCGGCGCGGTTTATGGTGAAACCTATGGCTGGGAACGGCCCAAATGGTTCTCTCTGGACGGGCACGAAGAAGAAGGCGGCTATCACCGCACCAATGTGTTTGAGGTGGTGGCCGATGAGGTGAAGGCGGTGGCCGAAAATGTCGGCATCATCGACCTGTCGGGCTTTGCGAAATATGACGTCACCGGCCCGGATGCAGAAAGCTTCCTCAACCGGATTTGCGCCAACCGGATGCCCACCAAGACGGGCGGCATTGCGCTGGTCCATCCCCTCTCCTCCCAAGGCCGCATTCAGGGCGAAATGACTGTCACGCGAATGGCCGATGACCATTTCTACTGCCTGTCCGCCGCCGCCGCCGAACAGCGCGATTGGGACTGGATGGTGCAGTCCAAACTGCCCAGCGAAGACGTGACCTTCCACAACCGCACGATGGACTTGGGCGTGCTTGTGCTGAGCGGGCCAAAATCGCGCGACTTGCTCGCGACGCTGACCGACGCCGATCTTTCGAACGACGGGTTCCGCTGGTTGAGCGGTCAGGAGATCAGCGTGGCGGGCGTAAAGCTCCGGGCGCTGCGCGTCTCCTATGTCGGGGAATTGGGCTGGGAGCTTCATGCCCCCATGGCCGATTTGCTGGCGCTCTACGATGCCCTTTGGGCGAAGGGCACCGATTTTGGCCTCACTAATATCGGCCTGTACGCCCTGAACGCGATGCGAATGGAGAAAGGCTATAAGGCCTGGGGGTCGGAACTCACCAATGAGCTGACGATGATTGAGGCCGATATGGGACGCTTCCTCGCGCTCAAAAAAGAGGATTTTGTGGGCAAGGCCGCCACACTGGCAGCACCCGATCGGTTCCGCATCGTCTACGGCGAAGTGGCGGCCGAGAATGTCGACCCGCGCGGGGCCGAGCCGTGCATGGTGGGGGACACTTGCATCGGCCTGACAACGTCGGGCGGCTATGGCTATCGGACGGGCAAGAGCCTGTTCTTCGCCTGCGTGCCGTTGGAGAACGCAGCACCCGGCGCGCAATTTGATATTCTCCTTCAAGGGCAACGCCAGCGTGCGACGGTGCTCGCAGCCCCAGTTTATGATCCCGATAACGCAAAGATGAAGGCCTGATCTGATGAGTGAACTTCCCAAAAAGGCGCGGGTCGTCATCATCGGTGGTGGCGTGATCGGCTGCTCGATCGCCTATCATCTGACCAAGATCGGCTGGGACGATGTTGTCCTGTTGGAACGCAAGCAATTGACCAGCGGCACGACATGGCACGCCGCAGGGCTGGTCGGGCAGCTCCGCACCTCGATCAACATGACCAAGCTCGCCAAATATACGGGCGAACTCTATCGCGGGCTGGAAGCGGAAACGGGCCAAGCGACCGGCTATCGGCAGTGCGGCTCGATATCGATGGCGACCAATGCGGAACGCTTTGAGGAGTTGAAGCGGAGCGCCTCGATGGCAAAAGTATTCGACCTGCCGGTCCATGTCTTGACCGCTGACGAGATCAAGGCGCTCGCGCCCATCGTCAATGTCGATGATGTGGTGGGCGGTATTCATATCCCGAGCGACGGCTATGCCAATGCCGTCGACATCACCCAAGCGCTCGCCAAGGGCGCGCGCACGGGTGGCGCGCGGGTGTTTGAAAACACGAAGGTCACCCGCATCCGCCATAATGGAGACCGGGTGACGGGCGTCGACACCGAGCATGGGTCGATCGATGCCGATTATGTCGTCATCTGCGGCGGCATGTGGACGCGCGATCTGGCGGCCAGCGTTGGCGTTGCAGCCCCGCTCCATGCGTGTGAGCATTATTATGTGCTGTTCGAAGGCGTGGAGGGGATTGACCCCACGCTGCCGGTGCTGCGCGATTATGATTATTGCGGCTATTACAAATATGACGCGGGCAAGCTGCTCGTCGGTGCGTTTGAGCCCAATGCCCGGCCCTGGGGCATGGACGGGATTTCTGAAGATTTCTGCTTCGATGAAATCGCCGGGAGCTTCGAGCATTTCGAGCCGCTGTTGATGGACGCGATGCGCCGCGTCCCCGCGCTCGAAAAAGCGGGCATCCAGAAATTCTTCTGCGGACCCGAAAGCTTCACGCCCGATGTGCGGTATCATCTGGGCGAAAGCCCGGAACTCAAAGGCTGCTTCGTGGCGGCGGGCCTCAACTCCATCGGGCTGCAATCGGCGGGTGGCGTGGGCAAGGTGATGGCCGACTGGATCCGGGATGGCATCCCGCCCGCCGATCTGTGGACGGTCGATATCCGGCGCAACATGCCCTTCCAGATCAACCGCAAATATCTGCGCGAGCGGGTGACGGAGAGCCTTGGGCTGCTCTACGCAACGCACTACCCCTTCAAGCAGTATGAAACCGCACGCGGTGTCCGTCGTTCGGCCATCCATGACCGCTTGGTCGCGGCAGGGGCGTGCCATGGCGAGGCCTTTGGCTGGGAACGGCCCAATTGGTATGCTGAGCCGGGCAGCACGCCCAAATATGAATATAGCTATGGCCGCCAGAACTGGTTCACAGCCAACGCGGCCGAGTGCAAGGCGGTGCGGGAAGGGGTCGGCCTGTTCGACCAAAGCTCCTTCGCCAAATTCCGGCTGGAAGGGCGCGATGCGTGCGCGGTGCTGAACCGCATCTGCGCCAATGATGTCGATGTGCCCGTTGGCAAGCTGGTCTATACCCAGTGGCTGAACGACAAGGGCGGGATTGAGGCCGATCTGACAGTCACGCGCCTTGCCGAGACAGCCTTTCTGATCGTGACGGGTGCGGAGACGGAGATCCGCGACTTCAACTGGCTGAAGCGTCACATCCCCGAGGATGCGCACGCGATTGCGACCAATATCTCCTCCGCGATGGGCGTGATTTCGATCATGGGGCCAAAGGCGCGCGACCTGCTCCAATCGATCTGCCCCAATGACCTGTCGCACGAGGCCTTTCCCTTCGCGACCAGTCAGGAAATTGAGCTGGGCTATGCACTCGTCCGTGCCTCCCGGATAACTTATGTCGGGGAATTGGGGTGGGAGCTTTACATCCCGACCGAATTCATGACCGGCGTTTATGATGAGATTGTCGCGGCGGGCGCTGCCTTTGGCATAAAACATTGCGGCTATCATGCGCTCAATGCGCTGCGCATGGAAAAGGCCTATCGCCATTGGGGCCACGATATCACCGATGAGGACACCCCACTGGAGGCCGGGCTTGGCTTTGCGGTGCGGATGAACAAGCCGGGCGGCTTTATTGGGCGCGAGGCGCTTTTGAAGCAAAAGGAAGAAGGGCTGAGGCAGCGGCTTGTCCAGTTTCTTCTCAAATCACCCGAACCAATGCTCTATCACAATGAGCCGATCTGGAAGGGCGACAAGATCGTCGGCTATATCCGTTCGGGCATGTTCGCACACACCCTCGGCGCGGCTTGCGGCCTTGGCTATGTGACTGACCCCGATGGCGGGGTGGTCGGCCCGATTGGCGCCGATGATTTTGAGATTGAGATTGCGGGCGTCCGCTACCCAGCCACCGCCTCGCTCTCGCCACTTTACGACCCCTCTAACGCACGGATCAAAATCTAATGACCGACGCCCAGACCGAAACGATGCGCCGCCTGATCGCTGATGTGAAAATCGGCTACAGCTTTGATCAGGACTTTTATGTGAGCGATGCGGTCTTCAAGGCCGATATGGACAATGTCATCAGCCGCAAATGGATTGTTGCGGGCCATGTGTCGCGCATCCCCAACAAGGGCGATTACTTCCTCTTCAAAATTGGTGCCGAGCAGATCATCGTCATCCGCGAGAATAAGGAGAGCGTGCGCGCCTTCTTCAACGTCTGCCGCCATCGCGGGTCGACGATCTGCTCCGCCGAAAGCGGCAACGCCCCTCGCCTCGTTTGCCCTTATCACGCCTGGACCTTTGGGCTGGACGGCAAACTCTTGGCGGCGCGGCTGATGCCCGAAGACTTTAACAAGGCCGAAAACAGCCTGTTTGCCTGCCATGTGCGGGTGTTCCACGGCCTCATCTTCATCAATCTGAGCGAAGACGAGCCTGATGATTTCGATGCGACCTTTGGTGATATGGGGCCGATCCTTGCCTATCAGGGGATCGATACTGCCCGCATTGCCTATGCCGGGAGTTATCCGACCACAGCCAATTGGAAGCTCGTCGTCGAAAACTTCTTTGAATGCTATCACTGCGTGCCCTCCCACCCCGAATTTTGTTCGATGCACGCGGCAGAAACGCTTGTTGCGGTAGGGGCCGGGCCCAGCTCTGGCCCTGCCGGCGCGATTGCCGATTTCACCCCGAAGCTCAAGGCATGGGAAGAGCGGGCGACAGCACTCGGCCGGCCGGTCGGCTCGATCGACGAGACCCCGGACAGCAGCCATCTTCGCCTACTCATGCAGCGCATGAACAAGGATGGATGGTCATCCGAAACGCAAGATGGCACCCCTCCTGCCCCGTTAATGGGCAAGCGCACCGCACCTGATGGCGGGCGGATGCATGTGAGCTTCAGCCCGTTCAGCCAGATTGTTGCGGACGACCATTTCGCCATTCTTTTCCAGTTCACCCCGCGTGGCGCGCTTGAAACGGATGTGGAGATGATCTGGCTCGTCAAGGGCGACGCGACCGAAGATCAGGTGGATATCGACAAGATGACCTGGGGCTATCACGCCACCACGACCCAAGACAAAGTGATCACCGAGAATAATCAGGCGGGCATCATGTCGAGCCGCTACCGTCCGGGCCGCTATTCCGATCAGGAAGGCAGCGTGATGAAGTTCCAGAAATGGTATCTCAACCAGTTTGAAAGCCAGAAGCTGGGATGAACCCGTTGCCCGCCACCATGCGCGCCGTGCTGCTGACGGGCCATGGCGGTTATGACAAGCTGGTCCTGCGCGACGATGTGCCACGGCCAGTCGCTGGGCCGGGTGAAGTGATCGTCCGCGTAGCGGCGGCTGGGATCAATAATACGGATATCAACACGCGGATCGGCTGGTATGCCAAATCCGTCACCGAGGCGACCGAGGCCACCGCCGCCGCAGAGAGCCGAGCTGACCACGACACCAGTTGGGCTGGCGGCAGCTTCACCTTCCCGCGCATTCAAGGTGCAGATGCCTGCGGCCGGATTGTCGAGGTGGGGCCCGGCGTCGCCGCTGCGCGGCTGGGGGAGCGGGTGCTGGTCGAACCTGTTTTTCGCGGCTCAGCGGCCTTCGACATCCGTTATTTCGGCTCAGAGGTGGATGGCGGCTTTGCTGATTATGCCTGTGTGCCCTCCGCACATGCCCACAAAATCGACACACGCCTGAGCGATGTCGACCTCGCCAGCGTGCCCTGCGCTTATTCCGCTGCCGAGAATATGCTCACGCGGCTGGACCTTGCCCAAGGGGAGCGGGTGCTCATCACTGGCGCGTCAGGTGGTGTCGGGTCAGCGGCCGTCCAGCTTGCCAAAAGGCGCGGAGCCGAGGTGTTCGCCATCGCGGGCGAAAGCAAGATAAGGGCGGTGCGATCCCTAGGGGCAGATCACGTCATACCCCGCCAAGCTTCGCTCAAGACATTGTTTGGCGGCAATTATTTCGATGCCGCGGTTGATGTGGTAGGGGGCCGCACCTTTGCCGCACTGCTCGATACGCTCAAACCCAATGGCCGTTACGCGGTCGCCGGGGCCATTGCGGGACCGCTGGTCGAGCTGGATTTGCGAACGCTGTACTTGAAAGACCTGCGGCTCCTTGGTTGCACCGTGTTAGAGCCCGATGTCTTCCCCAACCTTGTTCGCTATCTCGAGCACGGGGAGATCAAGCCGCATGTCGCCGCGACATATCCGCTTGAAGAGATTGTCACAGCGCAGCAGGCCTTTCTCGACAAGCGCCATGTCGGGAAGATTGTTCTGACGATTTAGCGGTTTGCCTGCCGCTGCCTGAGCACAGACTGAGCGGCGCAGAATAACCAAGCCGCTACGCACAGATGGTAGATATGCCAGCTGAGATCTTTCCCGAAATAAGAAGATTGTCGCACAAGGGCGATGTTGAGCAGCATCAGTAAATATCCCGCCGCCCCCAGATAATGGCGCGCGGACACGCTTAATCCGAGGCCGATAACCAGCATGATCACAAAAAGGATCATCCCGCCAAAAGGCGCGATAACCGTAAACATTACCGCAAGCACCGCCATGGCGAGACTGAGACCAAAACCATGGGAAAACCCCCTGGCGCGAAGCGTGCCCGACAGCAGCAAGACTAGCCCTGCAACACCCCCCAGTTGAGAGGTTCCTTTGTGGAGCATCGCCAAAGGCTCAATCAAACCGGTCGTAATCCGCACCGTCCCAATTAGACCAGCAAGTCCGAAAAGCCCAATGCCCAGCGCGGCGGCGGAATGCTTTGCGCGCGCCAAGGCTAGACCACAAAGGATCGCTACAATTGCCACCAGCCCATCAGTGAGTGCATAATGCAGAGGCATCAGCGTGCGTGCTCGACGACCAAGCTCGGATCCGCAGATGGCGGCACAATATCAGCCGCCCGCTTGATATCTAATGAAGTCTGGCGAGATCCATCATGGCTCCACCCCGGCGGCGCAAAAACATAGCATAGCCGCTGCCATAGGGTCAGGCCGGACAGGCGCACATCCTTGGCAATCCCAACATATTCATGGCTGAGCACCTTCAGGATATTGAAGGTCTTCAGGTTCTTGACCAGACCGTAAACGGGACGCTCAGCATCGTCTTCAGCGACGAAGCTACCAAATAGGCGATCCCAAATGATGAATGTGCCTGCATAATTGGCATCAAGATAGCGCGGGTTGGTCGCGTGATGGACACGGTGATGCGACGGCGTGTTGAAAATAAACTCAACCCAGCGGGGCAGTTTATCAATCGTTTCAGTGTGGAGCATGAACTGAAAACTGGCATTGAGAACGCCACAGAATGTGACCATCACGGGATCAAAGCCCATCAGGACGAGCGGAATTTTGAAAAGCATCGTCCCTGTGAAATGCTTGGTCCAGCCCTGCCTTAGCGCAACAGCGAGATTATATTCCTCGCTGGAATGGTGGACGACGTGCATCGCCCAGACCCAGCGACAGCGATGGGCCACCCGATGGTGGCAATAAAAGCGCAAATCATCGAGGAAAAAGCAGAGCAGAAATGTACCCAGAGTGACGGGCAAGGTGTAGAATTGGAAGGGCGCGACCATCGCCAAGATGCCGAGGGTGATAAAGGCTGAAAAGCCGTTGATCGGATCGCTCAACACGCCCGTCGTGATGCCCATCAATGCGTCTTTCGCAGGCATTTTCCCGCGCGCACGCCAGAACTTGATCGCCGCCAGTTCGATCCCCAACAGAAAGAAGAAGAACAGGGCCGAATAAAGGCCGATATTGCTGTGGATCAGATCTGAAACGGTCATGCGCCTCGCCTAGTCAATCGTTTCGACGATCTCCGCGATGCGGCCGACCATTTCGTCGATATGCTCTTTCTGCAGGATGAGTGGCGGCGAGAGCGCGATGATGTCGCCCGTCGCACGGACCAGAAGGCCCGCGTCAAAGCATTTGTGGAACAGTTCCATCGCGCGCTTGGTTGGCGCGCCGGGGCGCGGCTCGAGCTCGATGCCGGCGACGATCCCCATGTTGCGAATATCGATGATATGACGGCGGCCCTTCAGGCTGTGGACCGCCTCTTCCCAATAACCGTGGAGCGACTGGGCGTGTTCGAACAGGCCTTCTGCCTTGTAGAGATCGAGCGTTGCCAAACCCGCCGCAGCTGCCAGCGGGTGTCCCGAATAGGTATAGCCGTGGAACAGCTCAATCCCGTCTGGTGCGCCTTCCACGACACCATCATGGATATGGCGGCTGACGGCGACGGCACCCATCGGCACTGCGGCGTTGGTGAGCCCCTTTGCCATCGTGATGATATCCGGCGTGACACCGAGCGTCCCGGACGCCGTCGCGCCGCCCACGCGGCCATAGCCGGTAATCACTTCGTCAAAGATCAGCACGATGCCGTGCTTTTTGGTTATCTCCCGCAGCTTTTCGAGATAGCCAACGGGCGGCACAAGCACGCCGGTGGAGCCCGCCATGGGTTCAACGATGACCGCCGCGATGGTTTCCGCACCGTGGAGTGCGATGATCGATTCCAGCGTATCGGCTAGATGCGCGCCCCAAGATGGGCGGCCTTTAGAAAAGGCATTATGTTCCAGATTATGCGTGTGCGGCAAATGATCAACGCCGGTTAACAGCGTGCCAAACTGGCGGCGGTTGTTGACGATGCCGCCTACCGAAATGCCGCCAAAGCCAACGCCGTTATAGCCGCGTTCGCGCCCGATAAGCCGGGTGCGCGTACCTTCACCCCGCGCGCGCTGATAGGCGAGCGCGATCTTTAGCGCGGTATCGACCGATTCAGAGCCGGAATTGGTGAAGAAAATCCGGTCCAACCCTTGCGGCATCAACGCGGCGATGCGGGTCGCAAGCTCAAAGGACAGCGGATGGCCAAGCTGGAAGGGAGGCGCATAATCAAGCTCTGCTGCCGTCTTCTGTATCGCTTCGACGATGGAGGGGCGGCAATGCCCGGCATTAACGGCCCAAAGCCCGGCGGTGCCATCAAGGATGTGGCGGCCATCATCGCTTTGATAATGCATGTCCTTTGCCGCAACCAATTGGCGCGGCGTCGCCTTGAACGCGCGGTTCGCCGTGAACGGCATCCACAAAGCGGCGAGCGGATCATTTCCCAACGTCATGTCTAGGCTCCGAAGTTCGATTGGGTTCAGCTTATGGAATG
>JACCDK011542500.1_pt1 | contig 11183 bp, 19 predicted proteins | sample 7445871 | NCBI WGS metagenome assembly JACCDK01 (sample SAMN15323436, study PRJNA562643) | freshwater metagenome | isolation source: river surface water | place: USA:Blue River Watershed | collected 2017-08-15
ACCCTGTTCTTTCTTAAACTCGTCAACCAAGTAGTCCATAATACGTTGGTCAAAATCTTCACCACCTAGGAATGTGTCGCCGTTGGTAGAAAGAACTTCAATTTGCTTGTCGCCATCGACGTTGGCAATCTCAATGATAGATACGTCAAATGTACCACCACCTAGGTCGTATACTGCAATTTTACGATCCTTTTTGCTGGCCTTGTCAACACCGTACGCAAGTGCGGCGGCGGTTGGTTCGTTAATAATACGCAAGACTTCTAAGCCTGCAATACGGCCTGCATCCTTTGTGGCTTGACGCTGGCTATCGTTAAAATAAGCAGGAACTGTAATAACAGCTTTGGTAACTTCTGAACCAAGATAGTCTTCGGCAGTCTTTTTCATCTTGCGAAGAACTTCTGCACTAATTTGTGGAGGTGCTAACTTTTCACCGTTAGCTTCAACCCATGCGTCACCGTTGTCTGCTTTAATGATAGCATATGGCATCAAGTCGATATCTTTTTGTACTTCTTTTTCGTCAAACTTACGTCCAATCAAACGCTTGGCTGCGTAAATTGTATTCTTTGGATTAGTAACTGCTTGACGTTTTGCTGTTGCACCTACTAGAACTTCATCTTTAGTATATGCAATGATTGAGGGTGTTGTTCGGGCACCTTCGCTGTTTTCGATTACTTTTGCAACTCCGTTTTCTAGAATTGCTACACAGCTATTTGTTGTACCCAAGTCGATACCGATGATTTTGCTCATATTTTATCTCCTTAATTAAGCAAGAAATTATAAAGCCCTAATGGCGCTTTACAATTTTATTTATCTCTGATTTGCGAACGGTGTAATATAATTACCGTCTCTTGTTGTGCTAGTCCTAAGTGTTGTATATACATTTTGAATACCAACTGCTTGGTTCCAAGCATCTTGTAAGGCATGGTGTTGCAGTACTGGCGGTCTATTAGGATTTATTCCTAAATCAAATGCAGTTCTGCAATCCCTAGTTTGCCAGAATTGCCACGGGCAGGCTTTTTGTAGTCTCTTAAAAACTGTCTCGCAAATTACAATGTCAAAGCCACTACCGTTGCTCCAAACACGTTTAGCACCCCAACAGAATTTGTAAAGCTGATCGAAGGCATCTTTAATGTGTATTCTACCTTCTGTACCAAATGCTTCGTCTTGTGCTTCTTTGCTTTGATTGGCCCACCATGCAACGGTATCGTCGTTGACGGCCAACCCAAGGTCATGGCAGCTGTCAAGGTCCACTTTAACATAAAAGCTATCCATGTCCGGTTCTTCTATGTCTTTCCCAAATGGATCAAATTTAACTGCGCCAATCGTAAGAATGGCGGCATCCGTAGATGTCGCCAGTGTTTCTAAGTCAATCATTATATCTGTTTTCATACTGTTATTGTACAATCACAGATAATAAAAGTCAATATAATTTCTTTGGCAGTTGTTCTTTTTCCAACTTTTTTAACCAACGAGCACGGGCCGCGCCTTTTGCTCTTTTTCGAGCTGTTGTTGGTTTTTCGTAAAATTCTTTTTCTCTAAGAGTATCAAGTGTTCCAGCGTCGTCAACTTTACGTTTAAATCGGCGCAGGGCAGAATTGATATTCTCGCCTTCTTTAACCGTTACTCCGGTTCCTTTTGGTTTATGATTCATCATCATCCTCTTCTTCGTCTTCTGTTAATTGTTCAATTATTTGGTTTAGGTCATAAATTCGATTTTTTGAAATCAAATTGTACGGCGTAATTTCATCGCTAGTTATATAGTGTACATTTGGTTGAGCTAGCAAGAAACTGACAAAAGTTCTTGTTACAGAATCGCAATTGTCAATATCGATAATAACCACGTCAGCTTGATGTGCGACACTAAGCAACCAGCTTATATCCGATTCCTCTTGATCGTAAATAAAAACATTTATGTCATCAATGCTTTTACTTAGAATAGTTTGGAACTGTTGCTTAACAACTACGCTAGGTTTAACTAACAAGTAACTCAATGTTAGGTTAAACAATTTATCCGGCGGAGTTATTACTGTTATTTTTCCTAAGTTCATAAATCCTACTTGCAAAGTATTGTATTTCGTCTGGAGGATAGTCGTCAAATTTGCTTGAGCCCGCTTGGATATCTTTTACAAAACGGGCCAACTCAGGCTCAAGACTTTCATTAACAACTATACCTTTAAAACCATCCTTGTTATACTCGACATATAATCTATCGATAGGTTTAAAGATATCCTTATACTCTTTTTTCTCTAAGATCCTTTTCCATAATGATTTCTCTTCCTGTTCACTATTTTGGACATACTCTATCGAGTCTTGACCGCTATGTGCCCTTTCTGATCCTTCATCATGTAAGTCTTTTTTTTTGACTCTTCGTCTAATAACTCTTCGCCTCTGGCTAATTCGGCTTCTACTGCCTTCTCAGCTTCGGCAATCATAGTGTTCCATTGTTCCACAGGTGTTTGATCCTGTGCTTGCGGTTGCTCTGGCGCTGTTATATCACCCCCTGTGGCAGTCGCCGGTGTTTCTGCTGGAACAGACTCTGTGTGTTCGTGTTCGTATGTATCGTTAGGATGTTCTCCTGCATCTTTAAACTGAGCAGGCTGCGGAGTTATTTCTTCATACGTTGGTAAGAAATTGTCTTTTTCTTCTTTAGTAGGTTTTTCGCCAACATCAGCTACATATGGATCAGGTGTATTTTCTTCTTGTTCTTTTTGTTCGCGAGCCCAACCAAAGGTCATTTGTGCAGCCAACAACATGATAACTGCAAGTGGATCAAATACACTAACAATTAGAATAATAACCCAAGTAACTGCTTTTTCTAAAATGTTAGCATCCGGATTCTCACCGTAGATAAATGCGGCAATGTATTTTATTGGACCAACTTCTGCTTCCACCTTGCGTACTTCAGCGGCGATGGGTGCCCGTTCCTCATTAAGTTTGGCAATAGCTTTCTGTTCGGCTTCAATGTCTTGAAGTAATCTAGTGCGTTCTTTGGCCTGCCCTCGACGGATAGCAACCGCTTTGTCGGCACCTTTTTCGTCTTGACTTCGTGCCATAACTTGGTCCACAGCCTCATCAAGCTGTTTGAGTGCTTTGCGATTTGCATCGATATTTTCCTTTGCTATCTTAATTTTTTCATCATATAAGGCAATCTTACTTGTAACATCACCACTTACAAGATTCTGATCAGTGTGTGCTTTGCTTAAGAAGCCAAATATACCCATGGAAGTAATTACCATAAGAACGGTCACTGCCGTAATCATATAGTACTTCATAAATCGTGGAGCACGTTCCCAATTGGCTTTTAACCAACTGGCACAGACTAGCTTGGCTACTTCCAAGCTACCGCCCATGATATAAATGGGAATAACGGCCGCGGAAAATATAGCGGCTAAACCTATTACACTATAATAGATTGCAACCGCTGAGATGACAAGGCCAGTAAAGAGTAATAACCAGGCTAGTAACATTAACCGATTTGATAAGTTTCAGGAACTTCCTCGACTGTGATGTCTTGGAAAACTTTTGATGGAAGATCGGGTTGCATAATGGTTACATTTTCTGTTTCGTCGTTCCAACGTTGATGATTGTGAACCCTTGCAAATCGTGTAAGACCAGTAGTACCACCGGCGCATATTCCATCTGTTACCATTTGCTTAATGGCACGTTCGGCCGTATTAATAGGATTTCCATCGTGGCCTGTTAAGTTGCCGTTGGCAGTTTCCATATAATACTGATAAACAGGTAATGGATCAATCTTCCACTTAACTTCAAACTTAACTAAGTTTGGTTGATGATCTGAAATCTCCATACCAGCGGCAAACTCGTCATAATGCTGATAAGTTCCTGCCTTACACATTTCTTCAAAAACTTTGTTCCAACGTAGGTTAGCTCTGGTCAGTGCCCAAGCATAACTGCTATCGGTTGGTGGGTGTTGATAATCAGTCCATTCGAAAGGATTTACACCACCCTTAACTCTATCGTCGGCATCTGGATGCTCGTCGACTGTTGGATAAGTGGCTACTGACGTAGTATTATCCATATTGATTGTAACTAAGTATTGTGGCATTTTCTATCCTATGATTATGAATTAACAAGAGTGGTTGTGTCGATTAAACTTACAGTAACATCATCGTAGATATCTGCAATAGCATCTGGTGCCGCTACAGTTACGGAACCCATTCCGTCTCCTAGCGCACTAGCCACACGTACTGTTGCTGTTGTTGCGTCTGCAACTCCCTGTGCTACCATATAACGAATAGCTTTTGCTACTGTATCGATTGTAACTGCACCGCCAGTTGTAGGTGTAAATGTAGTGGCACCACAAGCGGCAATAACACCAGCATCTCTTTCATATTTTACTGTGAAAGTTACTGTATCTGGTTGATCGTCACCGTTGCTTTCTCCTGCAACTGTTAGATCTAAAATTTGACAATCTGCAACATTTGTTAGACGGTTAACGACGTTTCTCCAACGCATATTTGCTCTTGCACGAAGTGTACCTTCTGCAACGGTAGTTGGAAGATTAGCTGTACTAAAACTATCCGAACTATTTGGAGAAAGTCCGCCGCCAGTGTTATCTGTTGCGGAATTCCAATCTGTACAATCGACTTGTACTCTATAGAAATTTGGTTGTAATTGGTTTGTATCTTGTACGAATCCTGATGGCATATTCTGCTCCTCTTTATCTTGTATTTATTTGAATATGATCAAAGCCATCAGGCAAGCCTGAACAAAAAACCCTAGACCGATAGTCACAATGTTAAGAAGATCCTTCTGAATTGTTGCTTTTAGGAAAAACAAGAACAAGCCAGCCCAGGAAAATAGCACTAAATCGACTGGTGGCATCTTTTCTGTTAGGCCTGTCATTACAGCAATCATAGTTGGAATAGTGGCCAAATGTAGTAAAACAACGGCGCACCAGCCAGCGGTTTCTGCACTGATATGCGGTGCATGTTCTTTAATGTTTTTAACCCAAAGATCCAAATCAAATAGATCTTTAACGAATTGTTTGACTGTTGCAAAACTCATGATTTTTCCTTATTTGTAGAAGATATGGCGGCCAATTTTAGCTACTCGTTCTCGTTTCCATCCAGGATTTATATAATCTCCGTGGAAATAAAGTGCGTCTTTAACTGACGGTAGTCTAAATCCTTCCAATAGAACTTTTTTGGCCACTTCCATACTTTCGATGTATACTGGGCCGTTCATTGGTTTCTTGGTAGATGCCTGTTCGCAATACCAACTAAACTGGCATAGTACCTTTTCATACACTATGTTCTTTTGATAAACCACTCGGCAGATATCACTAGGAAAGTGTCCACTTTCTACGCGGTTTAGGGTAACTTGTGCAACTGCTACTTTACCTTCGAATGGCTCGTAGCCAGCTTCGTGATAAATGTTGCGGGCAAGACAGTCTAATTGACGCTGTCTCATTTCTGCTGTAACTGGGCTTACGTCCATTCGTGCTTCTTTCAAACGGTCTAACTTAAACTCAATTACCTTTTGTCCAGTAATAACAACGACCAATAAAGCCAATGCCAATACTGCTGTTTTTATGATGCGTATCATTTATTTTCTCCTTTACGCTGGATTAGGAATCGCTAGTTCCATTTACTTGGGCTCTGATACATCTCCTTATGCGTTAAAAGCCTGCACCAAATTTAAGGGTGCAACAAGTAATTATCTTGTTTTCTCTGTTGTAAAATACTATGTTTATATAGTCCTGGCTTAACGACGCATTTTGGAAATATCTACAGCTTCTTCATCGCTAAAAATGGGTACTGCATTGCTTTTATGCATGGTAGCAATACCTTTAACTTTGGTTCCAGTGTAGACTTTTGGTGCGGCTTTAGTAGCCGGTGCCATATCCATTCCACCGTTTAGGCTAGGAATACGTGGGCCTGTGTCTCTGCGGTAAACACCTGCCTGTGTAGGCAGCATAACCGGAGCCGAAAGAGCCCGTTTACGTTTGCGTTCTTCTGCTTCTAATCCCCACTTCTTTTGGAGTTCTTTCCAAGATTCTTCCAATTCACGTGCCTTTCTTGCCTCGTCGGCATTTCGGAATTTACGTTTGCCTTTTTGCTTTCCTGTGGTACTAAGCCACGGGCCTTCTAAATGCATACTCATAAATTATCACCAAAAATATTAAACACAGTCGCTATTATAGCTGACTTTTTGAGTACTGTCAATGCTTTTGGTTATACCCTAAATGATTCTCCGCAACCGCAACGATCGCGTTCGTTTGGATTGACGAAATCGAATCCTTCATTGAGTCCATTGCGAACCCAATCTATAGTCATTCCATCGATATACACTAATGATTTTGCGTCAACTAAAACAATAAAATCTTGTTGTGCAAAATTGGTTACTCCATGTTCGGCAACATACTCGTCGACATATTCAAGTGTGTAGGCTAGGCCACTACAACCAGTAGTCCTAACTCCAATTCGAATTCCTACTCCTTTGCCTCGTTTCTCAAGCAGTTGCTTGATCTTCTTTTTGGCTATGTCGCTTACGGTAATCATCTACTGCGGCCTTAATAGCATCTTCGGCAAGGATTGAACAATGGATCTTAACTGGGGGCAGGGCGAGTTCTTCTGCAATGTGCGTGTTCTTAATACTGCCTGCTTCGTCAAGAGTTTTGCCTTTAACCCATTCAGTAACAAGACTAGAACTGGCAATTGCTGATCCGCAACCATAAGTTTTGAATCTTGCATCAGTAATAATTCCGTCTTGTACTTTAATTTGTAACTTCATTACATCGCCGCAGGCCGGTGCTCCTACCATTCCTGTACCAACAGAATCGTCGTTCTTATCAAAACTGCCTACATTGCGAGGATTTTCATAATGATCGATAACTTGTTCGCTATATGCCATTGAAGTCTCACTTATGTTTGATTTCTCTAGGAGGCCCGAGACAGCAGCCTTTTCCGTATTGCTGTTCTAGTAAGGCAATGGCCGCATAGACATTCTCAGCAGGAATCTGCGTCTTGATTTGTCTTTGAGGCCCTGAAGCCATTTTAATTACTGCTTCCCAGATCTTCATTGTCTTACCAACACTTCTTGGTGTACACCATTAATAATCATAGTCTGTTTTGTATAGACAACACCGTCTAGTATCACTTGGTTAGGTTGTAACACGATTGTCGGTTGTTGAACAATGACAGGATCGGGTCTTGTTGCCGCATATACTACTGCACCGCCAATTACCGCAGGCAACACCCAACTATGATTATGGTGCCAATGTCTATTATGGTGATGTTTATGCTTAAATCCGTGATGCTGTGCAAATGCACCAGTGCTAACAGTTAAAAGCAAAACCACTAATAGTTTTTTCATAATAATCTCCGGTTGTATAATATACAACGCCTTAGACTAATATTTAGTTTACTTACCAGAGGCTTCTTTACGTGCGTTTTTAACTGCTGTAACGTCGTTGCGTGTTTCTTTACAAAGTTTAGCTAGTTCTTGTAAGTGTTTACGTACACGGGTGCCGGCAGCGCCGACTTCTTTATCGTAAAACTTTTCGAAGTCGCCTTCCATTGCTTCGACAATTTTAGTGAAATCTGCGAATTTGTTTGTTGTAGCCATTTATTTCTCCTTTAGGCAAGTATAGAATACTTATGCAGACTATACACGGGGTAGAAAATAATGTCTAATTAATTGGCAAATACATCGCCAGAACCGCTGGCTGTATGCCCGCAACTGGCAGGATCTCCGGCTCTGCTTACACCAATGTTGTTGGCGAAGACGTTTCCGCTTCCTCCAACCATAACAGGACCAGCGTGTGGGCCGCGGCCATGCGGCTGTACTGCGTCACCGATTCTAACTACGGGTTGGTTGTTAGCTTTGACATTTGGAGACCCTTGTATAATTGGGCCGCCTGCAATGTCTGTACCAGCATCTCTTGCAACACCTGGCATCTTAATCTCGATGTTTCGGTTTGGATTCGACTTCGGACTTTGCTGTATTAATGTTATAACCTTTTTCATTATAAGCATTAATAATAGAGTACATGTACAAGTATTCCCAAGGACTCTTAATATGTATTCCGTCGTGCTCGGCAAAGTTTTTTATAGCAGTTGAGTTAACAGACATAGTATCAATATCTGTTTCTATTGCCGCAATAGAGTTTTTAATAGCTGTTGAATTAGTAGCCATAGTATCAATATCTGTTTCTATTGCGGCAATAGAGTTTTTGATAGCTGTTGAATTAGTAGCTAACGTTTCTAACGCTGTAGCAATCCTCTCATAATATGTTGTGTAATCTATTTCAACAGATACACCAGTTGCCGAAGATGTTTCAGCTGTTACAACAGGTCTACTATTAGGGTTAGTTAACGTTATTGCCATTATACGATTCCAGTTTTAGCGATTGCAATTCCACTTGATTGACTTAGATATTGATCTGCAATCTCTTTGTCAGTTGATGCATGGGTAAGAACGGCCGCTTTGTTAAATGTATATTCCTTTGAAGGATCAACAGTAAACATATATGGAGCCATACCAATACCTTTTTGGCTAGCAACTAACATAAGTGGATGCTTGATGACAAATGATGTCATGTCGTCTTTAATGTATTTACCAATAACTTCTTCGCCGCTCGATAGCTTAAAACTAACAATATCGTTTTCTGTGTATTTCTTTTCTAATAGCATGATTATCCTTAAAATGAGCTTTGTGGTTCCATTGTTTCTGAAATGTATTTTTGTAGTTCTGTAAACCCACCGATTAGTTTTCCGTCTAAAAATATTTGAGGGACGGTACGAGCAGTCGGTACTGCTTCTAACAGTTCTTCTTTCGAATAACCGTCACCTATTTTCTTTTCCTCAAATTCAATACCTCTAGATTTTAACAATGCCTTTGCTTGATCGCAGTAAGGGCAGTGGTATTTACTCCATACAATTGCTTTCATTTTATTTCCTTTATAACTGTGGCAATTCATCATAGTCAATGGCGTCACTCATAACACCAATAACATAATTAGTTGATTCATTTTCCTGTAGGGCAGTTTGCTTTTTACTCGTATCCGAGTGTTTATTAAACCAAGGAATTGGTGTACTCTTAGGAGCAGTTGCCCAATACTTAATTCCAATTTCTTTAAGAGCGTTTACTGCTGTGTAGTCTACAAAGTCCATTAGGATGTTTGCATTGAGACCAATAACTGGCCCTTTCTTGAACAGATATACTGCCCAATCTTTTTCTTCTTTAATAACATCTTTGTAGATTTGTAACACTTCTTCTTGGCATTCTTGTGCCGCGCGAGCAAATCTAGGATCTTCCTTAACCACTTGGTTGATGAGCCAAGCAGTCCAACCTTTGTGTAGTAGTTCGTCTTGTAAAATCAAACTAATAATGTTACCATTGCCAATAAAGATCTTGTTCTCAACCATTGCTAGGCTTGTAGCAAAGGATACCATAAATCGGAATGCTTCTAAGGCATAGCTGGCATGTAAGGCTAGGTAGATTGCCTTAATATAATAATCTTCCTCAACCATCAGTCCAGATTCTACATTACAGTTTGCTACATGCAATTTGTCATAGTACTTGCCAACACTCGATGCCATGTTTACAATCTCTTCAGTGTCGTGGATTGTGTTAAACACTTCCTTGGGAACGTTGTAGATGTTACGAATAATGTGGCTGTAACTACGACTGTGAATGTTAGTTTCGAAGAATGTCCAGTTGTAGACTAGTGCTTCTAGTTCTGGTAGGCTTATGACCGGAGTAAAGATCTGACTTGGGCCGCGGCCTTGGAGACTGTCCAAAGCAGTTTGACGCAACAAGTTGCTAGTGAAGATATGTTTAACTGCTTCGCTTGCATCTTTAAAGTCTCCTGCATCTTTAGTTAGGCTAATCTCTTCGGGTACCCAGAAGAAACCTCTAGCAGTCTTTTCAAAGTCTGCAATCTTATTATACTTAACTTCTTCAAACCTTTGAATAGTAACTGGGCCTGCTGGGTCCAGGAACATTTTGCGTTGAAGATAGTCTGTCTTTGTCTGTAGGTTATATTGTTGTCTGCTCATAATTTACATGCCTCGCAATCGTCGTCCATTTCAACATCGACGTGATGTCCGTTGTATCCATTTAGATGATAGCCGTTTGTAGTACCTGTGTTGTTAATGTAAGCTTCGGCAATGGCTTCAATGGCTTTGCTGCCTGCTTTGTTAATTAAACTATAATAAAAAGTTTTGATTCCCCATAGCTGTGCTTGCATTAGGTTCTTAGCAATTAATGTTGTAGGAACTTTACGATCTGCAAAGTGTGCTGGATTGTAGAATGTATTTGTACTAATACTTTGGTCAACATAGGCCTGTAATACTGCCGCAGTTTTTAAGTAACCCAAGCAATCTTTCTGTTCCCACATCAGTTGATACTTACCCTTGAGCTTTTGGTATTCAGGGACAACTTGTGTAAATGATCCTGCTTTACTCTCTTTGGTAGAGATTAGACTCATGGGTAGCTCAATGCCGTTTGTACTGTTAATAACAACACTACTTGACTCAACCGGTGCAATTGCCATTAAGGTAGCATTACGTACTCCGTACTGTTTCATTTGTTCACGTAGTGGTTCCCAGTCTAATTCTGGTGTGAAGTTTGCAAGTTCATTTATTCCTTGGGCACGCCTTTCCCACGGGAAGATGCCTCGTCCATACCAAGTTTTGTCACTGTCTTTGCACTTGCCTCTTTCTTTGGCAAGTTCGACAGTGGACTCTGTAAGATAGAACGCTTGGTGCTCCATCCACGACTTAACTTCTGCAAGACTATCTGTATCACCATATTTAAATCCTCTTTTAGCATGCCAGTAGGCTAGGTTAGTAACACCAATGCCTAATGGCTGAATTTCGTCATTTGATAGTTTACTTTGAATACTCAAGAAATCTTGATAGTCAAGTATATTACACAAACTGCGCTGAAGAATACGACAAGCGCGACGCATATCCTCGGGGTTGCGGAATGCTCCCCAGTTGATCGGTCCAAGAGTACATAAAGCGATGCGGCCGTCAGCATCATCGAGACGCTTAAAGGGCCTAGTAGGTAAAAGTATTTCACAGCATAAATTTGACTGATAAATTGTGTGGTACTCAGGATCAAATGGACCTTGATTCATTACATTGTCAATGAAAACAAGATAAATTCTACCTGTATCAGTTCTCTCCTTTAGTATACCACTCTTAAACACT
>JACCDK011953166.1_pt1 | contig 11181 bp, 15 predicted proteins | sample 7445871 | NCBI WGS metagenome assembly JACCDK01 (sample SAMN15323436, study PRJNA562643) | freshwater metagenome | isolation source: river surface water | place: USA:Blue River Watershed | collected 2017-08-15
GAAACTCCAAGCGCATAATGATTGATGAAGCTCTCGAACATCTCGTAAAGGGAATCGTTGATAACCCTGACGATGTCAATGTGAAGGAGAAGACGCACCGTCGTGGCACCACGCTCGAAGTGCGTGTTAATCCTGAAGATATCGGCAAGGTAATTGGCCGCAATGGTCGTACTGCAAAAGCACTTCGCACAGTTGTAAGCGCTCTTGCTGGTCGTACCGTGCGTGTCGATCTCATCGATACCGACGAGGTTCGCTAATTTTCTTTAACCCATGAAATTAAACGTGGGCCGCATTGGTAAAGCCCACGGAATATTGGGTGAGGCAACTATCGAAGTTCGTACCGATGAAGCCGAAGATCGTTTTGCGATAGGTGCAGTTCTACAAACGCAAAGCCATGGTGATTTGGTAGTTGCATCTGCGCGGGTTCATAACGGAATTCTCTTGCTTGGCTTTGAGGGTATTACTGACCGCAACGGAATTGAAGCACTGCGCAATGAGCTCCTTTATGCAGATGTAGATATTGATGCACCTGGAGTTGATGAGGACGACTATCACGTCCTCCAGCTCATTGGATGTAAGGCTTTCTTAGTCGATGGCGATGAGTTTGGTGAAGTGAGCGAGGTCCTTAATCTGCCTGGTCAAGATGTTTTGGTCATTAATGGTGAGACAGGTGAAACCTTGATTCCGTTTGTCAGACAACTTGTGCCGATTGTTGATATTAAGTCGCGTCGGATGACTGTAATCCCACCAGAGATTGAGGGGCAGGTGCAATGAAGATAGATGTCATCTCAATCTTTCCTGAATATCTAGCGCCCCTAAACTTATCGCTGCTCGGCAAAGCTCAGAGTTCTGGGATTGTAGATTTACAGGTTCACAACCTGCGAGATTTCACGACAGATAACCACCACACCGTAGATGACACTCCTTATGGAGGTGGCGCAGGAATGGTGATGCTTCCAGAAGTATGGGCACAAGCGATTGATTCGATTTTGAACGACGGCGCCGATCTGATTATTTTGACCCCTGCTGGGAAGCGATTTACTCAACAGGTAGCCGAGAATTTTGCCAGCTCGCAACAACTCATATTTGCCTGTGGCCGCTATGAAGGTATCGATGATCGAGTTAGACAGTATTACTCACAACCAAGCTTTCAGCAGCGCAATATTACAGTCCATGAAATTTCAATTGGCGATTATGTTTTAGGTGGTGGGGAAGTTGCATCGATGGTGATGATTGAAACAATTACCAGACTTATTCCCGGAGTTCTAGGAAATCCTGAATCTCTCGCTGAAGAATCTCATAACAGTGAGGGTTATCTTGAATATCCCAACTTCACTAAACCACAAGATTGGCGAGGAATCTCAGTACCCGAGATATTACTGAGCGGAAATCACGCTGAAATAGCGAAATGGCGCACAGAACAGGCTCAAAAACGCGCAGAAGAGAACTTATAACTCGTAAGTAACAAAGTTACTGCCGTACTGTTGCAGGTATGAGCGAAGAGTCAGCAAAGATTCAATCACGACTGATTCGAGATCTCGAGCCCGTAGTCGCCGTAGAACTTGAACGCCATCTTTCTGTTCAAAAGAATTGGTATCCCCACGAGTATGTCCCGTGGTCTGAAGGTCGAGATTATGCAGGGCCTCTCAATGGTGATGCTTGGGAAGCTAAAGATTCTCGGTTAACTCCAGTTGCGCAAGATTCACTCGTACTTAATTTACTTACTGAAGATAATCTGCCCAGCTATCACACCGAAATTGCTATTTCGATGGGTCGCGATGGTGCGTGGGGTAACTGGATTGAACGATGGACAGCCGAAGAAGCGCGCCACTCCATTGTAATTCGCGATTATTTAATGGCAACTCGCGGAGTTGATCCCTATGAACTTGAAGATTTGCGCATGGCACATATGTCACTCGGCTATCAGACGCCATACGAGAATGACATGCTGCACACAATTGCTTACGTCTCTTTTCAAGAATTGGCCACACGTATTTCGCACCGCAATACTGGAAAACTTTCTGATGATCCAATAGCTGAAGGCATGATGCAGCGCGTTGCGCTTGATGAAAATCTTCATATGCTCTTCTATCGCAATACCTTGTCAGCAGCGCTGGATATGGAACCAAACGCAGCGATGCGTGCCATCGCAGATGTAGTCACTAATTTCGATATGCCAGGTGCAAACATGCCAGGATTTGGTCGCAAGGCAGTCCAAATTGCGCTTGCGGGCATCTATGACTTACAACAGCATTTGGATGATGTGGTGTCACCTGTGCTTCGTGCCTGGCGGGTCTTTGAAAGAGATGACCTCTCTGGAGATGGCCTTAAGGCCCGCGATGAACTGAAAGCATTTATGGATGAGACTTATAGGGCCGCTGCAATCTTTAACGATAAGCGAGAAGTCCACTTCGAGCGTCAAATTGCTCGAGGTATCGCACCAATTCGCATCACCAACTAGACCTCAAATAAGATGAGTCTTATGACTCGCACATATCTTGTTGAAACCTACGGGTGTCAGATGAATGTGCACGATTCTGAGCGCATTGCTGGCTTACTTGATGAAGCTGGTTTTATACCTGTCACTCCTGGAGTGCAAGCAGATGTTGTCGTCTTCAATACCTGTGCTGTTCGCGAAAATGCGGATAATAAGCTCTACGGAAACCTCAGCTTCCTGGCACCAATCAAGAAAAAGAATCCAGGTATGCAGATAGCTGTAGGTGGATGCCTGGCGCAGAAAGATCAGTCTCTTATTCTTAAAAAAGCGCCGTATGTTGATGTGGTTTTTGGAACTCACAATGTGGGTTCCCTGCCTGTTTTACTAGAACGGGCCCGCATCGAAGAAGAAGCCCAGATTGAAATTCTGGAATCACTTGAGCATTTTCCTTCCACACTGCCAGCGCGCAGATTCTCGGCTTTTACTTCATGGGTCTCTATCTCAGTGGGGTGCAATAACACATGCACCTTCTGCATCGTCCCGACTTTGCGTGGCGTCGAGAAGGATCGCCAACCAACTGACATATTGAGTGAAATGCGCGCCTTGGTCGACCAAGGAGTTATTGAGATAACTCTCTTAGGCCAGAACGTGAATGCCTACGGAGTTGAATTTGGAGATCGTGGCGCCTTCGCCCAACTCTTACGTGAAGCAGGAAAGATTGATGGTCTCAAGAGAGTGCGCTTTATGTCTCCACACCCACGAGATTTCACCGATGATGTCATTGAGGCTATGGCAGAGACAGAAAATGTCATGCCACATCTGCATATGCCCTTGCAGTCTGGCTCGGATGCCATCTTGCAGAGTATGCGCCGCTCCTACCGAGCGGAAAAGTATTTAGGAATTCTGGAGCGAGTTCGTAAGGCTATGCCGAGCGCCATGATCACAACAGACATCATCGTAGGTTTTCCGGGAGAGACAGAAGAAGATTTTCAGGCAACTCTCGACCTTGCTTCGCAAGCTAAGTTTGCTGCTGCTTACACATATAAGTACTCAATCCGCCCAGGCACCCCAGCGGGTGTCATGCCAAATCAGGTTCCTGACGAAATTGTCGGAGAGCGGTACACACGCTTACACGAACACCAGCAGAAGATTTCACTTGCGGTAAATCAAGAAGCAATTGGCACGGTTCATCGTGCGCTCGTCTCAGAGATTGAAGGCCGCCGTGATGAAGCGCAAGCGCGAATGACCGGAAAAACAGAAGATTTTCGTTTGGTGCATTTTGGTTCCAACACTGATGCGCGCCCTGGTGACATCGTTGATCTCACGATTACTGAAACATCTGCACATTATCTTCTAGGGGATGCAATTTCAGTTGAACGCACCCGTGGGGGAGATGCCTACCAGGCAAGGACAGCGCCATCGTCTACAACTTTAGGAATGCCAAAAGTTCGCGCCCAATAATGAGTAAAGTCATTGTTATTTGTGGAGCTACTGCAACGGGCAAGAGCGATCTCGCCCTCGATGTCGCAGCGCAAATCGGCGCTGAAATTATCAATGCAGATTCGATGCAACTTTATCGAGGCATGGATATAGGTACGGCTAAGTTAAAAGTTTCAGAACGTCGTGGAATTGTGCATCATATGTTGGATGTACTTGATGTCACCCAAGATTCCACAGTTGCTTGGTATCAAGAGTCTGCCCGATTGGCAATTACTGATATTCATGGCCGGGGACTTCATGCGGTGATAGTGGGCGGCACCGGGCTCTACATCAAAGCCATATTGGATGATCTTAATTTTCCAGATACCGATGCAGAAGTTCGAGCGCGTCTTGAAAAGTTGGGCGAAGATTTTGGAGCTAATTATCTCTTTGAACGCCTACAAGAGTTAGATCCAGCGGCAGCTCTGGCTATTGATCGCGCAAATATAAGGCGAGTCATTCGAGCGCTTGAGGTGATTGAGATTACCGGCAAACCCTTTACCGCCAATCTGCCGCGCGAAGATAGCTCACGTTATCCAGATGCGCTGCAATTTGGCTTAGTGATGGATCGGGAAAGTTTGCGTGAACGAATTGATCTCCGTGTAGATCGAATGTGGGAGGAAGGATTTGTAGACGAGGTAGATCAACTCATCACACAGGGATTAACTCGTGGAACAACTGCGCGGCGTGCTTTGGGGTATGCGCAAATTGTTGATATGCGACAGGGAATGCTTACGGAAGAAGAAGCCAAGGAAGAGACAAAGCGAGCTAGCCGCCAATATGCGCGGCGCCAAGAAACTTGGTTTTCGCGAGATCAGAGAATTCAATGGGTAGCCACACATCAACCTCGACTAGAGACCATCCTGACAAAGATAAACTCCTAGCCTGATGAGCACCCCAATTATTGCCACATACGGCCATGGAACTGAAAATGACTTTGTTATTCTCTTTGATCCAAACTCGCAACAATCACTGTCTTCTGCACAAATTTCATCTATCTGTAACCGTGAGACAGGGATAGGCGCAGATGGCTTGATTCGTATTACGCGATCCGATGAAAAATGGTTTATGGACTACAGCAACGCCGATGGTTCAGTTGCTGAGATGTGCGGCAACGGCATTCGTGTTATGGCTCGATACCTCGTAGCTAATGGACATCAGCCAGAGGGAATATTTGCGATTAATACGCGAGCCGGTATGAAGCACCTTAGAGTTCCTCTCGAGGGAGATATTTCAGTCAATATGGGGCAAGTAACTGATGAGATGGAAGAAATTTCTGTCACTCACAATTCTCATACATGGAGTGGATTTAACATCAGCGTTGGAAATCCACACGCAGTTGTCTTCGTGAAATCTCTTGATGAGGTAGGTTCTTTAGTAAGTGCACCAGTAGTTGCTCCACAATCTTCCTATCCATATGGAGTCAATGTTGAATTCGTAGAGTTGCTCTCTGTTGATAAAGCGCGTATGCGGGTTCACGAACGGGGTAGCGGTGAAACACGTTCTTGTGGCACAGGGACATGTGCTGTTGCGCTTGCTGCAACTGTCCATACGGGCGGGAAACTTCCCAGCAGATGGACCATCTTTCCACCTGGGGGGCAACTGATTGTTGAGATAGATGGACACTCTAATGCAACGCTGATTGGCCCCGCAGTTCTCATCTCCGACCACGATATTTCGAAATTTCTTAATTGATGAGTACACCAGAAGATAGTTACGACAAATTATTCGATGAGCTCTTGCGAGAATCCGCTAGGGCTGCGGCTGATTTTGATGCCGATGAAAATAGTTATCAGGAAGATTCTCAGCAGGAGTTAGTAGACCGTCATGCGTTACGTCGTGTGAAAGGTTTCTCAACCGAATTACAAGATATTACTGACGCTGAATACCGCCAACTACAGTTAGAGCGGGTGGTGTTAGTGGGAGTATGGACCGAAGGAAGTGCTGAGATGGCAGAGAATTCACTCGCCGAACTCAAAGCGCTTGCTGAGACAGCCGGATCAGAAGTTCTGGAAGGCTTGATCCAACGTAGAGATAAACCAGACCCTGCAACTTATATCGGATCCGGAAAAGTAAGCGAGCTTCGTCAGCTTGTAGTTTCAAGTGGCGCAGATACGGTTGTCTGTGATGGAGAACTTTCACCTTCGCAATTGCGCACTTTAGAAGAAAAACTCAAAGTGAAAGTAGTGGATCGGGTCGCCTTGATTCTTGATATTTTTGCGCAGCATGCAAAAAGCAAGGAAGGTAAAGCTCAAGTTGAGTTAGCCCAAATTGCATATCTTTTGCCACGACTTCGTGGATGGGGTGATTCGCTCTCCCGCCAGGTAGGTGGACGCGCTGCTGGTGGAGCCGGTATCGGTGGACGTGGTCCAGGAGAAACAAAGATTGAGACAGATCGTCGCAGAATTCGCGACAAAATGGCGAAGTTACGGCGCGAGATCGCTGAAATGAAGGTTTCGCGAGATACCAAACGACAAGAACGCAAGCGTCACAACATTCCTTCCGTCGCAATTGCAGGCTATACAAACGCGGGAAAATCTTCCTTACTTAATTCACTCACTGGTGCAGGAGTACTTGTTGAGAATGCACTATTTGCAACTCTTGATCCCACCGTCAGAAAGTGTGAAACTGCAGAGGGCCGCGTCTATACGCTCTCAGACACTGTCGGCTTTGTTCGCCACCTGCCACACCAATTGGTCGATGCCTTTAAATCTACTCTTGAAGAAGTCTCAGGTGCGGATTTGATTGTCCATGTTGTTGATGGTTCTCATCCTGATCCTTTCGAGCAAATCCGCGCTGTGCGCCAAGTTATTGCAGAGATAGGTGGTGCGGATATTCCTGAAATTATTGCGATAAATAAGGTGGATATCGCTAATCCCGATGTTGTTATGGAGATACTTCGTAAAGAAGTAAATAGTTATGCCTTCTCGGTCAGAACTGGATTTGGAATTGATGGCCTCATTCACGCGATTGAGAAATCTTTGCCACATCCTGCCATTGAAATCACCACGGTGATTCCATATCATCGTGGAGATTTAGTGAGTGCTATCCATGAAAGCGGCGAAATTGTTAGCGAGGAGCATTTGGCTCATGGGACTGCAATCCACGCTTATGTAGATGGTGGGCTGGCCAAAGCCATCGAAATTGCTACCTCAAAGGTGGAATAAAAGCGACACGCCGAGGGTTGTAGCCTCTAGAAAGCCGTTCAATGCGCCACTATTCGCGCAGGTTAGACCAGAAGCAACGGAAGCGAGGTGAGAGCAGTGGCAACAGATTACGACACCCCCAGAAAGACCGATGAGGAACTTCATGAGGAATCGCTAGAAGAACTCAAGGCTAAGCGTGTAGATGCACAATCAGGCCAGATCGATGTGGATGAAGCAGAAGCTGCAGAAAATCTTGAACTTCCAGGCGCAGATTTATCAGGTGAGCAATTGGCAGTTCGAGTTGTGCCAGTTCAAGTTGATGAATTTACATGTTCGCGGTGCTTCTTAATTCATCACATTACACAACTTGCTAAAGGCGAAGGTGCTAAAGCAGTGTGCAAAGAGTGCGCGTAAGTTCTTCATACTTTCTGGAGCTGATTAACCAATAAGGCACGCTATCTCGATGATCGTTTAACACAATCTTTACACCGGTTGGAATCCAAAAAGCAAGGGCAAGAAAGGCAGCAGCATCTGCATCTCGAGTACGCAGTAACCGCATCTGTTCTTTGTCAAGGGCTATGGCATCCTTGAGATATTTCAACTCAATGTGCGCATCGCCAACTCGCAATACTTCTTGATTAATTGAAATAGATGTTCGCCAGCGAAGCGCAATGAAAATAATTGCTAGCGTAGAAACTACCCATGAGATGAAGGCGCTGCGGTTATCAAGCGCCGCCCAGATTGCAATCACGAGTGAGAGAAACATGAAGTAGATAAATGCGAGCACCCAAACAGGGGGACGAATCACCTCAAGGAAGACCATATGGGGAAGGTTATCTTGCAACTATCAACTAGAGCAGATAATGAAGTAACCTTGCGCCATGAGTCGCGTGCCGAGCACAACGCCTCCCGAAGGGGCGCGTATTCCACAGCGCCATCCTCAATCTCCTGAGACGGGCACGCAAATCCCTTCACACTTTAAGCACTGCTTTGGATGCGGTGAGCTTTCTCCAACAGGATTGCACCTTGTCGCGCATGTTGGTCAAGGTGCAGATATTTCCGCACAGTTTGTAGTTACTGAAAATCATCAAGGCGCTCCGGGGTTGGCTCACGGCGGGCTATTAGCGCTTGCCTTTGATGAAGCTCTTGGAAAGTTAATGTGGTTACTTCGGGCACCTGCTGTAACTGCGCGATTAGAGACTGATTTTATTAAGCCAGTTCCACTTGGTACTCGCCTTTACATCACCGCTCGAATCACAGGACAAGTCAATAGAAAGGTATATTCCGAAGCTGAAGGCAGGCTCGATGGCCCGGATGGCGAAATTGCTGTAAAGGCGGCCGCACTTTTTGTCATAGTTCCGATGAAACATTTCCTAGAGAACGCGCCAGCAGAATATTTAGAAGGGCTGCGGAAAAATCCAGAGTTACTCACCTTCGTAGATCCAGAGTTTGATATCAATCCATGAGCCCTCTACAAGTGTTGATAACGCGGCTGGATCCCGACCTCCCACTTCCACATTATTCAAAGGGGGGAGATGCTGGTGCAGATATCGTCTCTCGTGTTGATATCACTCTTGCACCTGGTGAACGTGCATTAGTGCCAACTGGCATTTCAATTGCACTTCCTGAGGGTTACGTTGCGCTGGTCCATCCTCGTTCTGGTCTAGCAATCAAACATGGAGTCACGATGGTGAACGCACCAGGCACTGTTGATGCTGGTTATCGCGGCGAACTACAGTGCATCATGATTAACCACGATCCACGCGAGAGCGTCACTTTCAAACGTGGCGATCGTATTGCGCAACTGGTTTTCCAGAAAGTAGAAAGAGCAGAGTTTGTAGAAGTTCAGGAACTCCCTGGCTCAGGTCGCGGCACCGGTGGATTTGGATCGACAGGCCGACAATGAGTCATCATGAAGATCGTGAGAAAGTCTTAAAAGCCTTTGGCGGCAAGAAAGGGCTGATTGATTCTGGAATACCCACCGTACTTTTCCTCATCGTCTTCAATATTACCGACGAGCTCCAGAGCGCTTTATTAGCAGCAATCGCTATGTCAGCTTTTCTGACAATTATTCGTTTAGCCATGCGCGATACAGTGCAGCATGCGGTGAGTGGTTTTATTGGAGTCTTGATTTGTGCCTGGTTTGCAAATCGCACGGGTAATGCCAGCGATTTATACATACCTAAATTATTGACGAACTTGGGATATGGAACTGTATACCTAGTGGCCAATCTTGCTGGATGGCCAATATTAGGTTTATTGCTAGGCCCGATCTTGGGTGAGAATTTGAAATGGCGAAACCATCCAGAGCGAAAGCGTGCTTACATGCTCGCGAGTTGGCTGTGGGTAGGTATGTTCTTTCTGCGAATTGCAGTGCAATACCCCATTTATCGAACTGGAAATGTAAACCTGCTCGGCACAGTTAACCTTGCGATGGGCTATCCGCTCTTTCTTGCAACAGCGTATGGATCGTGGCAAATTATTAAGAATGCACCGCCAATTCAAGCTGAGCACCGCGGTACTACTGAGCGATAAAGCAGCCCTTTATTTGATCTTCAGCTGCTGCTGATGCTACAAACAGTAATTCATCGCCAGCTGTAAAGACATCGCTCGCAGATGGCGCAATCACGCGGCCATCTCGAACTATCGCAGCAAGAGATGCATCATCAGGAAGTGTTACCTCTTCTACCGTCTTACCTATACAGATTGATGAATCTGGGAGTGTTATTTCGACAAGATTTGCTTGGCCTTTTCTAAATGAGAAGAGTCGCACTACATCGCCCACACTAACGGCCTCTTCAACAAGGGCAGCAATAATGCGTGGTGTAGATACCGCCACGTCCACACCCCATGACTGGTCAAAGAGCCATTCATTCTTTGGATGATTGATGCGTGCAACGACTCGTGGAACTCCGTACTCTGTCTTTCCGAGCAATGAGGTCACCAGATTTACCTTGTCATCACCGGTGGCAGCAACAAGAACCTGACACTTATTAAGTTGCGCATTGTCGAGCGCTGCGATTTCACAGGCATCAGCCATTAACCACTCTGCGTCAGGCACCGAATCTATTTTCAGGGCTTTGGGGTCGCGATCAATCAGCAGTACTTGGTGGCCATTATCAAGAAGTTCGCGTGCGATCGCGCGACCGACATTTCCGGCTCCAGCAATAGCAATTCTCATAGCTTAGTTACCTGGTCCTTGTGTGAGTGCGCGCTCGGCGATTGCCATCTTCTCATCTTGAATTGTCATATGCACCAAGTCACCATCTTGAAGAACTGTGTGTGGCTCAGGAATGAGTCCTTCGCCAAGGCGAGTAAGAAAAGCAACACGAGCTTCAGTGGCTGCTTCCAACTCTGTAATTGGTCGTCCATACCAATCAATATGTGGGTGCACTTCAAGGAGCTGAATGGTTCCAGTTGCATCACGCCATTCGGAGCGCGCACCACCCGGTGCAATACGACGAAGTATTTGATCAGTTGCCCAAATTACTGTTGCCACCGTTGGGATACCTAAACGCTGATAAATTTCGGCCCGCCCAGGGTCATAGATACGGGCAACCACATTCGTGACACCGTAACTTTCGCGTGCGACGCGAGCTGCCAAGATATTTGAATTATCACCATTGCTAACGGCAGCGAATGCATCAGCACCTTCAATCCCGGCTTCGAGCAAGGTATCCCGATCAAATCCAACTCCTATAACAGTGCGCCCTTTAAAATCGGTACCTAAGCGGCGGAAAGCCTCTTTTGATTGATCAATAATTGCAACTGAATGTCCGGCTGCTTCTAACTCGATTGCAAGTGAAGAACCCACTCGACCGCAACCCATGATGACTACGTGCACAGGGCTAACTTACTACTAGGCTAGCCATTATGTCTGCACACAGTCGAAAAGCTTTATCTGTGGGCGAGCACTTGAGTGTGACTATTGAAAAAGTTGCCCATGGAGGGCACTTTATTGCGCGCCATGAAGGCGCAGTAATTTTTGTGCGCCATGCGATACCGGGTGAAGAGTGCACAATTGAAATCACTAGCGTTGGATCATCCTTCAATCGCGCAGATGTCATCTCAGTGGAAAGCCCATCTCCAGATCGTGTGCGCGCTCCCTGTAGGTATGCA
>JACCDK010962518.1_pt1 | contig 11178 bp, 9 predicted proteins | sample 7445871 | NCBI WGS metagenome assembly JACCDK01 (sample SAMN15323436, study PRJNA562643) | freshwater metagenome | isolation source: river surface water | place: USA:Blue River Watershed | collected 2017-08-15
CACCCTGCAGATACATTGCCAAACGCTCGATGCCGTAGGTGATTTCACCGAGTATCGGCTTGCAGTCGATGCCACCGACTTGCTGGAAGTAAGTGAACTGCGTGACTTCCATGCCATTGAGCCACACCTCCCAGCCCAGACCCCAGGCACCTAGTGTGGGATTTTCCCAGTCGTCTTCCACGAAACGCACATCGTTGGCCGTGAGCTCAAGCCCTAGCGCCGCCAGAGAGCCCAGATACAGCTCCAAAATATTTTCAGGCGCGGGCTTGAGTACCACCTGATACTGGTAGTAGTGCTGCATGCGATTGGGATTTTCGCCGTAGCGGCCATCTTTCGGACGACGCGAGGGCTGCACATAAGCAGCACGCCAGGGCTCGGGCCCGATTGCACGCAGGAAGGTGGCGGTGTGTGAGGTACCGGCGCCGACTTCCATGTCATAGGGTTGCAGTAAGGCGCAACCTTGCGCATCCCAGTAGTCCTGCAGGGTGAGGATAATTTGCTGAAAGCTAGGGGGGATTTTCATCGTTACGAGTGAGTTGGCCAGCAGTGACCGGCGGCGCGGAGGCGGCCAACGGATTCATTGCTCAGGAAAAGCAGAATTCTAGCCTTTTTTGGTGTCGCGACGGCTTTTCCAGAGCAGCGCCAGAAGCAGTATCAAGGCCAGACCGACCGGCAGCACATTACCCAGTCGGACGTAAGGCGTTGTACCTTGTGTGCCTTGCACCTTGGCGGACAGGCTGCCTTGCGTATAAGCAGGTAATTGCGCACTAACTTCACCTCGCGCATCAATGACGGCGGTCATGCCGGTATTGGTCGCGCGAAGCATCGGTCGCCCTGTTTCTAGCGAACGCATTTGCGAAATCTGCAAATGCTGGGGCAGCGCAATCGTATTGCCGAACCATGCAATATTGGAAACGTTCAAAAGCAGGCTGGGCACTGGTGCATCGCGTTCTATCGCAGCGTACAACTGCGCAGCGATTTCTTCGCCAAACAAATCTTCGTAGCAGATATTGGGTAGAACCCACTGATCCTTGACACGAAAGGCAGGCTGAACAAGATCACCGCGCCCGAAATCACCCAGCGGTATCGTCATCAGATCAACGAACCAGCGCGCGCCCGGAGGAATGAACTCACCAAACGGTACTAAATGGTGTTTGTCATACCGGTAGACCGAGGCATTCACCTGACCGATGCCCAGTACGCTATTCAAATAAATGCCCGGTGCGGTCGTCCACGGCATGCCTATCAGCAGCTGACTGCGACTGGTCTGGGCAAAATTGGCGAGCTGGTCCAGATAATCTGGCGGCAGATAATCGGGCAGCACAGGCAGCGCTGTCTCGGGTGTGACGATCAGATCGGCGGGCGCTTCCGTGATTAATTGCTGGTACAGCGAGAGCGATGCCTGCAGTTGGGATGCCGTGAATTTCATGTCCTGCGGCACGTTGCCTTGCAGTAGGCGGACCGATAGAACCTCACCTTTGGGCTCGGTCCAGCGTATCTGGTGAAGCAAGATGCCTGCGATTGGCAGAGTCACCAGCAGCAAGAGTGCGATCCGATGTCGGCCGCGCAAATGTATGAGCAGTGCGAGTGCGCCAGCCATCACTGCAGCCAGCCATCCCAGTCCGTACACACCCACCAGCGCAGCGAAACCGGAGAGCGGGCTCTGCGTATGTGCATAACCCGTTACCAGCCAGGGAAAGCCGGTAAAAATCCAGCCGCGCGTCCAGTCCGCCAGCATCCAGCAGGCGGGCAGTATCAGCAAAGCGGAGATCGTTGGTGAATGAAATGTGCGCGACAGATGAGCGGCAAGGTATAGCGCAATACCGTAAAGCAGTCCGAGACTGGCAGCCAGCAGCAGGACGGCAGCAATTGCGAGCAGCGATGGCAGACCGCCATACACATGCAGGCTGACATATAGCCAGTGCGTACCCGCAGCAATCGAGGCCAAGCCAAACAACCCTCCTGATTGCCCCACTGCCCGAGGTGAATCCTGCGATAGCGTGTGTAGAAAAAGCAGTGCTAGCGCAACAATCTGCAGCGGCCACCAGCCAAACGGAGCAAAAGCAAACACCGTGAGTCCACCGGCAAGCAAGGGAAGCAGAACAGAAAAAAATCGATTCGGAAGAGAAGTGGACATCAGCGAACGTTATGCAGTCAGGCGAAACCGGTCACGTCGTCAGTCGCGTGCCTGCAGTATGACTCATGCTGATTCATTGGAGCCGCGTTCCGGTATTTTTTCAACCAGCAGTACATGTAACTGCCGTGCATCGGCGCGTAGTACTTCAAAACGCAGCTGATCGATTTCGAAAATCTCGCCCTTGCGCGGCATACGTCCCAAATGATTGGCGACCAACCCGCCTATGGTGTCCACGTCGTCACTGGAGAGCGTGGTACCCAGTGCCTCGTTGAACTGTTCAAGCTCGGTCAGCGCCTTCACCCGCCAGCGCTGCCCGGTTTCTCCTGCATTGACTTCGAGGATATTGTCTTCTTCTTCATCGAAATCGTATTCGTCTTCGATATCGCCAACGATCTGCTCAAGCACGTCTTCAATGGTGATCAGCCCGGCAACACCGCCGTATTCATCCACCACGATTGCAATGTGATTGCGATTGGCACGGAAGTCACGCAGCAGCACGTTCAGTCGTTTGGATTCAGGGATATAAACGGCGGGGCGCAGCATGCCACGCAAGTCGAAACTGTCGCTGGCGTAATAGCGCAACAGGTCTTTGGCCAGAAGAATGCCGACGACCTTGTCGCGATCGCCATCGACGGCAGGGAAACGAGAATGCGCGGTTTCCAACACCATCGGCATCCACTCCTCAATGGGACGAGCAATATCGACGACATCCATTTGCGAACGAGGGATCATGATGTCGCGTACCGACAGATCCGACATCTGGAATACGCCTTCGATCATGGACATGGCATCGGCGTCGAGGAGATTACGCTCCTGCGCGTCATGCAGCAGTTCCAGGAGCTCGGTACGGTTCTCGGGTTCGGGGGAAATCAGCGCAGTCAGGCGCTCAAATAATGAGCGATGTGGCTTGTTTTCGGCAGAAGAGCTGCCGGGGGGATAGTCATGCATATGGCGTGATGCCGAGTGACGAAGATTCAAGCATACCGTAAAACAGCGGGCGTGCCTCGTTTGTTAAATTGGAATCTTCCCGGCTTTGTGGTCAGTGGTGTCTGCATAAGGATCTGGCATGCCCAAACCGGCCAGTATCTCGGTTTCGAATTTTTCCATTTCCTGTGCGTCATCCTCGACCTCATGGTCATAGCCCTGCGCGTGCAGGACGCCATGTACCACCAAATGCGCCGCATGTTGTGCCAGCGATATCTGGCGTTCGGCCGCTTCGCGCATTAGTACATCGGTGCAGAACACGATGTCGGCTTGCACGATGCTTTCTTCCGTTTCACCATAGGCGAAGGTCAGCACATTGGTTGCATAGTCTTTGCTGCGATAGTCGCGATTGAGTGTGCGGCCTTCGGATTCATCGACAAAGCGCAACGTCAATTCTGCCGGTCCCAGCAGCGCTGACTGTACCCAGCGACGCAGCAGCGTGCGTGGCAAATCAGCGGCTAAGCGATCATCGGCAAACTGCACCGAGAGTGTGAGTTTATTTTTTGCCGGCATCGCGCAAGGCTTCCGCTGCTGCTGTTGCGGCACTAGCCGCATCATAGGCATCGACGATGCGACCAACCAATGGATGACGCACGACGTCAGCACTGGTGAATCGCGTGAAGGCGATGCCTCGCACTGACGATAATACCGTCAGCGCATCCACCAGGCCGCTTTTCTGACCACGCTGCAAATCGATCTGGGTCACATCGCCGGTTACCACCGCTTTGCTGCCAAAGCCTATGCGTGTGAGGAACATCTTCATTTGCTCTGGGGTGGTGTTCTGCGCTTCATCGAGAATGATGAAGGCATGATTGAGCGTGCGTCCGCGCATGTAGGCCAGCGGTGCGATTTCGATGGCCTGCTTCTCGAACATTTTTTGCGTACGATCGAAACCGAGCAGATCATAGAGCGCGTCGTAGAGTGGTCGCAGGTAGGGATCGACTTTCTGGGCCAGATCGCCCGGCAGAAAACCCAGTCGTTCACCTGCTTCCACTGCCGGCCGCGTCAGCACAATACGCTTGACTGCATCACGCTCAAGCGCGTCAACGGCGCAGGCAACGGCCAGGTAGGTTTTGCCTGTACCTGCCGGTCCAACACCGAATGTCACATCATGCTCGAGTATGGCTTTTAGATATTGGCTCTGATGCGGCGTTCTGCCGCGCAGATCACTGCGCCGGGTTTTCAGTACCGGACTCTGGGTGATTTCTTCCGGATCTTTTTTTGTCAGAATCGCCGATTTTTCCGTACTCACGCCTTGCGATGCGCGCTGCTCCACGAGTGCCAGTTGAATATCTTCAACCGATATTGATTTATCTGCGTGTGCATAAAATTTTTCCAGCATCTCTACCGCACGCTCGGCGTTCACGCCATCGGCGATGAATTTCTCGCCACGCCTGAAAATGGTGACATCCAGCGCTGCAGCGATCTGGCGCAGATTTTCATCAACCGGGCCGCACAGGTTGGCCAGCCGGTTGTTGTCGACAGGATTCGGCAAAAAATATTGCGTGTCAGGAGAGGAGTTTTTCAATGGAAGGTTCTTATTGTCGAATGACGATTTCGCCGCGCAGCGAATAGGGATTGCTGGACGTGATGTTGATATCGATGAACTGTCCTGTCAGACGGGCACCGTTGGGCCCGCCGTCAAAATTCACCACGCGATTGTTTTCTGATCGTCCCTGCATTTCCTGTGTATCGCGTTTGGAAGGACCTTCCACCAGTACACGTTGCACCGTACCGACCATCGCATCAGAGTAACGACGCGTATTGTCGGCAATGACTTTTTGCAAGCGCTGCAGGCGCTCGAGCTTGACCGCATGCGGTGTATCGTCAGCCAGGCTAGCTGCAGGTGTGCCCGGCCTTGGGCTGAAAATGAAAGAATAACTGTTGTCGTAGCCGATATCGTCCACCAGTTTCATCAGCGCATCGAAATCCGCATCCGTCTCGCCGGGGAAGCCAACGATGAAATCGGAAGACACAACGATGTCGGGTCGTACTTCGCGCAATCGTCGAATTATGGACTTGTATTCCAAGACAGTGTAGCCACGCTTCATCGCGGCCAGAATTTTGTCCGAGCCATGTTGCGCTGGCAAATATAAATGATTGACCAGTTTAGGTACGCGCGCATAGACATCGATCAGTCTTTGCGTGAATTCCTTGGGGTGACTGGTGACATAGCGTATGCGTTGTATGCCTTCGAATTCGGCGATGTATTCAATCAGCAGCGCAAAGTCGGCGATTTCACCATCAGCCATGACACCGCGATAGGCATTGACGTTTTGTCCGAGCAGGGTGATTTCACGCACGCCCTGATCAGCCAGTTGAGCCACTTCGGTCAGCACATCCTCAAAGCGTCGGGATACTTCCTCGCCTCGTGTGTAGGGCACGACGCAATAGCTGCAGTATTTGCTGCAGCCTTCCATGATGGAGATAAATGCGCTGCTACCCTCCACGCGGGGTGGTGGCAGATGATCGAATTTTTCAATTTCCGGAAAACTGATATCGACTTGGGAGCGGCCGCTTGCGCGACGCTCACGCAGCAGGTCGGGTAGCCGATGCAGGGTCTGGGGGCCGAACACCACATCGACATACGGCGCCCGCTTGATAATCGCCGCACCCTCTTGAGAAGCAACGCAGCCGCCGACACCGATGACCAGATCAGGATTTTTTTTCTTGAGTTCCCGTACGCGCCCCAGATCCGAGAAGACTTTTTCTTGCGCTTTCTCTCGTACCGAGCAGGTATTGAACAGGATGATATCGGCATCATCAGGCGTGTCGGTTCTGACCAGGCCTTCGGACACGTTCAGCACATCGGCCATCTTGTCAGAGTCATACTCGTTCATCTGACAACCAAAGGTCTTAATGAATAATTTCTTTTGCATTCAGGATTGAAAACAGAAACAGGCTCGAGGCCAGAGAGCGGGGACACGCGGATGGTGCGTGCTGCCTGCAGAAAATACCGCCGGAAAATGCCCAAAATTATAGCAGGCGCCCGTCTTGCCCGTGATGCCACTTGTTCTGCTTCCGGCAATTCCCTTGCCCTGGTCAGTCGTGGTCGGCTGGGGCAATCTCTGGGAGAATTCGTGGGTCAGTTGATCAGGATTACGGCAAACTTCATGTCACCCTTTCACCCGCTCAAGCGGCTCGGCCGCGCGGTGCTTTTGCTCACCTTGCTGTCCTGGGTTGTGAGTGCAGCGGCACAAGTCGTCGATTGGCCCTTGTGGGAAAGCTTTCGCCGTCATGCCATACAAAGCGATGGGCGGGTGATCGAGCGTCGTGCCAATGACAGAACCACCTCGGAGGCGCAAGCCTATGCGCTGTTCTTTGCGCTGGTCGCCAACGACCGCGGGCAATTCGAGCGCTTACTGTCATGGACCCAAAACAATCTGGCCAATGGTGACTTGCGCAAGCAACAGCCGGCCTGGCTATGGGGCCCGGACACGGCATCCCGGTGGCGTGTGTTGGATGCCAATCCGGCGGCTGATGCTGACTTCTGGCTGGCCTACACGCTGCTGGAGGCTGGACGATTGTGGCAAGTGCCGGATTACATCGTCACCGGTCGGGCGCTGTTGCAGCAAATTCTCACTAGCCAGCAAGTGGAGTTACCGGGCTTTGGGATGACAGTACTTCCCGGCCGTCATGGTTTTGTGCTGGACAAATCCCGCTTGCGCATCAATCCCAGTTATCTGATGCCACAGCATTTGCGTGCATTTGCCCAAGCGGATCCGGCGGGCCCCTGGCAGAACATGGCTGACAGCTTGCCAATGCTCATTCGCAGGGCGAGTCCCGCAGGATTTGTACCGGATTGGGTTGTTTATCAGGCAGACAAGGGATGGGTTACGGATCCCGTGACCGGACCCGTCGGGTCTTATGATGCGATTCGTGTTTATTTATGGTTGGGCATGATGGATGAAGGCGATCCGACGCGGTCTGCCTTGTTGAATGCCACATTCGGTATGCGGCGGGCTGTGCATACTTCGCAAGATTCGCTTGAAATCATCAATACCGTCACAGGTGTGACACGCGGTAAAACACCTGCCGGCTTTGCAGCCGCCTTGCTGCCCTACCTCGGGGCTTCGCAGCAGTCGCAAGTACGCGAGCGCATGCGCCAGCAAATACAAGCAACGCAGCAAAAGGCATTTTTCAGTGCGCAAAGCCTGTATTACGATCAGGTGCTGGCGCTATTCAGTCTGGGCTTTATGGAGCATCGCTTTCGTTTTGACGCACAAGGTGCATTGCTACCTGCGTGGGATTCAGTCTCTGGCCGATCTCGGTAAGCGCAGCTCGGATCAGAATGTTGTTGCGATCGCGATGCCGGCGTACGTACTGGCGTTGCGATCGTCCGGTTCTTCTCTGCCACCATTGAGTTCCAGTGTCAGCTTTTGGCTGAACTTCAGCGCAACGAACAGACCTTGTTTTTTTACACGGTAGTTGCGTCCGTCAAGCCATTTGCCTTCGATGCCCACGCGATAGCTTTCCGATGGATGCATGCCGATTCGCGCGCGTACAAAGCTGCTGGATGTTCCGGTAGCGTAGTTTGCGATCAAATCAGTGTCTACGCCATGACCCAACTGGCGCCACAGCATGAGCTGCGGATTGAAAGTCAATCGATTGCCGGCTTTGTCACTAGAGGGCGCGTAGGGAGAGAGCTTCACCTCGCGGTAGCCTATCGTTGCTGATAAATCGAGTGAGGAACTTTCAAATTGCCAGCCACGACCTATACCAGCATCAATGCCATTCAATCTTCCATCGATATCAACAACCGGTCCTTGCTCGCTATTCTGGTAAACATATTTAGTTGAGCTCCCAACGAGTTTTCGATACCAGCCGCTACCCAAACGCTCACCCTCCGCCGGCATGATGAAACCGAGGTAAGCATGCGTCGACAATGAAGAGCCCTCGACACCCGAAAAAACAACTGACTCAGCGAACGCGAACTTCGGTAACAGTAAGTTGATCGTGAATATCGGCATGAATACGATCGATCCCAGATATGGACGAATTTTCATTTTTCTTCTCCCAAATTAAACGTGACGCTGACTCTTCGATGTGCTCGATTCTGCGCTGTGGTTTGACTAATAAAACGAGATGGCTAACGCCGAGTACCAATGCCTTTTGCAAAAGCATCAGACTCATTGCCAGTACATTTTTTCTATGCTGGCGGCGCAGCAGATTGTGTTTAAGCTGAGTGCTCGAGCCAAACGCCAATGCGACAGCTGATCGCTCGCTGGTTGTGGTGTTCCGCTCATAGGACAGTCCGACCGCAAGGCCTCCATCACCCAGTTGGGTGACTTTTTGTACTCTTGCATCGAAACTCAGTCCTTCATTCACCCGTAATGTCACCGGCTGCTTGTGTATGAGCGCAAGCCAGATATCGCTGTGGTTATCCGTTTTGATACAGGCACCCGAAGCGGATGCATTCGTCAATTCGCCTGCCTGAATGCGTTTTGAGACAAGCGCTATTTGGGCCGCTGAATCAACTCTTGGTCGTGGTTCTGTGCGCCGTTGTTTCCGCTCCAGCGTGACGCCCAACGCACACAGAAGAAAAACAAAATCCGTCAGTGTCCAAAAGCTGACGAAAATCAGCATGTCGCGATGTACAGGTTCGCTGATGGCGCGAACGGTACCTGCTACGAGCGCTGCAACGCTCAGGCCCAGCAGGATATAAAAGGGCTTCGCCAATGAGGAAACAAAATCTTGTTCAAGGATTTCATTTTTGGGCGTCACCGCAAATTTCGTTGCGCGAATATTGCCCAAAAATCTGAGCTCACTTGCCGCCAGATGCACCGACTGTATAACTTCATACAGGTGGGTAATAAATGGCCAGCGAAAGCGGCCGTGTAAATACTGGCCTGCGATCAGTGATCCGGCGAGAACTGGCAAGCAGTAGGAAAGGGCGTCGGGTACGGAGGTCTCCGCCAGCGTCACGCCCCAGAGGAGCGCAATCATGGGCATGAACATCAGACACAAGCGCGATGCGGGGAAGCCCCAGAACAGCGAGAAGTTGGTGAACATCAAACGCTGCATGAAACTCAAGCCTTTGAGACGCCAGGGATTCTTCAGAAAGAAAATCTGCCACATGCCTTGCGCCCATCTTGAGCGCTGTTGAATAAAGCCGCTGAAGGTTTCAGGCTGAAGGCCGGATACCAGAGGCATGTCCAGATAGACCGAGGTGTATCCGCGGCTAAAAGCCTGTAAGGAGGTTTCAGCATCCTCAGTGACGGTCTCAGTGGAAAATCCGCCAATCGCATCCAGTGCCGAGCGGCGCAGCATTGCGGCGGATCCGCAAAAAAATGCAGCGCCCCAGTAATCCAGTCCTGGCATGATTGCGTGATAGAACTTTTCGTTTTCTGCGGGTGATTGCACGTCTTTTAGAAGATTGCGCTCCAGAGGATCAGGAGTCACAAAATTGTGGGCTGTTTGTACCAGGAAAAGCTTTTCATCTTCCAGAAAAAATCCCAGCGTCTTCTCGATGAAATCTGTGGTGGGTACGTGATCGCAATCCAGCACAACGATAAATTTTCCTTCAGTGAGGTGCAGCGCATAGTTGAGATTGCCGGCTTTGGCATGCTGGTTTCTCTGGCGAGTGAGGTAATGGGCGCCGTACCGAGCGGTAATGTTCTTGATGCGCTGAGCTCTCAGCAAAGCCGCCCGACTCCGTGCGGGATCCGGCTGATGCAGCTTTTCATGAGTGCCGCCATCATCCAAGACGTAAACATGCAATTTTTGAGGGGGGTAACGTAGTTGCGTCGCTGCTATCAGCGTTGTCTGGAGTAGTTCAGGATCCTCATCGTAGGTCGTTATGTAGACATCAACGTCAGGCAGCAGGGCGGAGTCGGCAGGCAGTGGCGGAGAGCGACGTTGAATAGTCTTCAGGTAAGGCAGCTGACCCAGCGTTCCCACTACGAAGACATAGCATTCGGCGATAAACAAGGTCAGGCCGCATATCGCTGAGGGAAGGCCGGATTCCAACGGCAAGGATTCTGAGCCACGCCAGATCAGGTATCGGAGAGAAAGCAAGGTCGTGCCGAGAATCAGCAGTAGTCGAACCACACTGTCCGATTGCAGATGCTGGCGGTCACGCCAGAACAAAGACAGGGCCAGCATGAAGCCCAGTACGCAGATGGAGCCCGTAACCTGCATTTCGCGCGAAGCAGGTAGGCTTGCAATCAGAGCCAGTACCCCGATAACGCTGACAGCGGCGAAGCCGAATTGCACGCTTGATGGCGGGTAGTGCAAACGAGGTGCCGTAACCGGACTTGTGATTATTGACTGATCGCACATATTTTTATTTTTCAATTATGTTGCCAAATTTGCACAATATGTTTCCGCGATTTTATCTCCTTTTATTATTTAACTGTCAACTTATTTATCAAGGTAATAACGCCGCCGACTTTTGGTGTAGAGAAAATAGCGGCTAAGCCATTGATTTTTCGTGTCCTGGCATCGTGCGGCCGGCCCGGTTCACCTCAAAAAATGATTGATTCAGTGTTTTTATCCAGCGAATGTTTCCACTCTGAATGTTCTATTGTGCAAATAGTTGATCTGAGAAAATGCCGCAAGGCAGTAGATGATTGCGGCTTTACCATAGAGGACGGCAGCGAGAACCGGATTGGACAGGTTCTGCGTCACTAACAAGGAGTAGTCATGAAACTATTATTGGTTTGTTTCGTTTGTGCGGTGTTGGGCGGTTGTGGCACCGTGGGTGGAATGATTTCGGGGATGGGGCAGGATTTGCAAAAGGCGGGTGACTGGATGCGGAAAAAATAATTTGCTTTTGGCTTTATGAAATTTTCAAATCCAGAAATGTTCATGCCAATGGATTATTCTGGACTAATGTTGGCTGTTAATCGTTGGACTGGTTGGATAGGAAATATTTATCAGATACAAAAAAAGCACGTAGATTCCTCTACATGCTTGATTTAAAAATGAATTTTGGTGGTGATAGGTGGACTTGAACCACCGACCCCAGCATTATGAGTGCTGTGCTCTAACCAACTGAGCTATATCACCACGAAGCCCGAAATTATGGCGGCTGCCCACTTAAGTGTCAACCTGGG
>JACCDK011632138.1_pt1 | contig 11176 bp, 5 predicted proteins | sample 7445871 | NCBI WGS metagenome assembly JACCDK01 (sample SAMN15323436, study PRJNA562643) | freshwater metagenome | isolation source: river surface water | place: USA:Blue River Watershed | collected 2017-08-15
CTCAAGTCCAAGTGATTATGACACCTGCTTCTTTAGATTTTATAACTCCCTTAACACTTTCAACACTTTCAAAAAATCCAGTTTACTCCACTTTTTTTGATGAAGAAAATGGTTCAAAATGGAATAACCATGTTGATATTGGATTATGGGGAGATTTGATGGTGATAGCACCTGCAACAGCCAATACCTTATCTAAAATGGCGAATGGCACTTGCGATAATTTAGTTTTAGCTACCTATTTATCTGCTAAATGCCCCGTTTATTTTGCAACTGCAATGGATTTAGATATGTATAAACATCCTTCTACAATTCAATCGTTTAATACGTTATCCCAATTTGGAAACATTATGATTCCAGCAGAAAGTGGCGAATTAGCAAGTGGATTAAGTGGTGAAGGTAGAATGGCTGAGCCAGAGAATATTGTTGCTTTTTTAGAAGCCGATTTGTCTAAAAGTTTACCTCTTAGAGGAAAAAAAATATTAATAACTGCTGGACCAACATACGAATCTATAGATCCCGTTCGTTTTATAGGGAATCATTCAAGTGGCAAAATGGGGTATGACTTGGCTAATGAAGCAGCCAATTTAGGTGCCGAAGTAACATTGATCTCGGGTCCTACAGCTCTTTCCGTTAAGAATGATCAGATTAAGGTAGTGCCAGTTGTTTCGGCCCAAGAAATGTATGATCATTGCATGGAGAGGTATGAAAAAATGGATGTGGTCATTGCAGCAGCTGCTGTTGCTGATTACAGACCAAAAACTACAGCTAATCAGAAAATTAAAAAATCGGAAGATACATTTTCAATTGAGCTTGAAAAAACTAAAGATATTTTAGCAGCCTTAGGGGAAACAAAGAAAAATCAATTTTTAATTGGTTTTGCATTGGAGACAGAAAATGAAATCGAAAATGCAAAGTTGAAAATTCAGAAAAAAAACTTAGATTTGATAGTTTTAAATTCGCTTCAAGATGTAGGAGCTGGATTTGGAGGTACTACAAATAAGGTTACATTTATTGATAATAACTTCAATATTGAACCAAAAGAATTAAAGTTGAAGGAAGAGGTTGCAATAGATATTTTGAATATAGTAATAAAACATTATCATGCGTAAAATTTTTAGTTTTCTTTTAGTTTGTCTTTTTGCAACTGCTCATTCACAAGAGTTGAATTGCAAAGTGATTGTTAATTATGATAAAATCACTAATACCAACAACCAAATTTTTAAGAGTTTGGAAACTTCCCTTAATGAATTTGTGAACAAGACAGTATGGACGGAGAAAACATTCAAGCCGAATGAGAAAATAAATTGTTCTATGTTTATCACTTTGAATTCGTATGATTCCAATAATTTTGAAGCAACCATTCAGGTGCAAAGCTCTAGACCGGTTCATAATTCAAGCTTCACTACTCCTGTATTGAATATTAATGATAACGATTTTAATTTTCAATATGTAGAATTTCAAAATCTTTTTTATAGTCCAAATACCTACGAATCCAATTTAATATCTACTATCGCATTTTATAGTTATATTATCTTGGGCGTTGACGCAGAAACATTTGACATAGACAGTGGAGCTGAATATTTTCAATCAGCGCAACAAATACTTAATCTTGCTGCGCCAAATGGTGGAGCAGGGTGGTCTCAAACGAGTAAAACAAATAATCGCTATTATTTAGTAACCGATTTATTATCTGCCACATTCAAGCCAATTAGAGAAACATTGTTTCAATATCATTTTAACGGCTTAGATTTAATGAATAAAGATTTGAAGTCATCAAAAGAAGCAATTCTTAGTTCGTTTAATTTTTTAAGTGGTTTACACGATGTTAGACCTAATTCCTATTTGGCAAGAATCTTTTTTGATGCTAAAGCAGATGAAATAGTTTCAATATTTACAGCTGGACCTAGTGTTCCTCTTGAAGGTTTGGTTGATGAATTGTCGAAAATTTCTCCAACCAATTCCACTAAATGGGCAAATATTAAATAGGAAGTCAGTTTATGATAGTATCCTTATCCATTGAAAATTTTGCTTTGATTGAAAAATTATCCGTCCGATTTTCGGATGGATTTTCAGTTATTACAGGCGAAACAGGAGCAGGGAAGTCTATATTGCTTGGAGCTTTAGGATTAGTTTTAGGAAAAAGAGCTGATTTATCATCACTAAAAAATAAAGAGGAAAAATGTGTAATCGAAGCGCATTTTAACATTGCTAATTATCATCTTAAAGATTTTTTTATTGCAAATGATCTAGATTACGAAGATGAAACCATAATAAGAAGAGAGATCCTTCCTTCAGGAAAATCTAGAGCTTTTATTAATGATACTCCTGTTAATCTCAATGAATTACAGGAACTCAGCAATTATTTAATTGATATTCATTCCCAACATCAAACACAAGAATTATCTGATGATTCGGTTCAATTCCAAATTATTGATTCGGTAGCGTCAAATGAAGTTGTATTAAAAGAGTTTGCTTCTCAATTAAAAGAATATAAAAAAATAAATTCTGATATTAAATCCAAAAGAGAATTATTATTTTCTTTGTCAAAAGAGCAAGATTATAATTCGTTTTTATTAGAAGAATTGTTGGCTGCAAAGTTAAAATCAGGAGAGCAAGAACTTCTTGAATCGCAGTTTGAAAAATTGAATAATGTTGAATTAATAAATGAGAATTTGTCACGCATACTTTCTTTGTCTAATCAAGAACAGTTTGGGGTAATTCAAAGTCTTAAAGAAATTAAAGTATCTATTCAAAAAATAGCCTCTTATTCTCAAGAATTTAGCGATTTAAGTGAACGAATTTCTAGTTTGTTAATTGAATTTGATGACATTGAAAGAGAAATATCCGGTTTAGCCGAATCGGTTCATTCCGATCCAGAAGAATTACAGTTGTTAAACGAAAAATTGCAATTGATTTATTCATTACAGAAAAAACACCAAGTAAATTCAGTTGATGAATTATTGGTCATTCAAAATGATTTGGATTCAAAAGTAGTTTCTTCAGTGACTTTAGAATCTGAAATTAGTGCTTTAGAGAAACAATTGCAAAACACCGAATCTAACCTTGATGATTTGGCAACTAAATTGCACGATAACCGAATAAAATCAATTCCTGTATTAACCAAAAAAATGGAAGAAATTCTTTCTAATCTCGGAATGGTGAATGCGCGATTTGATATTCAATTGATTCAAAAAGACGTTTATCTCTATAATGGTAAAGATGAAATTCAATTTTTGTTTTCGGCCAATAAAGGATCTGAATTTGGTCTCCTTAAAAAAGTGGCATCGGGCGGTGAAATGTCTCGTATTATGCTAGCTGTAAAATCAATATTATCGCAATATTCTAAACTTCCGACCATTATTTTTGATGAAATCGATACAGGTGTTTCAGGTGAAATTGCTCATAAAATGGGTGAAATATTAAAAGGGATGAGTACTAATATGCAGGTTTTTGCCATAACCCATTTGCCACAAATTGCTGGAAAAGGGAAGGAGCATATTAAGGTTTATAAGGTGATTAAAGATGAACAAACGCTTTCGGAATTGAAACTACTTACTCATGAAGAGCGTGTAATTGAAATTGCTCAAATGTTGTCGGGGTCAAATGTAACCGAAACCGCATTAAATCATGCCAAGGAATTGCTTAACTAAAAAATAGAATTATATTTGTTTGCTCTTTTTTTTATAATAAAAAACTGCAATTATTTTAATTAGAAATTATATAAATTATGATCATAGAACCAAGAATGCGTGGCTTTATTTGTTTGACAGCTCATCCAAAAGGATGCGAACAAAATGTGAAAAATCAAATCGAATATGTTAAATCTAAAGGTCCAATTGACGGTGCTAAAAGAGTATTAGTGGTTGGTGCTTCGACAGGATTTGGATTGGCTTCAAGAATTTCTAGTGCCTTTGGGTGTGGAGCTTCTACAATTGGTGTTTTCTTTGAAAAGGCGCCAACAGAAGGGAAAACTGCCGCTCCAGGATGGTACAATTCGGCTGCATTTGAAAATGAAGCGCACAAAGCGGGGTTATATGCTAAAAGTATTAATGGAGATGCTTTCTCAAAAGAAGTAAAGCAGCAAGTCATAGATACAATTAAAGCCGATTTGGGTCAAATTGATTTAGTCATTTATAGTTTGGCTTCGCCTGTACGAATGCATCCTAATACAGGTGTTTTACATCGTTCTACTTTAAAACCTATAGGAGGGACTTTTAGCAATAAAACAGTTGATTTTCATACGGGTTTAGTTTCGCAAGTGTCTATTGAGCCTGCAAATCAAGAGGATATTGATAATACCGTTGTGGTTATGGGAGGTGAAGATTGGGCTATGTGGATGGATGAATTAAAAGCAGCCAATTTATTAGCTCCAGGAGCAACTACAATTGCTTACTCTTACATTGGGCCTGCTGTTACTGAAGCAGTTTATAGAAAAGGTACTATTGGAAGAGCAAAAGACCATTTGGAGGCTACAGCTTTTACAATTACAGACTCTTTAAAAGATATCAACGGTAATGCCTATGTTTCAGTTAATAAAGCATTAGTTACTCAGGCAAGTTCAGCTATTCCTGTTATTCCATTATATATTTCATTATTGTATAAAATCATGAAAGCTGAAGGAATTCATGAAGGTTGTATAGAGCAAATTCAACGATTATACAGCCAAAGATTATATACAGGTCAAGCTGTTCCTACCGATTCAAATGGGAGAATTCGTATTGATGATTGGGAAATGCGTGATGATGTTCAGGCGAAAGTTTCGGAGTTATGGGAAAAAGCAACAACCGAGAATTTAGTTGAAATAGGGGATTTGGCTGGATACAAACAAGATTTTTTAAATTTATTTGGTTTCGGATTTGAAGGTGTAAATTATGATGCTGACACCGATGAAATGGTTATGATTTCTAGTATTTAATAGATTTTAAATAATAATAAAATTAAAAAAAACCTGAGATTAACAATTTCAGGTTTTTTTTTGTACATTTACTTTATTATTATAAAATATTTAAAAATGAAGAAAATTACTTTTTTATGGGTATTTATTCTGATGGTAATGAATGTGGGTTTTGCTCAGCAAGTTTCACTTTATTCTTTTTCAGAATCTACAGACACCTACAATCCTGTTAATGGAACAGATGTTGCTGCTACAGGAGATGATGGAAGTGAAAATGGTATTCCGATCGGTTTTACTTTTAAATTTGAGGGGGTTAATTACACTACCTTTAGTGTAAATACTAATGGATTTATAAATTTAGGAGGAACTATTGGATTTGGGTCTTATATGAATTCCTTGTCTAATTCTTGTGCATTTAGCCCTTTAATTGGTCCTTTTTGGGATGATAATAATAGAGGAACTGGAAGTATTCAGTATGCAGTTTCTGGTGTATCACCAAATCAAATTTTAGAAATTGGCTGGGATAACATAAACATTGGTGGATTCGGTTTGACAAGTACTACTTCTTTTGCTAGTTTCAAAATAGTATTACACCAAACCACTAATGAAATTGATTTTATTTATGGATCTACAATGGATAATGCTGGTACCTTATCTGCTTCCATAGGATTAAATGGTGCTAATTCATTTTTAAGTGTTACCCCAGGACCAGGGGCTACTTCTACAGCTACTAGTGGAACTGCTAATAATTCTATTTCAAGTACATCAGATTTATTAGGTGTTAAATATACTTTTACACCGCCATCTCCATGTGCTGGTTTACCAATGCCAGGTGACACGATTTCTGCATTTTCTTCTGTTTGTATAGGAATTCCTTTTGAGTTAAGCCTTCAAAATAATCTAGGTTCAGGTATTAATTATCAATGGAAAGTTTCTCAAACAGGTGCTGCAAATTCATTTGTAAACGCACCAGGTAATTCAACTTCTAATATTTATACTGCAACACAATCAACATTAAGTTATTATAAGTGTGAAGTTACTTGTACAAACTCGGGCTTGACTTTTTCAAGTAATCCAGTTATGGTTGATTTAAATGATCCCCTTTCATGTTATTGTACACCTGTATATACAAATGGTACTACATATGGTGACTTGATTTCAAATATTGAAATTACAAATACTACATTGATAAATAATTCTGGAACGGATATGACAGGACCTTCTTATACACATTACACAGGTCAACCTAATTATACAGCTACTTTACAAGCAGGTGCTAATTACAATGTAATTGTTACTGTAGGTAGTTTTGGGTCTCAAAATCTTGCAGTTTGGATTGATTATAATGATGACGGTTTATTTGATATAACAGAACGAGTGGGTTATTCTACTACTTACATTGGGGCAAATGAAACTGCAACATTTCCTATTGTTTTGTCATGTTCTCCACCACTTGGAGTGCATAGAATGAGAGTTAGAGATGTATATGCTACTCCTGGAGATCAAATTGGCCCTTGTACATCTTATGGTTATGGTGAAACAGAAGATTATGATGTAACTATTACTGCAGCAGCTCCATGTCCGCAACCATCTGGTTTATCAGTAAGTGATCTTTCTGCATTCTCTGCAGTTTTATCTTGGAATACAGGATGTACAGAAACTATGTGGGATGTTCATGTTACATCTGTAGGAGGTGGTGAGCCAATTGGTAATCCATCAGATCCTAATGTAACTAGCCCGTATGTAGTTAATAATTTAAATCCTGAAACTGCTTATGACTTTTATGTTAGAGCAAATTGTGATGCTAACGGTTATAGTGTTTGGACAGGTCCATTTACTTTTACAACAACTGCAATTCCACCAAGTAATGATGATTGTGTTAATTCTTACGCATTAACTGTAAATCCAGATTTAAATTGCGGGATCATTACTTCAGGAACAATTAATGCAGCAACACCATCTACAATTACAGATACTACATGTTTTGGAGATGCAAATGATGATGTTTGGTTCTCATTTGAGGCTACTCAAACAGCGCATCAAATTAGCTTAATAAATGTAGTAGGTACTACTACCGATTTATACCATTCATTATGGACTGGTCCTGATTGTGATAATTTAGAATTAGTTCCAAATACATGTTCAGATCCTAACGTAAGTGTTCCATCTGGATTGGTTGTTGGTCAAACATATTATGTTAGAGTTTATTCATATAGTTCAAATCCAGAAATTACCACATTTGATGTTTGTGTAAGTACATTACCTCCACCTCCTTCAAATGATGAATGTTCAAACCCTGATACATTAGTAGTTGGTGGTGTGTTTGGAGACAATATTGCAACAGGATCAAACGAATGGGCTACAAACTCAAACCCTCCTGCTCCTGGTTGTGCTTCATTTAGCGGAGGTGATGTTTGGTATCAAGTTGTAGTTCCAGCTTCTGGAAGTATTACTTTAGAAACCAATAGTGATGGCGTAAATGGAAGTCAAATTTCAGACACAGGTATGGCTATCTATAGTGGAGATTGTAATAATTTATTTTTAGAAGGATGCGATGATGATAGTAGTTCAGATGGTAATTTTTCATTAATTTCATTGTCCAATTTAAATCCAGGAGATACACTTTATGTGAATGTTTGGGAGTATGGAAATGATACCATGGGTACCTTTAAAATTTCTGCTTATGATGCTTCATTAGCAAATACAAGTTTTAGTAACTCAAACTTTACTTTCTATCCAAATCCTGTAAAAGATGTATTAGCTATTTCAAATTCTGAAAACATTTCTAAAGTTCAAGTAATTAATTTATTAGGACAAGAAATGATTGTTAAAACGATCAATGATAATCAAGGACAAATAGATATGTCTGGATTATCAACTGGTACTTATTTAGTTAAAATAACTTCAGATAAATTAGTTAAGACTATCAAAGTTATTAAAGAGTAAGTTTACGTTTTAAAATATTCTTAAAAGTCCTGCTTATGCAGGACTTTTCTTTTTTAGAAATAGTATATTTGTTAAAATTTTGCACAAATGTATTTTTCCATAATTATTCCTGTTTATAACAGACCTGATGAAGTTAACGAACTATTGGCAAGTTTGTTAAAATCGACATATAAAGAAGATTACGAAATTGTTATTGTAGAAGATGGCTCTTCCGTTTCAAGCCAAGAAATTGTGGCAACCTATGCTGATAAATTAAACATATCTTATTATTATAAAGAAAATTCAGGCCCAGGAGATTCGAGAAATTTTGGTATGCATAAAGCAAAAGGTGATTATTTTATAATCTTTGATTCTGATTGTATCATTCCAGAAAATTATTTATATGAAGTTGAAAAAGAACTAAAATCGAATTATGTAGATTGCTTTGGCGGTCCTGATGCTGCTTTAGATTCGTTTTCAAACATTCAAAAAGCAATTAATTTTGCCATGACCTCCACACTAACAACTGGAGGAATACGAGGAGGGTCCGAAAAAATTAGTAAGTTCCAACCGAGAAGTTTCAATATGGGAATTTCTAAAAAAGCATTTATAGAATCTAAAGGATTTGGAAACATTCACCCAGGAGAAGATCCCGATTTATCTATTCGTTTGTGGAAATTAGGTTTCGAAACGCGATTGTTTACAACGGCATTTGTATATCATAAAAGAAGAATTGATTGGGAAAAATTCACATTACAAGTTACCAAATTTGGAAAAGCAAGGCCTATATTAAATTTATGGTATCCCGAGTATAGTAAAATTACATTTTGGTTTCCAACTTTTTTTATTATTGGATTAATGGCCTCTGTGGTTTTGATTTTTGCTCTTTTTGATTGGCCTTTAAAATTATATTTTCTGTATTTTCTTACAATATTTATTATGTCAAGTGTGAAACATAAAAATCCATTAATTGGACTTTTATCTATTGTTGCCGTTTGGAAACAATTTTTTGGATATGGATTTGGATTTATGACTTCCTATTTTAAAATTCATTTTTTAAGACAACAACCTCAAATTGCGTTTCCGGATTTATTTTTTAAAGTTAATTCTTCAATTGATGAATCGGATAAACAAAAAATTTTATTGGATAAAGAAGAGATTGTAGTTAAGCCAAAAAAAGTTGAGAAAGTTGAAGAACATGACAAAAAACCCAGAATCATCGGTTTAACAGGTGGTATAGGAAGTGGGAAAACTTGGGTTGCTAATTATATTCAATCAAAAGGAATCCCTGTTTATATTTCCGATTTGGAAGCAAAAAAAGTAATGGAGCTTCCTGAAATTGTATCTAAAATAGAAGCAGCGTTTGGAGAAAGTATTGTTACTTCCAACCGAACATTAGATAGAGAAAAACTTGCTTCAATTGTATTTAATAATCCAGACAAACTTAAATTACTAAATTCCATTGTTCATCCTGCAGTCAAAAACAATTTTGATCGATGGGTTGTTAAACATAAAAATTATTCGTATCTTGTTAAAGAGGCAGCTGTACTTATTGAAAGCGGTAGTTATAAAGATTGTGATGCTGTAATCACAATTTGTGCTCCAATTGAAACTCGTATTGAAAGAGTTATTCAAAGAGATGCAACTACTAGAGAAAAGGTTCAGCAACGAATAAACAACCAACTTTCCGATGAGCAGCGAATTGCCAAAAGTCAGTATGTGATTAATAATGAAGATTTTGAGCAAACAAAACTACAAATCGATAAAATTCTTAATTCTTTGAAGAATATACAATAATAGCAGTCAATGTTAATGTTTGGTTAATACATTAACAGTATAAATGTTAAAATTATAAATTTGAATAATGAATAAGTTTGTTTTTAGATTGTTAGTCTTGTTAATGAGTTTATCCTTAGTAGGGATAATTTTGGTGCAAGTATATTGGTTTCATACCTCTCTAGAAAACAATGAAGAGCAATTTCGTTTTCATGTTAAGCAAGTTTTAGGGGATGTAGCTAAAAAGCTACAAAAACAAGAAGAGTACACATTTTATAATAAATATAAAAAACTTAAGGATAGTATCGGGAAAGCACCCTTAAAAAATGATTTATTAGAATATGGTTACTACCAACGAAATGCCAAAACGAATCAAACCATAATTTATTCGAATAGTATTCTATCCGAAGATTACGATATTTTCTCAACGTTCTTTGATAAAAAGGCAGATAGTATTAAAATTAAAAGTTTTACAGCCAAGCGTAAAACAGAGATTTTTAATAACAACTCACTTGATAATTCTCAAATTCAAAATAAAATAACACCCGATGTAACGATTGAAAAATCAGGTAGTTTGGATATTTTAGAAAGTGCTCAATTTGAAATTGCTTATAAAGATATAGCGGCTAATTTTTCAATTCAAGATAGAGTTTCCAAAGAAATGTTGCAAAAGCTATTGGAAAACGAATTGCTTGAATATGGTGTAAAAACTCCTTTTGAGTTTGATGTGTATAGCAATGGATTGGCTACAAAAATTAAGTCAGATCATTTTACCTATGATAATTACGCTACTTATTCCATTCCTATCTTTATTGACAATGATGGAAATAACAAATACTCTTTATTAGTGACCTTCCCACAGAAAAAGAAGTTCTTGTTTTCAGAGATATTAGGAATTACGTTATTATCAGTGATTTTTACTTTAATAATTATCATAGCTTATGCTAATGCCTTACAACAATTAATTAGACAGCGACAGATTTCAGAAATAAAAACCGACTTTATTAATAACATGACTCATGAGTTTAAAACACCTATTGCTACAATAAATTTAGCTTTAGATGCGATTAAAAATCCAAAGGTTATTGATAATAAAGATATGATTTTACGCTATTTGCAAATGATTCGAGATGAAAATAAACGAATGCATGCCCAAGTAGAGAATGTTCTAAGAATTTCTAAACTAGAGAAGAAAGAATTAGATATTAGTAAAGAATCTCAAAATGTGCAGGATATTATTGAAACAGCAATTGATCATGTTAATTTAATAATTGAGGATCGAAATGGTATATTAAATACCCATTTTGAAGCGACTCGAACTTCTGTTTTATTAAATGAAATGCACTTTACCAACGTTTTGGTAAATATGTTAGATAATGCAATAAAATATTCTCCAGAAAATCCTGTTATAGATGTATATACAGAGAATATTAATGATTTTATATTAATTAAGATCAAAGATCAAGGTGCTGGAATGACCAAAGCAGCTCAAAAAAGAATATTTGAAAAATTCTATCGTGAGCACACCGGAGATTTACATAATGTAAAAGGTCACGGTTTAGGTCTTGCATATGTAAAGAG
>JACCDK010865096.1_pt1 | contig 11174 bp, 8 predicted proteins | sample 7445871 | NCBI WGS metagenome assembly JACCDK01 (sample SAMN15323436, study PRJNA562643) | freshwater metagenome | isolation source: river surface water | place: USA:Blue River Watershed | collected 2017-08-15
GATCATCAAGAACACCTACCGCACGCTGATGACCCGCGGGATGAAGGGCTGTTATATCTTCTCGGAGGACGAGGAAACAAGGAATTGGTTTGGGGGGATAAGTAATTGACTTTTTGCGAAAAGTAAGAATATTGATTTATCACTCAATATAATTTTGAGATAAGTTTAGCAATGTTGAAAATTGAATTGATCTTACTCATTTTGTACACACATACAGTAAATCTAAATGACCCTGATTGATTAAAGAAGTGAATAAAAATGGTATAAAATTACTACTTCCAAGTTTCAGAACAAGGGACAAATACATGCATGTTTGATATATTTGTGAATACCCTTTAACTTTTTCCAATTAAACGTTAAAAGACACTTAGGGTATCACAAAATTGCACAAAATAACTAACCTATATTTTTCTTTAACTCTTACAATAATTGATGCCTAATTCAAATAATACTGAAGACAACTTGACTTTTATAGACTTATTTGCGGGTTGCGGTGGATTAAGTGAAGGATTTTTACAGGCCGGAAATTATGAGGCATTAGCACACGTCGAGTGGGAAAAGCCCATGATAAATACTTTGAGGCAAAGATTGGTGGATAAGTGGAACCACACAACTGAGGAAGCCCAAAAAAGAGTAATTCATTTTGACATTCAAAAGTCCATTGAATTAATAAATGGCAATTGGACAACTGAAACTCTTAAATCCTATTCAAGCACCAATCATGAATCTATTATTCAAAATGGACTTAGGGGCTTGATTGGAGATAAAAAAGTAAATTTAATCATTGGTGGTCCGCCCTGTCAGGCATATTCTATTGCGGGAAGGGCTCAAGATAAAAATTCAATGAAAGATGATTACAGAAATTACCTTTTTGAAAGCTTCGTGGAAGTAGTTAAAGAGTTTAAGCCGGAGGTCTTTGTATTTGAGAATGTGCCGGGATTATTGAGTGCTACGCCGGGAGGCAAACCTGTTACAGAAAGGATTTACGAAGCATTTTATGAAGTGGGATATGAAATAAGGAAGCCTGAGCTGCTTAGAAAATCTGTTTATACAGCTTCTGAATTAGGTGTTCCACAAAAGAGAAACAGGGTTATAATAATTGGAGTTAACAAAACTGCCAAAATCGATTTAGAAGAAATATATAATGAACTAGACAGTCTAAAGAAAAAAATAACACCCCAAAATGTACAAGATGCAATTGGTCATTTGCCAAAATTTAAGCCTTTAAAAAATCAGAAACAAGTAAATGGCAAAAACATATCTCATGAATTGGTGGAAAAAGGCAATGTCAAATTTCACGAGTCAAGATTTCACAACAAAAGAGATGTAGAAATTTTTAAAAAATGGCTTAATAACGAAATGAACAAAAGTTCGTCTCAAAATAAAATTTCCTTTTACAACAATCTAATGGGAAAAAAATCGAATCATGCGAAATACAGAAATTTAGAATGGGACAAACCCTCACCTACTGTTGTTGCGCACTTATATAAAGATGGATTAATGTTTATACATCCAGATGTCAATCAGGCTAGAAGTATTACCGTAAAAGAGGCTGCATTATTACAATCATTTCCTGATGATTTTGAGTTTATTGGAAGCCAAGGATTTGCCTTTAAAATGATTGGCAATGCTGTACCACCACAAATGGCAAAAAACATTGCATTAGCTATTTCACAAAAAGTAAAAGTTAAATGAAAAAGTTAAATATACTTGTTGCCTGTGAAGAAAGTCAGGCCGTAACGAGGGAATTAAGGTTATTAGGCCATAATGCATACAGTTGTGATTTACTCCCTTGTAGTGGCGGTCATCCAGAATGGCATTTTAATTTTGATGTATTTGAAATTATAGAAAATAAAGGTGGTACCTTACAAAATGGAAAAACAATTAAACTACAAAACAATTGGGACTTAATGATTGCCCACCCTCCATGTACATATTTAGCTGTTAGTGGAGCACGTTGGTTTTACCATCCAGAAGATAAACTATTACCAATCAAAAACCGTCGGCCGCACCCCAAATTCCCTAATAGAGAGCAAGACAGGAATGATGCATTAGAATTTTTTATTGCATTGTATAACTCACCAATTGAAAAAATAGCCATCGAGAATCCTATTGGTACTGTCAATACAAGATTTAAGAAACCTAATCAAATCATACATCCATATCAATTTGGCGAATCAGCTTCTAAAGCCACTTGTCTGTGGTTGAAAAATTTGCCTAATCTAGAACATACACAAATTGTCGACAAAGGTCCGAGAACTATTTTCAAAAGTGGCAAAAGCCAACCAAAATGGTATTCCGACGCTTTGATAAATGCGAAAACTAGCGAGGAAAGAAGAACTTTAAGAAGCAAAACGTTTTACGGCATTGCGCGCGCTATGGCGGAACAGTGGACAAAACCTGAAAATTATTAAATCCATCTAAGTAAATGATTGCGCGTTTCTAAAACTCTCAATTTTTCATTGATAGAGTCGCTACCTTTTCTTAATATTTCCAACGAGTATCTCCTAATGCCACGTTGATTCCTAAATACTAATACATCATCAATTTCTACGTGATATTCTTTAAATATCGGAGTTAAAAAAATTCGAAATTCGAAACGCGTATCTCTTCTTTTTACTAATATCACGAATTCATTTTGCCCAATTTCTACAAATATTCTCACTTCATTCTCGCTCTCTGTGAAATCAAAGAAATTTTCTGCCGCCTCGATAGAAATACTAGCCGTACGTTCTAAATCTTGTTTAATTACGCGTTTTATATATTCAGCAGACAAATAATTCATACTCTCTACCGGATCGGCCGCAGGCGAAATCAAACTTGAATCAATTATTTCATAATCTTTTTGATTATTATGGAGAAGATTCTCAGCTGTTTGAGATGAATCAATATTGAGCTCCTTTAGCAAAAAATCAAGAAAAGCGCTAATACTATCCTGATTAAAACAATATGAAAAACGTGATTGAAAAAAGGTACTCACCCTTGTCAATGATCGAATTACATCCTTATTATTTATTTTGCAATTTAAGACTTTCTTAATGAACAGAAGATAATAGGTTTTGTTATAACCAAAACCAGCTCTCTCAATCAATTGAACTTTATCATCAATTCCAAGTTGCCTTAAATAAATCCACTCGTCAAGAGAATTATGATCGTTAAATAAATAACAACTAATGGAAACAAACCAAGTATAGCTTCTTCTTTTGTGCGTAGTAAATCTATCAGAATGAACAATTTTATTGTTTTGAGAGAATCTCCAATAAATCACATCCGGAATTAAAAACAAATTCAACTTAGTCCAAAAATCACGATTCGAAAGCATTTGAAAATCAATCACGTAGTTATTAGACCTTAATGTATCATATATACTAATACCAATTGATACATCTATTTCGTTCCCATCAAATCTTGAAATACTTAAATTGGGATACCCAAAGTTTATGGCTACATTTAGTATTCCCTCTCTTAATTCCAAAAAGAAATCAATAGAATTATCATCCAAAAAGAAAAAATCCGGCGAATTAACTACAGTAATATAATTTCTATCTTTTTGAATAGAATTTTCAATGTAATCAACAACAGAAAAGGACTTATCTCGAAGTTTAATTTTATACATCGCAAATCACCTTTAAAATAAATTGATCAACTTCTCTTTTAAAAAACATTAGATCAGACCTGAATTTTTCAATATTTATCAATGAAAAATTACTTGGGTTATTTCCATCTCTATTCATAAAACTCTCTAAAAACAATTGCATATTCTTACCAACACTTTCAGAATCAAAAATTCCTGAGATCAACTTTTCTGCTAAATCATTTTTAAATACTAAAAATTCAATATATTCATATAACACACGACACATAATATATTTTTCTGAATTCATATTTTCATCAAAACAATTAACATCAATAACAGCAAAATATTCAACATCCTCAAAATCACAATCTAATAGACTAAAAACATTGTCAAGACAGAGATTGACCAATTTGGTACCTTTGCCTTTCGTCCTAGCAACTTTGAACATTCGCGTTGCTAATTGACTAAAGTTCCAAGCACCAATATTTTTTTTCAATAATGAAATACCTGGCCAATAATTAAATTTCTGCAGTATTGATTTTCCAGAATAAAAAACCATTAAGTTCAAGGAAAAATCTCTAAATACACTTCCAGATTTTAAATAAAAATCAAATATGTATTCTCTTTGACGAAAATCAAGTACTTGTGGACTTGAAGAATCAGTAAAATTGGTATGATTACAGAATACAGCAACAACCATTGATACGTCTCCATCACACCCTTGACAAATAGCCATGTTGTCTTGGGTATTTAGTTCTTCCAAATCCAACCAAACTTCTAATCGAAACTGAATATTTCTGGCAAACACACTATCATCATCTGGCACAAAATTTACATAGTCACCGCGTTCGTTCCTGTAACTCAATTTTGTATTATCAATAATTGAATCAGATAATTTCTTTGCTAAATCTATCATATTATTGAGCGATTTTAAATCCAATTAAATAATTAGGGGATTTCAATAATAATCTAACGTAAATTGTAACATAGGCTAAACCCAACAATTCCCCTAACTCAATACAAAAATGTTGATTTACATACTCAATTGAATCCCCTCTCCTTTTTTGCACGATATCAGCTGACAATATTTCAATTGGGTAAGGGGGTTTGACAGCATTATCAAATTTCCCTAACCAATCAAGCTCTCCTATTGGTATTGAAGAAGACCCTTCAAGGACGCCAACTTTAATTTTAACAGAATTTTTGGGCCAAATTATTTTCAATGTCGCCATCAAAACGTTAGAATCAATGGAAAAATCAGTAATCTCCAACGACTCCCGTCTATTATTTGTAACAGGAATTGGCCGCGGTGGAAGTGGCCTAGTCCCCGCACCTCCTGGCATATCAATGAACGACAAAATACTCCCTAGTTTCTGGCTTAAATTTTTATCAAATAAAGACTCCACATTATTTGTGGATTCTAACACATTGTATTTGTAAAGATCATCTCTTAATATCCTTAATGAAGAACCAACTATTTGATTAACAAATTTTTCTTGGCTTTTGTAGTTCCATGCATGATGATTCGGATCTTCACACGCTTTAAACAAATCATCAACATTTTTAAATACAGGGTGATCAATTTCTATTTCCGAGTTCACTTCAAAAGTACCGATATATGAAAGTGCTTTTCGCGCAAAGGAAAATTTGGGACTTTCAGTGAATAATACTAAGCCAGGCCTTCTCACAAAATGAATTTTATTCAATAAATCTTCATGAGTATTGGAAAATAGAATCGAGAAAAATCCTGTAACATACTCAGATCGCACTGTGCCATGTTGCTTGTTTTTTATAAAGGCAGCGACAAAATCATCTTCCACAACTTCTCTGTTCAATATCACAAAATCCAATAAATTTTCATCCCAGACGTATAATACATTTGGGTCCAAATCATTGTGATATTCTTTAAATTTCGAACTCAAACGAGATAACTCAGCAATGGAATCATTATCACAATTTAAATGGCTCGGTATTAATTTCAAATTGGACAAGGAATTCCCACGACTTTTAAGAATTCGTGGCCAATACCATTTAAATGCTTTTTTTGAGAATTCTTGACTAACAGGTGATTGAAAATCACTAAAAATTGTTTTATCTGGACCAACAATAAACAATTTGGTACCGGTTTCATTATCAAAATATGGTTTCAAACCCCAAAGATTTAGAAAACCAATTGCATCTTCATTCAAAAGAGCAAGCAAATGATGTTCATTCTCGTAACTCACTAAGCTATTCCCCCACCACATAATTCCAGTTGAGTGATTATTAGAGACATTCTCAAGTTCCATGGATATCAAACTTACTACTAATCGATGTTCAAACTCACCATTATCATTAAGACATCTTGAGTAATATATCACCATACCTAACTCACTACACAGAAAGTAGGCTGTCTTGCCCAAACCATAAGAACCACCTGAGTATTCTGCTGTCTGGCTTCTTGTGATATCAAAAATCAAGTTAAAATAATTATTTCTTATCGAATTATTTATTCCATAGGCATTTAGTTTTGAGTACAAATCCCCGGTCAACCCTTTTGTACCAAAATCTGAGAGTTCCAAAACATTCTCAACAGCTCGATCATTGACAATCTGTAGTAAAATTCTAAGTGCGTCACTTTCGCGGAAGTTATTTTTTAAAATCGCCTTGATTTCATCAGTGTTTATTTCATGAAGATCAAACTTAATTACAACTTCATTTGAATTAGAGGCATCCAAAGAATTTTGTATCATTTCTCGGATTAATATATCACTCAAAGGAAGATTCGCATTCCGCAGTGGTTTTAATGCTCCGGAAGCTGTAAAAACCATGTTACTTTTTTTCAGTTCAAGTATATCCAACATGACTTTATAAATTAAAATACTCAATTGCGCCTTTACCCTCCATATTACTCAAATCTACCATATACGAAATATAGGAAATACCCTTAGGTATTTTATTGTTTTTAAATGAATTTGAATTTATTCGTGGAAAGTCATCATCAACATCATATATGTTATAACTTTCAATCCGAAACTCGTCCTTTGACATTTCAATAACACTATTAAATCTTTTCAACTTAGAATCAAAAAGAGACCTGTCAATCGAACTTATTTTACTTTTTATTTCTCTAACCAAACCTTGTAACGACAATCCATCATTACTCACTTTGCCAATTCGCACCAAACACAACGCAAGTTTCTCATCAGTATTTAATTGCATTATCCCATTGATTGAAATAATATTTTTATATTTATTTAGTGTAGTTTTTATCTCAACAAATTGATCGGCCAATTTAAAATCGTGGGTCGCAAAATCCGGACCAATCCACGAGCGTACATCCCCAATTTTATGATCAATTAAAAAATTCAAGAAGCACAACTCCCCCCAAAGACCTGTATCCGATTTAGGTATCAAAATAAGCTTAATGAATTCACGCCAAGAACTATAACGATCCATTAATCCATTGAGATCATGTGCTACTTCCATGGACCTGAATATCATGTCAGAAATAACCATGAAGAAAAAATCTTTATAATCCAAATTCAACAACGAAATTTCAAAACTCACAAAGTTCTCGTTAAACTTGATCTCAGCATAGAAAAATCCATCATTGAAAACGGTTTCCTTAAATTCCAAATCACTAGTTGACACAGCCCAAACTAAGCTGTAAGTACCTGATCTTTTCCAAAATTCAAAGCTACCCTCTCCACTAAAATTTTGAATAATCGAAGCATCATTATCAAAATCTAGATCAAGTACATTAAATATTTTTCTAATCGAAATTTCTAATTGTCTTAGTTGCATAATTTATAAAAACATTGATTCAAAATTGATCATCCTCAATACCACCAGATTGGTTTTCCGTGAGAATATCATCATCGTTATTGTCGTCACTAGAGTACTCATTAAAATCAGAAATTTCCAATCGAACATATTCTTCAACTGTTCTATTCATACCCAAATTTAAAATTAAAGAAATGCCAACAAGGTGATAATCAGCATTCAAATCAAATCTTTGAATTTTCGATTTATTATTTACTCGACTAACTGGACGAGAATTCATATCTATTGGATATATAATCAGCAAAGAAGGTAGACACTCCTTTGATCTATAAAGTATGCTCTTTTCTCGATTTTCTTTGTACGCCTGAGGTATATTTTTTATGTCAACATAACTATCATCCTTAGACATTATACCCTTTAAATTCAATCTATCAACTCTACCTCCATTGTCAAACTCGGTACTTTTTATTCTACTTCTGTTCATGCGATTCACAGAATAAGCTCCAAAATCGAATTGGGAATTTTCCTTTGAACCTCCAATAACCGCAATATTCCATTTGGAAAACAATGATTCATTTTTTAAAATAAACTCATTTATCTTGGCTAGGTTGAATCCACGTCCATCTTCCAAGCATTGATAATTACTCAAAAACTCTTTAATCAATCCAAGATTAATATTCTCAATAACAATTTTATTTTCAATTGTTGGTGACGGTTTACTTTCATTTATCGCAGCCTCTAAAAATTCTCGTGTCAAATCTTCATTAGCTTTTAATAAAGTATAATCATTATTAAACATAATTGTTTGAAGAGCAGTACCTGAAAAATCAACTTCAGATAATTGAGCTAATCTCATCGCGTTCCTTCTTGTTATCTGAAAATCAGGACGACGTAGAATTTTCGGTGCAATTTGCCTTGGAGTTGCTAAACCATTTGAATATTTTGTTTTAATATCATTTTTCAAATGAATTTCCATTGAGACAAGATTTCTAAACCCTTCCTTTAATTTAAAAGTCGTCCAAATTCTCGGTAAACTCTCGAATCCAACTTTATAACCAAACCATCGACCCATCTGCATTAAAGTATCAAAGTTCGAAACTTTTCTTACAAAATAACAGGAAGTCAAACCATACAGCGTCAAGCCCCTCGACAAAGTATTCCCTCCAATTGCAATTTGATATTTCGGCGTATTTTCTCCATAGTTTAATCTAATTTCTATGTCAGCCTCGCCATTATCAATTCGAACAACAGTTTTTCGCAAAACGGGCAAGAGACGATCGGCAAACTGCCCAAATTCTGGATCTCTTTTAAAATCCGCTCCGTAGTTTGGAAAGACTCTTTGTAAATCATCAATGCTAATTCTGTCCTTTTCCGTTTCCCACAATATTCTGCAACTTTCAAAAAATAAGGACTCATTTTCTCTGAGCCAATCCAAATATTTCAATGTGTATCCATACAATACTTTGTGCTGACTAATTCTACCGCTAGTATGAATAAGCATGGTTGAAAAATCTTCATTTCCACGCATCTCTCTAATAGCTGTGGATATAAAAAACCAAACAATACTCTCATTTAACTTTGTCAACTTAGGCTCATTATAACTCACAGAATCCGTCAATTCTAGAATACAATCAAGTTCCTCAGATGGGACTTCACGAATTGCGTCTATTGGATCGGAGTAATCATTATCGTCCTCACTCAAGTCTGGATCACCAAATAGTTGTAATGGTCCAAAATATTTTTTCGGTGTTTCTAGTACATGGATAAAATTACGCGGATAAAGTGTCTCATCACCCATTTCATTGAGAATATTTGCAAATGGTGTGGCTGTAAATTGCAAATAAGTTGCTGTATTCAGAACTTTACGTAGCTGTCTCAATAACTTATTAATGGTCACAGGATTATTTACATCTCCACTTGTATTGGGGGTTGCCTCGTCAGATTCATCATCTATAATTAAAGCTTTTATATTTTTTAAATAGTTTTTATTTGTTGATTCAATTTTTTTTATTAATCGCCTGAGGTTATTGCCATTTTTTAAGTACACGCCAAAAACAATATTTGGCGGATTTGCCCCAATTAAATTACCAAAAATTCTATCTCCATGAGATAAATTCTGAGATGCCCTATCCGTAGTTGTAAGCGAGATAAAATTCACTTTTCTAGAATCAATATTTTCAGCAGGCTGTAATACATCAACAACGTCTGACTCAAATCTCTTTTGGGTCTGAACCCTGAGATTTTCTTTTAACCCTGAAACAATTATGATGACGTTATATTTCAAATCAATTGCTGCAGTAATCAATCCATTAAATGTCGATGTTTTACCACTTTGTACTTTACCGATAACTAGACCAATCCGATCATTTGAATCTTCAATCGTCGGCAGCATATTTACAATTGACTCACATTCATTTTTCAACTGCTCTACAGAAGAATAATCAGAATTTCGTTGAATCAATATATTATTAATATACTTAGAAAAAAAATTATCCTCTTTTATACCAGGATTTGACAAAACCGTATTATTTGAATATTTGTTTTCAAAAATCGTGGCGTTGGTGCGTGAGTTCCTGTCTAATATTAAGGATAAAAAATTATTCAACTCTAGTTTCACGTAGTTTTCTTTTTCGATTTGAACAAACAAATCTTCAGGCTCCATGTGCTCTATATAATCAAAGAAATTATCAAAATATGAGCTTTCATTGATGAGTTTTGTAATTATCTTTAAATCAGTCAATGATCCATCGCGTCTAATTTGCTTCTTTATATAATTTTTTATTGCATCTGAGGTAGTATTCATATTTTACATTCTGTTCTCAGTGCAATATAACTATTTTATTCAATTTCGAAATGCAACATAATCCACCGAAACACAATAATCAAGGAGACATAAATAACTATTATATCAAATCAAGATATTTTGCTAAAATATCAATATCACTTAATTGAAGGAAAAAATCGATACTCTTCTTCGTAAAAATATTTAATTATTTAACCACAAGTGTATCTAATTTTTTTGACCAAGGAAATTTCTAGAATTTTACCTAATTACTCCCAATTGTATTTTTAGCATACTTACCAAATTTATAGACAGCAAGATGATTACAAGATAAATGAAGGAATTAGAATTTATTTGAGAAGAATTAATTTAATTTGTTTTAAACAATCCATGAAAGAAATATTTATAACCTTATCGGCGATCCTTTTGTCTTTAAATTTAAGCGCGCAATCAACAGAAAATCAGCACTTGCTTTTTAAAGGCGTACCCATCGATGGTACGCTGAGTGAGTATGTTGAGAAAATGAAGTTGAATGGGTTTACATTGTTAGACTCAACAAATTACGGAGCAATGTTTAATGGTGAATTTGCAAACTATCAAAATTGCAAAATTGGTGTGGGTACTTCAAATAAAAAAGATTTGGTCAGCACTGTTTTTGTTATGTTTCCAGAACGTGAGGAATGGAATGACCTTTATGGAGACTATAACCGACTCAAGCAAATGCTTTCCGAAAAATACGGGATCCCAAACGAATCGAAAGAAAAATGGGAAAATGATTATGAACCCTCGTTAGCATTCAGAATGTCGGCTATAAAACGCGGAGAGTGCAATTTCACAACAACCTTTGTTAAACCAAATGGCAAAATCCAATTGAGAATAGAACATCAAGATGCCACCTGTTTTGTTTTCCTTGGATACTTCGACAAAATCAACGGTGAGATCATGAAGGCGAAGGCCATTGATGATTTGTAAATGTTTCGATTTCCAAACACAACGAATCTTTTTCCCATCGTAACATATCCCAGCCCAGCCCCACAAAAATCCACCCAA
>JACCDK010138784.1_pt1 | contig 11173 bp, 6 predicted proteins | sample 7445871 | NCBI WGS metagenome assembly JACCDK01 (sample SAMN15323436, study PRJNA562643) | freshwater metagenome | isolation source: river surface water | place: USA:Blue River Watershed | collected 2017-08-15
GGTCAGGGTAACTGGGGTGAAATTCCAATGGCAGGTCATCCAAACGTAAGTGAGGAAGATGCTTCTGCTATGGTGGAGTATATCCTTTCCATGAAAAAATAAGCCACATGAAATTACTATCAACGATTGCTGTTTTATTGCTCTTTATTGCTGCTGTTCCTAACAAAGATGATGTTCCTGCAAAAAAAGGATGGAAGTCGCTTTTTGATGGGAAGTCTAAAAAAGGCTGGCATATTTATCGTGGCGAAGCCACTGGTGAATCTTGGCAGGTAGAAGACGGACTTCTAACATTTACTCCTGTTAATAAGCCAGGTGTAAAAACTGGTGGTGATCTCACAACCGACGAAGAGTATGAAAACTATCACTTGAGTGTGGAGTGGAAAATATCTGAAGGCGGAAACAGCGGTATCATCTTTGGTGTAAAGGAAGACTCGATGTATAAGAAGTCCTATTTAACCGGCATGGAAATGCAGGTGTTGGACAACAGCAAACATCCAGACGCGAAAATCACCAAACACAGAGCTGGTGACCTTTATGACCTTATTTCATGCAGCAAGGAGACCGTAAAACCTGCGGGTGAATGGAACCATGCTGAGGTGATTTACAACAACAATAATCTTCAACTCATTCTCAATGGAGAAACAGTGGTTTCAACAGTTGTGGGTGATGAAAATTGGAACAAGTTGGTTGCGGGCAGTAAGTTCAAGACCATGAAAGGGTTCGGTACTTTTCGAAAGGGAAGAATTGTATTACAGGACCACGGCGATAAGGTCTGGTACCGTGACATAAAGATTAAAGAGTTGTAAAAAATCTACTTATTTCATCAAATATCTTCAACGCCGCAATTTTGCGGCGTTTTTTACATCTAATTTTGTGACCTCTACAGAAAGAGGTCATTTTAATTGTAAACAAACAACACATGTTTAAATTCAGGTTAGTAGCGGTTGCTGCATTCTTGTTATTATCAGTATCATCATTTGCACAGTCATCTGTTCTGGTGTTTTCCAAAACGGCAGGTTTCAGACATGGATCTATTCCATACGGACAAGCTGCGATAATGCAGTTGGGAAAAGAAAATGGATTTACTGTAGATACTACAGAAAACGCAAACATGTTCACAGATGAACATTTAAAAAAATACAATGCTGTGATTTTTTTGAGCGCAACAGGTGATGTACTCAATCATGTGCAACAAGCTGCTTTTGAAAGATACATTCAATCAGGCGGTGGATATGTAGGTATACACGCGGCTACTGATTGCGAATATTATTGGCCTTGGTATGGAAAGCTTTCTGGTGCTTACTTTAAAAGCCATCCACAAAATCAGCAAGCAAAATTAATTGTAAAAGATAGATACCATCCAAGTACATCACATTTACCAGAAGTATGGGAAAGAGTAGATGAGTGGTACAATTTTAAAAAAGTTCCTGATCATGTGAATGTGTTGATCAGCATAGATGAATCTTCTTATAAAGGCGGAGAGAATGGAGCCAATCATCCTATGGCATGGTACCATGAGTTTGATGGTGGAAGATCTTTTTATACAGAACTTGGACATACCAATGAATCTTTTGCAGAGCCTGCTTTTTTAAGACATATTTTAGGTGGCATACAATATGCCATTGGTAACGGACAAAAACCAGATTATACAAAAGCAAAAACACAAAATGTTCCAGAGGAAGATCGTTTCACAAAAAATGTTTTAGCGGGTGGTGTATTTGACGAGCCGACAGAATTAGCCGTACTTCCTAATCTTGATATCTTGGTGGTAGAAAGAAAAGGGCAAGTATTACATTATAATAACGCTACAAAAAAATTGAATCTTGTTGCAAAGTTTGATTTGTATGCAAGATCAGGTGTTCCGGGTGTTAATGCAGAAGAAGGATTGATGGGCATTACAGCAGATCCTGATTTTGCCAATAACAATTACATCTATATGTATTATGCAACAAACGATACAGCTGCAAACAGACTATCTCGTTTTGTATTCAAGGATGGAAAACTTGATTTGAAATCTGAAAAGAAAATTTTAGATGTTGCATCAACCAGAAAGATTTGTTGTCACACGGGTGGATCATTAACCTTTGGTAAGAACAGAGAATTATTTTTATCGACAGGTGATAATGCAACACCATTTGATCAAAACAATTCAAAATATAAATTGGAAGGCTATGGTCCAATTGATAACCGCGAAGGTTTTGAGCAATGGGATGCAAGAAGAAGTTCTGCCAACACCAACGATTTAAGAGGTAAGGTGTTGAGAATTATTGTCAACACCGATGGTTCTTATTCTATTCCAGAAGGAAACTTGTTTCCTGTAGGAACGCCTAAGACCAGACCTGAGATTTATACTATGGGTACTAGAAATTCATACAGAATTTCAGTCGACAAGAAAAACGGGTATCTCTATTGGGGCGATGTTGGTCCGGATGCCAACGAAGATGATCCTGCAAGAAAAGGTTCAAGAGGATATGATGAGTTGAACCAAGCCAAGAAAGCAGGTTTCTTTGGATGGCCTATGTTTATTGGTAACAACTATCCATACCGACAATTCAATTATGAAACGGGTGAAGTGGGGGAATTCTTTGATCCCAAAAAACCAATGAACCTTTCAAAGAACAATACAGGTTTAACAGAGTTACCTCCAGTTAGTCCAGCGTTTATTTATTACCCATACGCTAAATCAGAAGAGTTTCCTGAAGTTGGAACAGGTGGAAGAAATGCAATGGCGGGACCAGTTTATTATTCTGATATGTTCCCAGCAGCTACAAGGTATCCATCCTATTATGATGGTAAAGTGATTTTTTATGAGTGGATGCGTGGCTGGGCAAAAATGGTAAGTCTTGATAAAGATGGTAATTATGAAAAGATGGAACCATTTTTGAACAACATCAAATTTGCCAATGCTATAGATATGGAGGTTGGTCCGGATGGCCGACTCTATGTATTAGAATATGGTACAGGATGGTTTTCAAAGAACAATGATGCAGGTTTAGCACGCATTGATTACAATGGTGGAAACAGAGCACCTAAAACCGCTATCTCGGTAAACAAGAGAACGGGAACCGTTCCGTTTACTGTCAAAGCAAGTGCTGTAGGTTCAAGTGATCCTGATAAAGATCCACTTACCTATGTATGGCATTTTGGAAAGACCATTGTTAAGTCGAATGGCAATCCACATTCCAGCTTCACTTTCACTAAGGCTGGTGAGTACAGCATATTTGTAGAAGTAAAAGACAACAAAGGAGCAGTTACCCACAGTGAAGTAATTGAAGTATATGCTGGTAACGAAGAGCCTGTAGTATCTGTGAAGTCGCCCTTAAACAGTTCTTTCTATTTCCCAGGGGTGCCGGTTCCTTACTCAGTTTCAGTGAAGGATAAAGAAGATGGATCCACTGAAAAAGGCGGTATTGACAACAAATCGATTTATGTAAAAGTAGATTATCTGTCTGGTCCGGATCGTGCTCAAGTAATGGGACATCAGATTATAACCTCAGCGATGGAAGGAAAAAACCTTGCTGCAACATTAGATTGTAAAGCTTGTCACAAAGAGGCAGAAAAATCAGTTGGACCAGCGTATAAAATGGTTGCTGATAGATATGCAAAAGATCCTAAAGCCAAAACTTATCTCACCAATAAGATCATCAAAGGTGGTGGTGGCGTTTGGGGAGATGTAGCGATGTCTGCTCACCCAGATTTGAAAAAAGAAGATGCTGAGATGATTGTGGATTGGATTTTGGGATTGAATAAGAAAGCTGCTCCTTCTTTACCTGCAAAAGGTTCAATTACCCCTACAGAAAAAGATTTAGGTAATGGAAACCAGATGCAAATCACTGCAACTTATACTGATAAAGGTGGATCTGGCATTAGACCACAAAGTGGTGTTGGTGTACTTTCATTGAGGAGTCCGGTTTTGGGTGTGGAAGCAGCCAACAAACTAGAGCGCATGAGCATCTTTGAATTTGGTGGTAGGAAGTTAGGTGTGCTCAGTGATAATAGTGGTGCTGCTACATTTAATGATGTGAGTTTGAAACATGTTAAAGCACTGGAATTAAACTATGGTATGCAGGCAGTTCCAGATTATGCCTTTATCGTTAGCTGGCATGTAAATGATGTTAATGGTGCAAAGTTGGGAGAGGTGAAAATTGGACACGATACAGATCCAAAGGTTACAAAAGTGAAAGTGCCACTGCAAAATGTTCCTGATGGAAACTTCAATTTGGTTATGAAAGTGGAAAAAACAAATAGCAAGGAAACACAGAATGTAGCTGTAATTAACTTCCGCCTACTCAATTCCAATTAATAACTAAAGCATATAAAAAAGAAAGCCGGAGTAAATTATGCTCCGGCTTTTTTATGCTTAAATATATTGACTGAAGTTACAAGTGTGATGATTAGTAATCCTCCAAACTCTCTTGTATTTTCTATCCACGGTTTGGTAGCTTTCATGCTTTGTACAAGATTTTCTGCCTCATGGTCATTAAACCAAGAAATAACACCATCATTCTTGATGACCAAATTGATACCATAGATGATACAACATGCTAAGATGCACAAATGCGAAAAGCGATCGTATTTCTTTCTTGCATTGAAAAAACAAATCAATGCAACTACACCATAGATAGGAATCCAAACATATGGGTCAGGATCATTGATTTGCAACAAAGCAAATACAACAAAGACGGCAGAAAAAATATAGTTGAAGATTACCATTATGCGATTCTTTGGTTATAGTTGTTTAATTAGATTGGATTTGATATAGCCAATGCTTTGTTTGATGCTATCGAAAGGAGAGCCCGGACAAACATCTTGTTCAACGAAGAAGTGTTTCATTCCCGATGTCTTTGCATTTTTAAAAATGGTTGCAAAATCGATAACACCATTACCAACTTCTGTAAAGTTTTTCTTTGGTGTTTTATCCATATCCTTCACATGCCACAAAGCAATTCTTCCTTTGTGTTTTTTGAACAATCCAACAGGATCTTGTCCCGCTACCGTTGCCCAATACAAATCCAATTCAATTTTCACCAAGCCTGCATCAGTCTCATTGGTTAGAATATCAAAAGGAAGTTGTCCGTTCATCGCTTCAAACTCAAACTCGTGGTTGTGGTAGCAAAGTTGAATACCAGCTTTTTTACATACCTCACCAGCTTTGTTAAGGTTCTCTGCTATTTTTTTATAATCATCAATTGATTTTCTTTCTGGAGGCAACAAATAGGCAAGCACCATATAGTCTTGTCCGATTGCCTTTGCATCTTCAACTGCTTTATCCCAGCCGTTAAGAATGTTTCCATACATATAGTGACCAGAAGGTGCAGTCATTCCCAAATCACCTAACAAACCTTTGTATGCATTTGCATCCATCCCAAAAAACTTACCCTTATTGTATCCGAAGTTTTCAACTTCTCCAAAACCTAAATCAGCAATTTGTTTCAAAGAGCCCTTCGGATCCTTACTGATGAAATCACGTATCGTATAAAGTTGAACACCAACCTTTTTGTTTTTTATATCATTAAAAGCAAATGCATCCTTCATTAGGAATGAACCTGCGGTCACCCAGGCCATTTGCTTAAGGAGTTCTCTTCTTGTTGTCATGTTATGTTGTTTTAAGATTTAATTTTTTCTAGTATAACAGGAATATCTTTCTCCTCATCTGTGTAGATTAACAATTGCCTGTTGGCGCCGAATAAAAACATCGATGGAAATTTCTTGGGAAGGAACTTACCAATGAATTGATTTTGGTTATCAGACAATACAGTCACATTTTTCTTAGCAATTAACTTGGTGCCTACTTCATTTAAAAAACTATTGACCACAGCCTTTTGATCTCTTGTAATTAAAAAAACATTGATATCATTCAGTTTGGCTTGGTTGTGGTTGTATTCAGTAATGGCTACGCGGCAGTGAGGACATTCGGTATCGAAAAACACAAAAAGTGTTTTTTTACCAGGAGTAACATTTTTGTGTGTTACTTCAGCACCATTGTCCATTCTAAAAAACCTAAATTCTGGCAAGGATCTAACCTGGCTGAAAACAGAAGAAGTAATCAAAAAGAAGAAAACAGAAAAAATCACTCTCATAGTTGCATATTATTAATGCAGTTTACTCAATTTTTACCAATGGGGTCCAATTTGGGGTATCAAATAAACGTTTTGAAATTTTTTTAATATCAATGCAGCGTTAGTAGGTTAATATTTGTCTTTGCAACACCGCAAACGATTGAGGTAGACAATGTGTAAAAAAAACACATTACATAAAATATTTTTTAAAAAAATGTTAAGTATGTAATAAAATTGTCTAATTTACCCAACGGTTATGCACTACTTATTAACCAAAACGATTGAAATTAACTGCCTAAATGCTACTAAAACTTCTTATTTATAAACCCCAATCATTCACTAAAACAACTATTGCATGAAAAGAGTGCTTACTTTTTCTGCTAAGACAGGAATGCTGATGCTCCTTATGGTGTTATCAGTATCAATTGCCTTTGCACAGAAAAAAGTCACCGGTAAAGTTACTGGTGGTGACACAGGTGGAGGGCTTTCTGGCGCCACTGTTAAAGTAAAGGGATCTTCTACTGCCGTTTCAACTGGCGCTGATGGTTCTTATTCAATCAATGTTCCAAATGACAACGCAACACTTGAAGTATCTTTCGTAGGATACGATGGTTCTGATGTCAAAGTGGGATCACAGTCGGTCATCAATGTTGTGTTGCAGGCATCTTCAAGTGCTTTGCAAACAGTTGTTGTAACTGGTTATGGTTCACAGGAACGCAGAAGCATTACCGGTTCGGTTGCTGTCGTAGACACCAAGGAAATGACCAAGTTTGCTGCATCTAACATTGCAGACCAGCTTCAAGGTAAAGTTCCAGGTGTTCAGATGTCAACTTCTGGTGATCCAGGTTCTGCAGCTTTCGTACGTATTCGTGGTATCGGTACCATCAACAACAACGAGCCGTTGTATGTAATTGATGGAGTACCTGTACAAAACGAATCAAACATCAACTTCTTAAACCCGAACGACATTGAGTCTATTCAGGTATTGAAGGATGCGGCATCAGCTTCTATTTATGGTTCTCGTGCTGCGAACGGTGTAATTGTAATTACCACTAAGAAAGGTAAGAGCGGTTCATCTAAGTTGGCTGTAGACGTGTTCTATGGTTCTGCTTCTCCTTCAAAAATTCCAGAGACGTTGAATCCAAATGAATTCCTTGAGGTTCAGCAGAAATTAGCTGCTGGTCAAGGTCTTGGTTTCACCTCTAACATTTACATCAACCAAGGTGGTAAGTGGGTTCTTCCTGATTTCGCTGTTCGCGGATTGGGTGGTTTCCTTGCTGGCGATCCAGCGGTTGATCCTGCTAAGTATTTCTTGAACACAGACCCAGTTGGTCGTGGTGTAGGTGACTACCTTATCCTTCAAACCAATAAGGCTGGTACAAACTGGTTCAAAGAAGTATTCAAGCCAGCTACAATGAAGAACTATCAGGTTTCTGCTTCAGGTGGATCTGATAAGGGTAATTACTTCTTCTCTGGTAACGTATACGACCATCAAGGTATTATGATTGGTAACGATTATAAAAGATACCAGGTTCGTGTAAACACCAATTACAACATCGGAAAAAGAATCCGTGTAGGTGAGAACTTGAACGTTGCTTACCAAACTACACGTGCATCAATTGGAAACCCTAACGAAGGTTCTCCATTGATCAATACTTATGGTATGCCACAGTTGGTTCCTGTATATGATATCAAAGGAAACTTTGCATCTCCAGCGAACTTTAACTCAAACGTATCAAACCCTGTTGCTCAGCAAACAAGAAACAGAGACAATAACTTTGGCCATAGCTTCCGTGTAACTGGAAGTGTTTTTGGTGAAGTTGATCTTGCTGATTTCTTGACTTGGAAAACTTCATATGGTCTTGATTACAACTCTGGCCCTGGTCAGGGATATGGAACTCGTGCTTATGAAGCAACTGAAGGTAACACCAACCCTAACTCTTTGGGTAACTCTTATTTCTTGAACAGAAACTGGGTAGCTTTCTCTACTTTGAACTTCAAGAAGAGCTTTGGTGACCACAAAGTAAATGCACTTGTTGGTTATGAGGCTAAGCAGACTTACTACGAAGGTTTCAACGCGAGTGGTTCTGAGTTGGCATTCGACAACTTCAACTATCGTTTGTTGCAAAACGTAAACCCTGCTACATTCAGAATGAGCAGCTACCGTGGTGAGCACAATGTAGTATCTCAGTTCTTCCAAGCTAACTACGCTTATAGCGATAAATATTTAGTATCTGCAACTGTTCGTCGTGATGGTTCTTCTAGATTCATCGAGAACAAGTATGGTATTTTCCCATCTGCTTCAGTAGGTTGGAGATTATCTAAAGAGAGCTTCATGGATAATGTATCATTCATCAACGACTTGAAGTTGAGAGCATCTTATGGTGTTCTTGGTAACAACGAAGTAGGTGGTGACTATCCTGGTTACTCTAACTTCTCTACAAGTGTTGATGCTGCAAACTATTCAATCAATGGTGCAAACAACAGCACTCGTACAGGTTTTGAGCAATCATCAACTGGTAACCCTAAATTGAAGTGGGAAAGTACTGCAGTAACTAACATTGGTTTCGACGCGTCACTTGCTGGTGGTTGGAACGTAATGGTAGAGTGGTACAAGCGTGATACTCGCGACATGATCTACAACGTAGAGCTTCCGCTCGAGTTGGGTGCAGTTGGTCGCCAGGCGCAGAACATCGGTCAAATGACTAACACTGGTTTTGACTTCTCTCTTGGTTACACTAAGCGTGTTAACCGTGATTTCAACTTCAATGTTAACTTGACTGGTTCTACTGTTAAAAACGAAGTACTTAAGTTAGAAGCGAACACCAACACCTTCATCCGCTCTGGTGGATCAAGAATTGGTGACATCACTTATACTAAAGCTGGTCTTCCAATTTCTCAGTTCTACGGTTATGTACAAGAAGGTCTATGGCAGTCTCAAGCAGACATCAACAAAGTGTTGTACACTTCTGCTGGTGATGCTAAAGTTGGACGTTTCCGCTTCAAAGATTTGAACGGTGATGGTAAAATCGATAACAACGACGAGACTTACCTTGGTAGCCCTATCCCAACTTTGTTGCTTGGTCTTAACTTGACTGCTAACTACAAGAATTGGGATTTCACCATGTACTGGAGTGGAACTTATGGTAACAAGTTGTTCAACTTCGTTAAATACTTCACACACTTCAACGCATTCCAGCGTAGCCGTAGCAAGGACTTCTTGTATGAGGCTGGTAAAACACTTCCAGTTCTTGATGGTGGTGACAACTACAGCTCTCAGCGTAACAGCTATTATGTTGAAGATGGATCTTTCACTCGTTTGAGAAACTTGCAGGTAGGTTACTCTCTTGATGCTGCTTCTTTGAAGAAGCTTGGTATCAGCAGATTGCGTATCTATGCTCAGGGACAAAACTTGCTTACTTTCACCAAGTACAGCGGATTGGATCCTGATGTAACTGTTACAAACATCACTGAAGGTTTCAACAGTCAGCGTGACCTTTCATTGGGACTTGACAACGGTCGTATTCCTTTGTCTAGATCAGTTATCGTTGGTATAAACCTTGAGTTCTAAAAATGAAAAATGCTTAAACAATAAATCCAACTAATAAAAACCTTAACTATTTTTATTTTTCAGATTTAAAAAGCATTCAAGAAATAAAATAAACTAAAAATGAGAAAGAATATCATGCAAAAATTAGCGGTGCTGGGCTTACTAGCAGTCGTTATCTACAGTTGCGGAAAAGATTTTCTTGAGACACAACCTTATGGTAGTGTAAACAATGAACTTCTTTCTACATCAGAAAAAGGCGCTAATGCCCTTCTGATTGCAGCTTACTCTAACTTGGATGGATTTTCAGGTTGGGACAATGGAAACCCTTGGGGTGGTGCTGCTTCTAACTGGACTTTCGGTAGCATTGCCGGTGGTGATGCTTACAAAGGTTCTGAAGCGGGTGACCAGCCAGACATTACTCCAATTGAAAGAGGTAATGTTGACGCAAACAACCCTTATTTAGAAGGAAAATACAGAAACTACTATGATGGTATCTCTAGATGTAACCAAACCATCACAGCTTTCACAAAGTTGGAAGGTGTTTCTGCTGCACAAAAAGCAACAAGAATAGCCGAGGCTAAATTCTTGAGAGCTTGGATGCATTTTGATCTTTGGAGAGTATTCCGCAATGTTCCTTATATCGACGAAACATTGGAAGATGTTCGCGTAGGAAACGCTGCTGATATCCTTCCAAAAATTCAAGCAGATCTTCAAGCTGCTGCTAATGATCTTCCTGTAACTCAAGCAGAAGTTGGTCGTGTTACCAAAGGTGCTGCTCAAGCTGTATTGGGAATGACTTACATGTGGCAGAAGAAATTTGCTGAAGCAAAAGCACAATTTGATGCTGTTGTTAACTCTGGCAGATATGCTTTGAATGCTAAGTATTCTGATAACTTCAACGCTGCTGTTCGTAACACAAGAGAAGGAATTCTCGAGGTTCAAATGGCTGTAAATACAGGTGGTGGTGATGCTGGTAACGTAGGTGATGTATTGAACTTCCCTTACAATGGCGGTCCTGCAGGTTGCTGCGGATTCCACCAGCCTTCACAAGACCTTGTAAACTCTTTCCAAGTTGATGCTAACGGTCTTCCTTTGTTGGATACCTATAACGCTCAAGATGTTAAGAATGACGATGGTTTGAAGGATACTGATCCATTTACTCCTGAAACTCGTCCTTTGGATCCTCGTATCGACCGTACTGTTGGTCGTCGTGGTATTCCTTACTTGGACTGGGGTAAGCACCCAGGTTCTTCTTGGATTCGTGACCAATCTTATGGTGGTCCTTATGCTCCAATGAAGAATGTACACGCTAAGTCTCAAGTTGCTGAGGTAACTCACGCTTCTGGTTGGACTTCTGGTTACAACTCAAACAACCTTAAGTTGATCCGCCTTTCAGACGTTATGTTGCAATTGGCTGAAGCTGAAGTTGAATTGGGCAACCTTGAAAGAGCTCGTACTTTGGTTAACCAAATCCGTCAGAGAGCTGCTAACCCAGCTGACTTTGTATTGGATGGTAATGCTCCTGCTGCTAACTATCAAGTAGGTCTTTATACAACTCCATGGA
>JACCDK010704094.1_pt1 | contig 11173 bp, 10 predicted proteins | sample 7445871 | NCBI WGS metagenome assembly JACCDK01 (sample SAMN15323436, study PRJNA562643) | freshwater metagenome | isolation source: river surface water | place: USA:Blue River Watershed | collected 2017-08-15
ATTATGACATGCTTGAGGAACGCTTGCCGGGGCATGGCGAGCCGGTGGAGGCACTGCAATCGCGCGGTATCTTGCTCGATGGTTCTACCGAAGATGGCGATCCGCGGCTTTTGCTGCAGATATTTTCGCAGACTATGATTGGCCCTGTATTCTTTGAATTCATTCAGCGCAAAAAGGACGAGGGCTTTGGCGAAGGTAACTTCACCGCTTTGTTCAAAAGCATCGAGCGTGATCAGATTGAACGCGGCACATTGGCCGTGACGGAGCCAGCAGAATGACCGCGCCTGTAAAGCTCCAGCGCATCCATCATGTCGCCTATCGCTGTAAGGACTCAAAGGCGACAGCGGATTGGTATGCGCATATATTGGGCATGGAATTTACCACCGCCTTTGCCGAAGATCATGTGCCGTCCACGGGCGAATATGACCCCTATATGCATATTTTCTTGGATTGTGGCGGGGGCAATGTCCTCGCTTTCTTCGAACTGCCGAACCAGCCCGAAATGGGCAAAGACCCCAATACCCCATCCTGGGTCCAACATATCGCCTTTGAAGTTACGGACATGGATGCGCTGCACGCAGCCAAGGCGCATCTTGAGGCGCAGGGCATAGATGTGGTTGGCCCGACCTTTCATGGCATTTTCCGGTCGATCTATTTCTTTGACCCTAATGGCCACCGGTTGGAACTGGCCTGCAACATTGGGACGGCGGCACAAATCGCCGAATTAAAACGTGTCGCGCCCTTGATGCTTCAGGAATGGAACGAAACCAAAAAGGCCCCACGCCACGCCGACTGGCTGCATATTGACCCGGATAAGCAGGCTTAACCCAGCAGGCGCGCAAGAGCAGGCCTTAATCTAGGCAGTGGGATAATCGGTATAGCCCTTTTCTTCGCCCGTATAGACATAAGCGAAATCGGGTTTTGCCAATGTCAGACCATCCCTTAACCGCATAGGTAAATCGGGGTTTGCGATAAACGCCCGACCGAAGGAGACGGCTTCGGCGCGCCCTGAATCAAGCAGCGCGCGTGCGGTGTCTGCTTTTAGATTATTGTTGGTGATGATCGGCCCGTTCCAGTTTTCGCGGAGCATTGTCAGCGTGTTGAGCGTTTCGAGCGCCATATCGACGACATGGAGATAAGCGAGACCGTCGCCGCTTGATGGATCAATGATGCTGTTCGCCTTTTGCACAAAGGCCGCAAAAAGGGGCGCCGGGTCGCTTGCATCCATTCCGTTATAGGGATTGCCGGGAGAGATACGAAAGCCCACCCTGTTTGCGCCAATTGCGTCGGCCAATCTGGATAGGATAAGGATCGGAAAAGCGATGCGGTTTTCGATGCTGCCACCAAAATCGTCACTGCGTTGATTGCTAGCTGGGTTGAGGAATTGGTTGATCAGATATCCGCTGGCGCAGTGCAGCTCAACGCCGTCCAGCCCTGCGGCACGGGCGTTGCGTGCGGCTTGAGCAAATTCCTCGGCTACACGGGCGATATCTTCGATGGTCATTGCTCGCGGCAGAGCACAATCAGCGGGAACGCCATCCGGTCCAGGAACCTTGTCGGGGCAAGGGATTGCGGAGGGGGCAATCACATCGGCATCATAGCCGCGATTGGCAGGCACCACGACGCGTCCGACATGCATCAGCTGCATCACAATCTGTCCGCCCTCGGCATGCACAGCCTCTGCCACCTTGGCCCAGCCATCCATCTGTTCCTGCGACCAGATGCCCGGTGTACGCCAATAACCCTTGCCTTCTGCCGAAGGTTGTGTCCCTTCGGTGATAATCAGCCCAGCGCTTGCGCGTTGCCGGTAATATTCAACCATCAAGGGGGTAGGTACATCACCGGAACCGGCGCGATCGCGAGTCATGGGAGCCATGACGATGCGATTGGCAAGCGGGAGTGCGCCAAGCGTGATGCTGCTAAATAAAGCGTCTGTCATTCGAATTCCATTGCAAAACTCGGCCATTGACCGCGATTTGCGTTACATACTATGGGAATAATTACGCAAATCAAGGAAAGGATGCCCACATGCGCTATGATTTCGAAGGTAAGGTGGCATTGGTAACCGGCGCGAGCGGTGGCATTGGCCGCGCGGCGGCTTTGGGCTTCGCCGCATCAGGCGCTTCGGTTGTTGTTTCTGACGTCAACGACGTAGGCGGGGCGGAGACCGTCGACATGATTCAACAGGCGGGTGGCATAGCAGTTTTCCAACATTGTAATGTTGCCGAGGGCGCACAAGTAAAGGCGCTCGTCGCACGCGCTCTCTCCGAATACGGCCGTCTGGATTTTGCGCATAATAATGCGGGAATCAATTCCATGGGTGCGAGCGAATATGACGATGATGTCTGGGCGCGCGCAATTGGCATTAACCTCACCGGCGTTATGCTGTGCATGCGCGAAGAGGCAGAGGTGATGCTGAAACAGGGCAAGGGGGCCATCGTCAACACCGCCTCGATTAACGGACTTGTCGGTAATGGCGCGCAGCCGGGCTATGTCGCCTCCAAACATGGTGTCGTCGGACTTACCCGTCATGGTGCGCTGCGTTGGGCAAAGCAAGGCATAAGGGTCAACGCTGTCTGCCCTGGCGTGATAGAAACGCCCATGACCGCACCGCTCGCCTCCAACCCCGATATGCGCAAGGTGTTGGATGGTATGACGCCGATGGGTCGTATGGGGCAGGCGGGGGAAATCGCTTCTCCTGTACTCTGTCTTTCTTCGGATCAAGCGAGCTTTGTGACGGGCCACCCGCTCGTGATTGACGGCGGCGCGACCGCAGTCTGACGCGTAAAGGAGCCCGATATGGCGATTTCCAACAGCTATCCGTATTTGCTTTCACCCGGAAAAATCGGGACGATGGTGGTGAAGAACCGGATCATGGTTTCGGCGATGGGTGTCAGCCTGTCAGAAGAGGATGGTCATGTCGGTGAACGGCTTATTGCCTATCATGAGGAACAGGCAAAAGGTGGCGCGGGGTTGATCATCATCGGGGTCGCGGGTGTAGCCTGGCCAGTCGGGGCGGTTGCTTGGCAACAGACGGCGATTTCAGATGACAAATTTTTGCCCGGCCTGACCGCTTTATGCGCGCGTGTGCATGCGCATGGCGCAAAAATTGCTGCGCAGTTGCATCATGGCGGGTTGGTTGCAGGCTATTCAGCAGGCTTCGGACATCCCTTATGGGGGCCATCGATGCCCAAGCCGCGCGGCGGCGATTTCATGGATTATTTTTTGCCCGAAGAAATGGCGCGCTTTGCCGGTATGAAGCCGCCCGAGATCAAGATTCTGGAAAAAGCCGATATAGACCTTGTTGTCCGTCAGTTCGCCGATGGCGCGCGGCGTGCCAAACAAGCGGGCTTTGATGCAATCGAAATCCATGGCGGGCATGGCTATTTACTGTCGTCGTTCATTTCGCCTTCCAGCAACCGTCGCGAAGATGCATATGGCGGTTCCCTTGAAAACCGGATGCGTTTGCCATTGGAAGTGCTCGCTGCAATCCGCGCCGAAGTGGGCGCCGATTTTCCCGTCTGGATAAAGCTCGATTCACAGGAAGTCGGCAAGGATGTTGGCATTACGCTCGACGATGCGCTACAATCGGCGCGGATGGTTGAGGCAGCGGGGGCCGACGCGATCACGGTGACCGCTTATCATGATACGATGAATGCAAAGCTGCATTCGGAATCGAATATTCCGCATATCGAAGATAGCCATTTGCCAGCGGCAGCATCGATCAAACGCGCGGTGCGCATCCCCGTGATTTCGTTGGGTCGCGTAGAAGTGCAAACCGCAGACCGGACCATCGGCAAAGGCGAGGCCGATTTCCTCGCCATGGGCCGCAAATTGCTCGCCGATCCACATTTACCGAACAAGCTGATGACTGGACAGGCAGAGGCGATCCGCCCGTGTATTTATTGTTACACTTGTGTGAGCGAGATTTACGCCGGTGCCCATACGCGCTGCGCGGTTAATTCAGAATTGGGCTATGAATATCAGCGCGCCCAACCAAAGAGCGACGCAAAACATATCGTCGTGGTAGGTGGCGGCCCAGGCGGGATGGAGGCCGCGCGCAGGCTTGATCTGGCGGGGCATCGCGTAACATTGTTGGAGCGCGCGGAACGGCTTGGTGGAACGCTACGCTTTGCAGCTCTTGCTTATGAACCGAATGAGCGTCTGTTGAACTGGCTGATCGCGCAACTGGCGGAAAGCCGCGTTGATGTGCAGCTATCGACCGATGCGACGCCCGAATTGCTCAAAAGCCTTGCGCCCGATGCGGTGATTGTCGCGTCGGGCGCGATACGGGGCATGCCGGATATTTCGGGCAATGACTTGCCGCATGTTTATTCAGGCGAAGATATGCGCAAGATGATGTTCGGCGAAAGCTCCGACGCGCTCAAGCGTAAGACCGGGCTGTTCACGCGGCTGGCGACCAAGGTCGGCGCGGCGACAGGTGCGACTGCAAATCTCGATTTGGTGCGCAAGGCAACGCATGCTTGGATGCCGCTCGGCAAAAATATCGTGATCATTGGCGGAGAGCTGGTGGGTGTTGAGCTGGCTGAATTTCTGCACGAACGCGGGCGGCATGTGACGGTGGTCGATGATACGCCACGCTTTGGCAAAGGATTGACATTGGTGCGGCGCATGAGGCTGTTGGCCGAGCTCAAGGCGCATGGCGTTGTGCTTGCTACAAGCGCGCGGGATATCGCGATTAGCAAAGAAGCGGTGACATGGCGTGATGCGGACGGCAACGCACAATCCGCGTCGGCCGATCATGTGATTGTTGCGAAGGGGGCGACGGGCGATCTGAGCCTTGCCAATGCGCTGAAGGACTCTGGTTTTAATGTCCGCAGCATCGGCGACTGCAACGGGGTTGGTTATATTGAGGGTGCCATGCGCGGCGCGGCGGAGGTTGCGGCAGACATCGGCTGAGTAGGCCGCATGCTTATTTGCCTAGTCGCACAGCATAAGCGCGGGCGCGGGCTTCGCGCAGAGTTTCGCGATTTTGAGGCGAAATTTTTGCCTGACCGGGTGGCAATGCTTTCTCAAGTTCCGACAGCTTGACCACAGCCACCCGCCGCACCGCTTTGTCATGATCCACATCAGCGGGGAGAGCCTGCCAACGCAAAGTGACAATCCCGCTCGAAAAACCACCCGAATCCAGCCAGTTTGCGTAGCCGGGGTCATGTGCCGAAATAATCAGGGTCATTGTGCCATCGCTATCTGCCTGCGCCTGCGCATTGTTTAAGCTGCTGCTCCGCCGGTCATAGTCATAAGCGACACCCCAGGGATCGGCGATCTGGATACCAAAGGATCTGGCCCCCAGCGTGTCGATGGTGATGAGCAAAGCTTCGTCTTTTTCCAGAGCATAATGGCCACTTGCAGACAGCCCACGACCGCCGGGCCTCACGCGCGGGGTGGCGACAGCGTTTGCGGCGGCTTTATAGATATATATATTGTTATAATTGAGCCAATAAGGCCCAATCCGGTCAAGAATTTCGGCAGAACGCCTGGCAAGTGCGGCAATGTCGCGCGCTGTTGGTGGTGGCGCAGGGTCGAGCCGCTCCAGCCGCAATTCGGCCGGTGGTTGGGTGCCCCAATCGGTGAAAAGCTGCCTTATACCAACGTTGAAATTGCCCGTGGCAGGAATGGCCAAATGATTTTTGCGTCCATTGGTGGGGGTGCTGTCGATAGCGATTGTGAAGCTGCCATCGTGTTCAAAAATCATCTGTTCGCTTTGGATTGTTGCGAGCTGGCGTAACCCTTCCGCCAGCATTTCGCCCATGCCAGGAATAGAATCGCGGACTTCCATGTGCATTTGCACGGGGCCAGCTTTGGGCATGCGGCCATGCAAAAGGTAACGTACGCCTCCCGTAACTAAGAAGCCCTGATAGATATTGTCAGGATTGTCGATACCGAAGCCCGATCCGGGAACCGTCAAGCCATGCCAGCGATGCGGCGCATTAACCGACCAATATATATGAGGCCGGGTTGCATCCTCACCCAATGCGTAGAAAATTGCCGCAACCGAAATTGATTCGGCAGCGCGCGGTATCCTTGCCCTTCCTGCAGCGCCTTTCGCGCGTGGATCGGCACTGTAAAGCTTGGCAATTCGCGTGGTTGCGGCCCGCATATCGGGATGTGCCAATATTTTGAGCATTGTCCGTTCGCGCTCAAGCTGTGCAGGGGTCGCCAATGTTGATCTTGCGGCGGCGGGAAATGACACGAGCAGCGCCAAGCAAAGCACCAGCAATCCTGCGAATTTCTTCATGATAGCCTCAATTCTGTTTTGAGCACTTTTCCGCTGGCATTGCGCGGCAGGTCTTCCACGATGACGAAGCTGCGTGGGACTTTGTAATTTGCCATATTGTCACGGCTCCAGGCGATCAGGCGCGCTTCGTCTGTCGTTTCGCCCGGACGCAACACGACATAAGCGCGGCCAATCTCTCCCAGCCGCTCATCGGGAACGCCGACCACGGCAACCATCGAAATCGCCGGATGCGCGCTTAACAGTTTTTCGACCTCTGCCGGATAGACGTTGAATCCGCCGGAAATATAAAGATCTTTCTTGCGATCCGTTATGCGAACATAGCCGCCTATATCCATCGTTCCGACATCGCCCGTATGGAGCCAGCCATTGGCATCAATGGCGTCTGCCGTGGCTTTCGGATCGTCAAGATAACCCAGCATAACCCCCTGGCCGCGCACCCAGATTTCGCCGGTATCGCCGCGCGGAACTTCGCAACCATCGTCTCCTGCAATAATCACTTCGTTACCGGGGATCGCAGCGCCACATGTGTTGGCGATCAGATCGGCAGAATCGCCGGGGCGGCAGCTGGTAATGTTGACGCACTCGGTCATGCCATAAGCGGTGATGATGTCCTTCATGCCCAATTCGTTGCGGATGCGTTCGATGAGAACCGGTGGAACGGTCGCCGCACCCGTGGTACCGCCACGCAACGACGTGCAGTCAAAGTCCGTCTTTGCCTTAGCATCGAGCAGCATTTGAAAAATCGTCGGTGGCCCTGGTAGAAAAGCGATGCGGTCTTCGACAATATGACGGATAGCGGCATCCACATCAAATTGCGGCATTGGCACCATCACCGCGCCGGATAGCAAGCAGGCAACCCAGCCGACCTTCATACCGAAACTGTGGAAAAAGGGGTTCGCGATCAGATAAGGCTCGCCTTTAGAAAGTCCGGTATTGCCAATCCACACTGCGCATTGTGGGAGGACGCGACCATACGTCATCATGACGCCTTTTGGGCTGCCGGTGGTACCACTGGTGAAAAGGATGTCGGAAATGGTGTCGGCGTTGATTTTGGCCAGTGCCGCGTCGATGGCGACGTCTTGCGCCCCTTTACCACTATCGCAAAAATGGTCGAAGTCGCTATCGAGCAGGATAATTTCATGGAGATTGGGCAGATCTTCATCCGACAGAAGTGCGCGATAATCGATGCCCAGAAAACCGTGTACCGTAAAGAGCATCCGCGCCTGCGTTCGCCGCAATATGTCGCCTGCCTCGCGCCCTTTCAGCCTTGTATTGAGGGTAACGACCGCTGCGCCACAACTCATAATGGCAATCGCAGCGACCACCCATTCACGGCTATTGGGTGCCCAGATGGCGATGTGGTCGCCCGGCCCGACGCCGCGCGCGCACATTGCCGATGTGGCCTTGCGACATTCATGCCATAAATGCGCAAAACTCCATGTCTCGCCGCGCTCAATGATTGCGGGGGCGTCGCGCCAGCGCGCAGCTGCGGCCTCTGCAGCGTGCGGAATTGTTGCGGGCAAGGGAGATAGCAATTTTGCCTCAGTTCATATTGGCAGGGCCGAAATAGGCCTTCATGGTGATAATTTTGTCTGCTGCGTCAAAGGTGAAGACATCAATAACATCGATGGCCATATCGCGGCCTTCCCAATGCAACTGCACTTGCATGGCAAAGGCGGCATGGTTTGCACAAGCGCGGACTGGCCCTTGCAACACCAGCTTTGCACCCGTGGCCATAGAGGCGGTGTAGAATTCAAGAATTGCGGTCTTGCCGGATTTGGGTGGGCTACCGACTGGGTCTTCAATCACCGCATCATCGGCAAATAACGCAGCCGCCATTTCGGGGTCGCCTTTTGCAAATGCTTCGACATAGGCATGGACGGCGGCGGTCATGGCTTCGGCTGTGGGCATCTTAACTCTCCGGAAAATAGCGGCTGATGGTATCAACGACACAGGCAGGCTTTTCGCTGCCTTCAATCTCGACCGTGACGCGTATAGTTGATTGGATTGCGCCTTTTATTTCCTCAACGCCGACAATCTCACCGATACCGCGAATTTGGCTGCCGACCTTGACCGGCGCCAGAAAGCGGAGTCGGTCTGCCCCGACATTCACCGCATGGGCAAAGCCCTGCACCTCAATCAGTTGCGGCAGAAAGAAATTTACAAGGCTCATGGTCAGATAACCATGCGCGATCGTGCCGCCAAAAGGGCCGTCCCTGGCACGATCGACATCGATGTGGATCCATTGGTGATCGCCGGTCACGTCGGCAAAGCCATTGACGCGTTCCTGATCAATCCGCAGCCATTCGGTAGGGCCAAGTTGCGTACCTTCTGCGCCGATTAGGTCAGCAGGCTTCGTGAATATCTTCGTCATGCGCGTTGGCTCGACACCGAAACTATTTCTCCGGTCATATAACTGGAGAGATCGGAAGCAAGAAAGATCATGACATTGGCAACCTCCCATACTTCGGCGGGGCGGCCAAAGGCTTCTTTGGCGGATAATTCGGCGAGCAGTTCGTCTGTCGTCACTTTCGCCAGAAAGGCATGCATCGCAATGGAAGGCGCGACGGCGTTAATCCGCACCCCATGCTCCGCCGCTTCCATCGCAGAGCAGCGTGTAAATGCCATCACCCCCGCCTTAGCAGCGGCATAATGCGCCTGTCCTTTTTGCGCACGCCAGCCGAGGACCGAGGCGTTGTTGACGATGGCACCGGATTTGCGTTCCTGCATATGCGGCAGGAATGCACGGGTCATGCGAAACACACTGTTGAGCGTCACATCAAGCACGCGGCTCCATTGCTCGTCGGTCATGTCGACGACATCCACCTCGCCGCCAAGCCCAGCATTGTTGATGAGGATGTCAACATGGCCCAGCGCACCCACCGCTGCATCGCGCAGCCCGTCCACCTGCGCCTGATTGGTAACATCGCAGACAAAGGTTTCGGGCCGCGCGCAGCCAACCTCCGCCGCAATCCGGTCCGCCGCTTCGCCAAGGCGACGTTCATGGAAATCGCTGATGAGGACACGCGCGCCTTCCTCCGCTGCACGTTTGGCTGCTGAAAAGCCGATACCTGTTCCCGCGGCGGCCGTCACAACAACGGTCTTGCCTTTAAGGAGGTTGCGCGGTTCAGGATAAGAAGGAATGATCATATATCGCCTCTCGGTTCGCGCGGCATACCGAGGCCACGCTCTGCGATCAGGTTGCGCTGAATCTGGTTGGTGCCGCCATAAATCGTGTCTGCGCGCGAATAGAGGAACAAATTGGGAAGCGTATCCCATTCATAATCGGGATTGTCGGTCAACTCGCCTGCCTGCCCAAGCACATCCATGGCAAGTTCGCCCAAATCGCGCCGCCATGTCGCCCATTGGATTTTATAGGTCAACGCTGCGCCATCCATTTTTGAATGATCGCTGTTCGACAGCATCCGCAGCGCACCATAGCGCATCAGGCGTAGCCCGATCTCCGCCTTGGCAAGACGTTGCCGGATCAACGGGTCATTCGCCGCACCATTAGCCTTGGCGGCGGTAATGATTGCATTGAGCTCATTGCGGAACGCCATTTGCTGACCCAGCGTCGACACACCACGTTCAAACGCCAGAAGCCCCATGGCAATTTTCCAGCCATCGCCAACGCCGCCAATCATACTGTCCGCTGGGCAGGTGGCATCTGTGAAGAAAGTCTCGTTAAATTCGGCATCGCCATTGATTTGCTTGATGCCGCGAATTTCGATGCCGGGCTGGTCGATAGGCATCATCAGGAAGGTCAAGCCTTTGGGACCTTTTGAGCCTTCTTCGGTGCGCGTCACAACGAAAATCCAGTCCGAAATATGCGCCAGTGATGTCCAGATTTTCTGACCATTGACGACCCATTGGCCATCCTCCAGCCGCCCTTTGGTACGCACAGAGGCAAGATCGGAACCTGCATTGGGTTCCGAAAAGCCCTGACAGAAAATCGTCTTGCCCGCCGCGATATCGGGCAGGAAGCGCTGCTTCTGCTCCTCTGTGCCGAAGGCAAGTATGGTTGGCCCGGCCAGTTCAATACCGATATGGTTCACACGCCCCGGAACGTCGGCGCGCGCATATTCTTCGGCAAAAATGACCTGCTGCGCGAGGCTAGCATCACGCCCGCCCCATGCACTTGGCCAGCCAATACAGCCCCAGCGATGTTCGCCCAGATGCTGCTCCCACTCCTTGCGGCGCTCGGCTTGGGCGGTAAGCGTCGTGATGCCTTTGATGTCCTTGAACTCGCCCGCCATTTGCGCGTTGAGCCAATCGGCACATTCGGCGCGGAATTCTTCTTCTGCGGCAGAAAAACCAAGTTTCATGCTGCTTCTCCTAATATCATCGTCGCCACCTGTTCACGGTGCCAATTGCCGTTCGCCATCAGTGTTTGGATGGAGCGCGCGCGTTTGAAGAAAAGATGCGCATCATGCTCCCACGTAAAGCCAATTCCGCCATGCAATTGGATCATATTGCCCGCGCACATGAAAAAAGTATCGGCAGCAAAGCTCTTCGCCGCATGCAGGGCCAGCGGCGCTTCGTCCGATTGCTCGTCAACAGCACAGGCCGCCCAATAGACCGCTGAACGCGCCTGTTCGATCTCGATCATCATGTCAGCAAGGCGATGCTTATACGCTTGGAATGAACCAATAGCGCGTCCGAACTGCACGCGATCTTTGGCATAAGCCACCGTGCGATCGAGTGTAGCCTGCGCACCGCCCAAGGCTTCTGCGGCAAGACATATCCAGCCGCCGGCATGCATCGCCGCAACGGCTGCCTTGTAATCGGCAAGCGGTTCGGCCTGCACATTGTCCAGCGTGACCCGCGCAAGCGGGCGTGTTTGATCCATCGTTGTACGCGGGGTGATTGTCACACCTGGGGCGTCGCGCCGGACGATCCAACCACCGCCGGTGG
>JACCDK010102465.1_pt1 | contig 11169 bp, 11 predicted proteins | sample 7445871 | NCBI WGS metagenome assembly JACCDK01 (sample SAMN15323436, study PRJNA562643) | freshwater metagenome | isolation source: river surface water | place: USA:Blue River Watershed | collected 2017-08-15
AGGCGCGGAGTTCTCTTGTAGATAAACCACTTTACCTAAAGATGAGCCGAGCAATTTTGCATAAGAAGCAGCGCGGGCTCTGGCATCCGCAACCGCAGCAGCACGGGCCTCCTCCATCGCAGCTGATCCTTTAGTTACAAAAGGAACGATTCCATTTATCTGCACATTTTCATTTCCAGCGTTGACTACTGATTCCACAACTTTTCCTGCGGTATCAGCTTTGCGGATTACGACGTTAAAGGATTGAGTTGCTCGATAACCAACAATTACCGAACCCTTGTCTTGGGTGTAGTTGTACTCTGGAAAAACCGAAAGGTTTGAGCTCTTAATGTCTTTGGCGGCAATTCCCTCTGCACGTAGTGCGCTACGAACAGCGCTGGCGGTGCGTGAAGCGGTGGCTAGAGCATCAGCGCTCTTGGCTGCTAAAGCGGTGACACTTGGATAAAAACGAACGGCATCAGGAACTACCGACACCGAACCAACTCCGGTAACAGTTATATGACGTGAGGGCTCATTGGCTTGGGCCGGAGCAATACCTAAAGCTCCTACGCTCAAAATTGATACTAAAGCCAGTGCAATTGCGATGATTTTTCGGTTTTTTCTCATGCGCCTAAGATACCTGTTGTGGGTGCGATTATTTCTCAATGCTCGCTTAATGTATTGCAACAAGCGGCTGAGAATCTCAAAACGGGAGGGTTAGTTGCATTCCCGACAGAGACTGTTTATGGATTAGGTGTTGATGCAGAAAATGAATCTGCAATTGCACGTATGTATAAGGTAAAAAACCGTCCAGCAGATCACCCAGTAATAGTTCATGTCGCAGATTTAGATGCGGTTGATTACTGGGCTAAAGAGATTCCAGATTATGCGATTGCTTTGATGCGAGATTACTGGCCTGGACCCATGACATTGTTATTGAAGCGCACAGAGCATGCCAAGGATTTTGTAACTGGAGGGCAAGAAATCGTTGGAATCCGAATGCCAGCGCACACAGTAGCGCTGAATCTTTTGCGGGAGTTTGCCAAGCAGGGTGGCCATGGATTAGCTGCACCAAGTGCAAATAGATATGGGGCTGTATCGCCAACTACTGCTAATGCGGTTGAGCAAGAGTTAAGTGAGTATCTAGAGACGCGGGATCAAATCTTGGATGGCGGCCCATCTCTGGTAGGAGTGGAATCAACCATTATTGATTGCACTAAGGAAAATCCTTCGATATTACGTCCTGGTGCAATTACCGCAGAGATGGTGGAGCAAAGTACTGGAATCATTGTGGTTGAACCAGATGATAAAAAGGTAAGGGTATCTGGATCACACAAACAGCATTATTCGCCACAGGCCAAGGTAGTGATTGATGGCGTAGCAAAACCTAGCGAGGCATTAATCGCGATGAGTGAAATCGAAACACCTGTCGATGTTGTGCGATTAGCAGCGCCCAAGAATTTAGAGGAGTACGCCCGAGTTTTGTACGCCGCACTTCGAGAGGCAGATAAACAAGGAATTACAACTATAAATATTGCGATGCCTGAGGGAGGCGGCTTGGCGGTTGCGATTAGAGATCGCATCACGCGTGCAGCTGCTGCTAAGGAATAGGCACTAGACTCAAACTATGTTAGAAAAATCAGAGCGCCCTTGGGGTCGATATGAAGTTCTACAAGAAAGTCCAACCCATAAAGTTAAATGTATTTGGGTAAATCCCGGAAAGCGTTTGTCTTACCAACGTCACGCCAAACGGGCAGAGCACTGGTTCATAGTTGCTGGAACCGCTGAGGTCACCATTAATGGTGAGATTTCAACAATGGGGCCAGGTGATTCAGTTGATTTTGGTATTGGCGTTCTGCATCGCATTCACAACGTGGGCAAGGATGATGTGATCTTTGTAGAGGTGCAGACCGGAACTTACTTTGGCGAAGATGATATCGAGCGGGTTGAGGATGACTTCGGACGCTAGAGGTTTTTTTCTCGGTATTGATGCGGGTTCATCCTCTACCAAGTGGACCGTTATCAATGACAAAGGAGAACAAGTTTCAAGTGGGAAAGCAAAACCAATCGATGCTCACATATATAGAAATGATTCACTCATTCGATTTAATGAGTTTCTGGAGCAACTGAAATTAGAGGTTCCTGGAGCGGTTGTTGGAATCTATGCCGGAGTCACTGGAGCTTCCGAAATTGAATTAGAAAATTTAGCTGTCAAGGAGTTATTTCAAAAACATTTCCCTCTCTCAAAGGTAAAAGTGGAGATTGATGTCGCTCTTGGTTATAGAAGCGCTTTCGGCGATGACGCAGGCATCTATCTGTATGCCGGAACTGGATCCATTGCGGTAGTTAGAAATAAGAGTCGGGAAATTGAGGTACTTGGTGGTTGGGGATATCTGTTAGGAGATGAAGGCGCCGGCTATTGGATAGGTCGAGAACTTCTACGCCATGCACTACTTGGAATTGAATCAAGGGAGCCAGATTCCACATTGATCGAACTACTAAGGGAAAGAATTGGAGGTAGAGATCGGGCAGCAATTTTGAAATTTACCTACGAGAATTCTCGAGAGGACATAGCCAAGTTAGCAAAGCCTTTGATTGAATTAGCATCCAAGGGAGATGAAACAGCCAAGGAGATCGTTAGAGATGCTGCAAAACATCTAGCCGAATTGGTATTTAGGGCGAAAAAGCAATCTCAATTAGATAGCATCAAAGTTGTTTTTGGAGGCGGCATCGCGCAGGCTGGCGAGGTTGTTTTGAGCGAGCTAGAGAAATTTCTCAATACTAAAGTTCAAGTGGCTAGTGAAAATCTATCCCATGATGCTGCACGCTTTGCCCTTTTGGAGATGTAGTTTACTTGTAGTAATAGAGTTTGGTTAACGGCTAGTCCAGACCCGTATTTGCAATTAGATTCTTGTAATAGTGAGCACTCTTCTTGGGGGTTCTCTTCTGGGATTTATAGTCGACATGGACTATTCCAAAACGCTTTTCATAGCCATACGCCCATTCGAAGTTGTCCATAAGACTCCATGCAAAGTATCCATCGATAGGTACGCCTTTTTTCTGGGCTGAAAACATGGCGTCGAGATGAGATTGAAGATAATTTATTCTGCTTTCATCTTCAACAGCTCCATTGATCAATTGATCATCCCAAGCGGAACCATTTTCAGTGATGTAAATTGATTTTGGGTTATACACCTCTTTAATCCTTAGAAGTATTTCTTCAAAAGCAGGGGCATGCACTTCCCAATCCATTGCAGTGCGCTCGACATTAGCTCTTCGTACAGCACGTATGGGTAGCGGTGATGAGGTCGCGTCTGACCTAATCGTTTGTCTAAAGTAGAAGTTAACTCCGAGAAAATCACATTCTTGGGCGATTAAATCCATATCTCCCTCATGAACACTTGGAGATTTGCCTAAAACCTCCACGACATCAGAAGGGTAAGACTTTCCAAACACTGGATTTAGAAACCAAGCATTGTCGAATTCATCCGCCAGTCTGGCTGCCCTTATGTCCGCTTCACAATCAGTGGCGGGTACGGCTGGGGTCACGTTTATGACGATGCCAACTTTAGAGTCAGCAACATTAGACCTTGTGACTTGAGTAGCAACCCCATGTGCCATCAACAAGTGGTGCGAAGCATTCAGGGCTGTCTGTAAGTCCTGAATGCCAGGCGCCATATCTCCATAGAGATGACCAATCCATGCACTACACAGGGGTTCATTTAGAGTCATCCAATTCTTTACACGGTCACCATACTTTGATGTAAGTAGATTGGCATACTCTTCGAACCAGTTAACTATCTCCCGATTATTCCAACCACCACGCTGTTGTAATGCCTCAGGTAGATCCCAGTGATACATGGTTAACCAGGGCTCAATACCTCGTTGCAGCGCACCATCGATTAGGCGATCGTAGAAATCTATCCCAGCTTTGTTTATTGAACCAGTGCCAGAGGGAATAACTCGGGGCCAAGCAACAGAGAAGCGATAGGCACTAACCCCTAACCACTTGATTAAATCTAGGTCTTCTTCGTAACGATTGTAATGATCGCAAGCGAAATCTCCATTATCACCATTTGCGACTTTGCCAGGAATTCTGCAAAAGGTATCCCAGATGGATGGAGCTCTCCCATCTGTCTCTGCTGCGCCCTCTATTTGATAGGAGGAAGTTGCCACTCCCCAAAGAAATTTCTTCACTTCAGCACCTTTCCAACCACAACTTCATCATCTCGGCGCAATAACTCTAGATAACCGATTGATCCATAAAATTTCAACGCTCTTTCATTGTTTGCAGATACACGGAGATGGAAACCAGGAGAACCATAATGTGAAAGCACCAACTCCATTTTTTGCATCATCTTCTTCCCCCATCCAAGCCCCTGAATGCTAGGAAGTAGATCAATATGACCATGAGAGGGAAAAGATTCCAAAATCGAAACGGGAGAAGGGGAGGGGCTAAAGATCTCTTTCAGAAGCCAATCACTATCTGCGGCTGATTTATGATCTTGATACTTTTGCTGCAGTTTGGGCCACCACAACTCTTCACTCTTTGATTGGAATTCAACTGTGTCTACAACGCATAAACCATAACCAACTACATTTACCCCTTGAGTTAATGCAAAACTTGTTTCAGGAGCGAGAGTTACATACGGCCCAACAAATACCTCCCCCAACATGACATCGTTGACGTACATTCCAGAGGCATCAGTTCCTGAATTTCCAGTCTTTAGTGCAACCTCATAAAGTTCTGGTAGGTCTCCGATAGTGGCCACGCGAATACTTGCTTCAGTCACAGGGAGATAATCTCGTGCCGCTAAGGCTTTGCCTAGAGTAAACTGGTCTACTCACAAACAGCAGATTTATCCAATTTTTCGCCACAATTGGAGACTCCTAGCTGAAACTGGTCTGATTTATTTGGTTTAGAACCCTAGATTTAGCCAACTACGGGCAATACTCTGTAGCGCATGAGTTCAGATCAGGCTACGGTCCGAGCGCGAGAGCATTTACTGTCTTTACTCTCCACTTTGCCACAAGGCGAAAAGCTGCCTGGAGAAAGAACTCTTGCTGAGGATTTCGGCGTATGTCGGGTCACGCTAAGAAGAGCGGTCGAGGACCTCATTTCCGATGGCCGTTTAGAGCGCAGAGCTCGTTCTGGTACTTATGTGCGAAGACCAGTGATTTCATCTGAATTACGTCTCCAATCCTTCACAGAAGAGATTCGGGCACGAGGGCAGAACCCAACCACCAAAATGATTTCAATAAAGCGGACCAAGCCCAATAAAACAATCTCGAAAACTTTAAGAATTGGTCAGAGCGAAGATATCTATTCAGTAGTACGCCTGCGACTTGCAGATGGCGTGCCCATAGCTTTGGAAACATTGAAAATTGCCTGCAGATCTATTCCACACTTAACGGAACAAGATGTAGAGAAATCACTTTACGATACATTCTTAGAGAAGTATGGAAAGCGAATTGCCAGCGCAAGAGCTGGTATAGCTGGATATACACCAACCGAAAGAGAACGCACACTTCTACAAATTTCTAGCAAGACTCCATGTCTTGTAATCAAGATGATTGACAAAGATCAAAATGATCAGCCGGTTATGACAGCTGAATGCATTTATAGAAGTGATCTTTTCGAATTAAAGTTAGATGTCACTTCCAGTAGAAACCAATACTCAAATCGAAGAGTCTCATGAAGGCGCACAAAAGATATATAACAACTCTTAATGAGCTGCTATCGGAACTTCTTGCCAATGACCAAGACATAGAGATTGCAGCCCAAGCAATCGCTACAGCTCTAGAAAATGATGGATTTATTCATGTATTTGGTACTGGTCATTCTCACTTGCTTGCCGAGGAGATGTTCTATCGCGCCGGTGGACTTGGAACTGTCAATCCAATTTTAGAAGAAGATTTAATGCTGCACAAAAATGCCAGTAGAAGTACTGAGTTAGAGCGAAATCCCGAATTAGCCAAGTCAATCCTTGGGAAACACAACCTAAGTAGCGGAGATGTTTTCATTATTGCATCCAATTCTGGTGGAAACGCACTAGTGGAGGCTATAGCCTCCGAAGTTAAGGCTCTAGGCTTAGTTTTGATTGCAATTACCAGCTTGAATCATGCGACATCTCCAGTAGCTCGGGCGCATGGAAGAAAACTACATGAGTTAGCTGACATCACCTTGGATAATCTCGGAGAGGTGGGTGATGCTTCTGTCAGCTATCCAGAATTGGAAGAGAAGACTGGTCCAACATCAACTGTTATTGGCGCCGCCTTATTGAACGCGGTTGTTGCTCGTGCTGTGGAAATAGCTCTAGAGCGAGGTATTACCCCCAAGATTTTTAGTAGCAGCAATACGACTGCAGGGGATTCTCGCAATAGCGAGTTGATTGCAGAATTGAAAAAGCGGGTCGAGATATTATGATTTCGCCTAACTCTTTTTTGGAAAGATACTGCAGCCTTACGAATCAGAGCTCCAACTTCTTATACGAGCAAGTAACTACCTTAAGCTCAGAAGTATTTGAGATATCGGAAGGCAAAGTGTTCTTCACTGACTTAGCCGGATTACGAAACGCAGTAAATGTAATCAACAGAGCGCAAAAGTTTGACTCGACTCAAGGAACCGGAGTTTTTAAACCTTCATTTCAATACAGGGGAGTTATTGAAGGGTTCTATGGCATACCTTGGTCTCACGAACAACGCAAAAGAGGTTTGGTGCAGTTCGCTAAATGGAACATGAACACATTTATATTGGCTCCCAAGGATGATCCTTGGCAAAGATTTGATTGGAAGACTCCATTTTCATCAGACTTCATTAACCAAACCCGAGATCTGCTTCTCCATGCAAATGAGTTACTGATTGATTTGAGTGTTTGCGTATCTCCGGGCTTAACTGTTAGCTACAGCTCAGCAGAGGATTTGGATGCACTTATGTATCGATATAACCAATTGAATGAGATTGGAGTCATGAGATTTGGACTTTTACTCGATGACATTCCCGGCGAACTTCAATTTGAAACTGATCAAAAGAAGTACCTTTCAATTGCTGAAGCTCATGCTGATTTTGCAAATAGAATTAATGAGAAGTTGAAGCGTGTAAATCCTGAAGCATCAATTTTTGTATGTCCACTTCAATATCATGGCCGAGGACATGAGCCTTACATTTCACTACTTGGAAATAGTTTGGACTCAGATATTGACTTGATGTGGACAGGGCGACAAATCTGCTCGGAGTATTTGGAAGTTCAGGATGCAATTGTGTTTCAGGAAAGTACAAGTAAGTCAGCACTTTACTGGGATAACTACCCAGTTAACGATGTAGCCATGGTTCATCAACTTCACATAGGTCCGATTCAAAAGCGAGATAAGGAATTAGGTAACCACTCCATTGGATTAGTAGCTAATCCAATGGATAGATTCGAGTCGTCATTACTACCTCTAGCAACTATTGCAGATTACTTATGGGACTCAAATAGCTATGAAGCCGAAGCTTCATGGGAGCGCGCCTTGAAAGAGTTAATCCCCATCGATCAGGACCGAATTGCGCTCAGACATCTGTTCCGAAACTGTTTCGAGTCATGTCTAGCTGTAGATGCAGCTCCAGACTTCGGAGCCATACTGGGTAGCGCAACTTTCTCCTGGCGTACTGGCCAAGCCAGTTCTGCGGCCAAAGTTTTGGAGAGTTATGCATCCGAGGCATTAAGAAGTTATGAAGTTATTACCGCAGAGGCGTTCTCCTGGAGAGCGATTTACCCTGAGATTTCACCATGGTTGAGTAAGTACAAGATGGTAGCGGAAGCTCTATTGGAGATTGCCAGTATTTTGAGGTCAACAACATTTACAAATGGACGACTGAAAGGTTCTGCAGATGCGGCAGAGCAGGTAAAGCAAATAAGAATTTCTCTCGCACAAAATCCGACCAGAATCTTCGGAGATGGTTTGGATCTTGTGTTGGGAGAACTCGCAACAGAGCTATCTGCTGCGTAAAACCGATACATAGTCTAGGGAAGGACGAGTGATCTCAAAGATGAGAGGTCGCAAAAAAATCATTGCGCTTTTCGCCGCTTTCTTGCTGGGTGCAACCACGCTCAGCGCTTGTGGTGGAGGTTCCGATGAGACAGATAAAGTAATTCGAATCGGCATGCCATCCCCAGGCGATGCCGGGCAAGCCGTTTGGGATGCGGCAATAGCAAAGTTTAAAGAAGCTAATCCTGATTGGGATGTAGAACTAATCATTCAAGATGATGACATCTACTCAACAGTTGGACTTCAAGGGCTACTCACAGGAGGAAATCCGCCTGATGCGTACTTTGAGTGGGCTGGCGCACGTACCGCCCAACGCGAAAAAGATGGATATGCAGCAGATCTATCTGATCTGATTTCCTCTTCAACACTTAAGGATCTATTTCCTGAAACCGCATTCAACAGCGGAAAAGTGAATGGAAAGGCCTTGTTGTTGCCAACAGGTTCAGATGTAACTAACGTCATGTGGTACGACGTAGACACCTTTGCCAAACTGGGAATAGCTGTCCCAACTACCTGGGATGAACTATTGGCCGCTTGCGCGAAAATTAAAGCGGCGAAGCAGGATTGCCTCTCAGTTGGTAATAAGGATCTTTGGGTAGCCGGCAATCTCTTCGGTCACCTGTACTCCAGAGTTATTGGAGAAGAGACCTATCACAAGATCATGACTCGTGAGCTCCCGATGAACTCACCAGAACTTGTTAAGGCTTACGGCGTAGTTGAAGATCTTCAAAAGAAGGGCTTTGTAAACGCTTCTGCCAATAGCATCGCTGATAACGAGGGCTACACCTTGTTCTTTAAGGGTGGCGCTGCAATGTTGCCAATTGGTTCATGGCTAGTTGGTATTGCCGCTGAACAAGCACCAAATAAGAAGATTGACTGGTTCAACATGCCAGCGTTCTCTGACGGAGCAGGCGATCAAAGTAGCGTTCTCGGCGTAACAACAGGTTATGTGATTAATGCTCAGTCAAAGAAGATTAATGAAACCATCAAGTTCTTTGAAGCATTCTTCTCAGAAGAAATCACAGCCAAGTGGGTAGCAGCTGGATCAGCTCCTCTCACAAAGGCTGCAGCATCAGGCAATCTAAATCCTCTTCAGAAGAGATTGATGGACTTGATGACATCTGGAGGAACCATTGTTGCTCCACCTGATACTGGCTATGACCTAAAGGTTGCCGACGCGCTTAATGTCGCAACTTCAGAGGTTCTGGGCGGAGTCAAGACGCCACAACAGGCTCTTGATGATGCTGAGGCAAAACTAGCCACGTCATAAGAGGGATTTCTCGCAAGAGAGATCAATCGAAGTAATTCGATAGCCATACGTTACTAAAGAGAGGGAGTCCATTGAAAACAAACATTCGATGGACTCCTTATCTCTTTATTCTTCCCGCCTTTGCAATTTATAGTTTTACCGTTTTAATTCCAGTAATTGGAACTCTGGGTACGAGCTTCTTGAAATGGAATGGTTACGGAACTCCAGAGTTGGTGGGTTTTCGTAACTACCTTAGAGCTCTGAGAGATTCGATATTCCTCAACTCATTCCAAAATGTCTTCTTATACATAATCGCTACAATCATCTTGGAAGTAGTTATCGGCTTAATTCTTGCGGGAGTTCTTACATCTCGAAAGACCACTGATGTCTATCGCATTGCACTTTTTGTACCGGTTATGTTGCCAATGGTCATCGTCGCAGTTCTGTGGCGGTTTGTCTTCAATGCCGATTTTGGCCTTTTGAATGGCTTTTTGGCAGCTATTGGCAAGCCGGAGTGGCAGCAGATTTGGCTGGGGGATCAACGCTTTGCCCTAGCAGCAATTTGTATAGTCTCAGGTTGGGTCTACTCTGGTTTTTACTTGGCCATCTTTTATGCCGGCTTGCAGCGTTTGCCGCGAGAAGTAATCGAGTCTGCTTCCTTGGATGGTGCAACCCAGAGACAGATCTTTTGGAAAATCAAGGTTCCCATGATTAGAAGACTTTGGGAGGTTGCGGTACTAATCTGCATCACTGGTGGAATCCAAGGCTTTGACCTCTTTTTTGTCATGACTAATGGCGGACCCTTCTACTCAACTGAAGTTCCAACTACCTATATGGTTCGCACAGTCTTTAGAGATCAAGAGATTGGATACGGATCAACTTTAGCGGTCTTGGTAACTAGTGCTGTGCTGAGTATTGGTTTTATTTACAGCAAGATACGCAAGAAATCTGATCAGGTGGAATACTAATGATTCTTAGAAAAGTAGTTTTTCACTTCCTCTTGGCTAGTTGTGCTCTCTTATACGTAATCCCATTGTTCTGGATGTTTTATTCTTCATTCAAGGACAATGGAGCTATTTTTGATAACCCATTTGCCCTTCCCGCATCATGGGACTTTTCTGTTTTCTTAGATGCGTGGACCAAAGGTGGACTCGCTAAGTACATCTTCAACAGCGCCGTTACAACTTCTCTAGCTACTTCTTTGGCGCTCTTTGCGGCCTCTCTGGCAGCATTTGCATTTAGCCGTTATGAATTTAAATTCAAAAAGCAATTATTGTTATTGTTTGTTCTGGGATTATTGCTTCCCATTCAGGCTTACTTCATTGCACAAAATGAACTCTTTGAGTACTTTGACCTAAAGGATCAACGCTTTACTTTGGTTCTTCCATACGCTGGATTGGGAATTCCTCTAGCAACATGGTTATTGAAGGCATATTTGGACTCTCTTCCCAAAGAACTCTTTGAGGCAGCCAGAGTGGATGGCGCCAGCGATTTTGGAATGTATCGAATAATTGCACTTCCTCTTTTGAAGCCAGGCTTAGCCACGGTTGCTATCTTCACTGCACTCGGGTCTTGGAATGAGTTTCTTCTCGCAAACATCTACATACAGGATGATGACCTAAAGACCATTCCGGCAGGACTACTTGCCTTTTCAACCAAGTATGTCACCGATTATCAGTTGCTATTTGCCGCGCTAACTGTTGTTACCGTACCAATGATCATTATTTATGTTGCCTTCAATAAACAGGTCGTAGCTGGCCTAACAGAGGGTTCGCTAAAGTAGTTGCATGATTATCCGTCCCGCCCGCAAAGATGAAGCAGGAGTTATCTTGCAGCTGATTCATGATCTGGCGCTCTATGAGAAGGCGCCGCATGAGGTTGAAGCTACTGAGAAAGAGATTGTAGAAACCATC
>JACCDK011028495.1_pt1 | contig 11167 bp, 9 predicted proteins | sample 7445871 | NCBI WGS metagenome assembly JACCDK01 (sample SAMN15323436, study PRJNA562643) | freshwater metagenome | isolation source: river surface water | place: USA:Blue River Watershed | collected 2017-08-15
CAAAAGCCAAACCTCGCTATGCTCGGTGCGCTCCGCCTTTCTCATCCTTCTCGATTCAGGTAAACGAAAAAACGCCCATGAAGGACGTTTTTTCGTTTACTGCTCCGCATGCTCAACGAGGTAAGAACATATGCAATGGTATCAAACTAGAGATTTTTAATACACCCAGAAGCCGATTTTACGCAGAGTTAGCCACGTTAATGGGAACGCCAGAGCGTGGATCAGGTACGGTTGAACCCACTAAAAGGTTCTGATTTCTCCTTTAAATAACCAATCTGGAATTTCAATTGATTTGGCGGCGGGGTGGTTAGCTAAAATCAATCGCAAGGTTCTTATTGCCTGATACGCCTTTTTCATCAACCTCTTCTGGTCCTCAAAGAACTTTATATTCCATTCGTTGTTAAAAATGGCGTGGGCGGGCTTGGAACGTAGTCCACGTATTTCTCTAAATATCGTAAACATCTCGTTCATTGGATCTTGATTTGCTGGCCTAAAAAACTTATTAATCCAAATCTCCAATTTTCTAATTGAACCTATTTTACTGAGTATTTCATCATTCCGTAAATCTACCTGACCAATTTGTCCATCGAAGAAGTTGTCGTCTAAGTTGTCGGACATCATGCGGTCCAGGGTTAAACAAAATAACTCATATTCACGCAGTGTCGGGAGAATCAAGAACCCGAAATTTTCTGGTTTTTTGTCCCACTCAAAAATATCCTTAACCAGTGACACATTTTTAATTTTGCTAGACATATCTCTAAGAACCTCAAGCTCCTTGAGAAAGGCGGAAAAAATGGATTCGCGTTCATAAAAATGCCCCAAAATTGATTTTCTGAAATCTGGATGCAAACGATATTTATAATAATTACCGAGCATTTTTGCATTCCATATTTGCTGATGTTCGGGTGTTAGTTTTGCCAGATCTGTCAGCAATACGGCAACTGAGCGGATTCCGCCGTCACCAAAACCAAATCCAAAATGTTCAATAAAAATTCGATCAGATTGATTAAGTGACTCCTCGTTCACGTAGCTTATCGAACCGGTGATATCATCGGTTCGATAAGTATAGCGGGGGTCGTTTCTGTAAATAGCAAGCACTCCGAGCTCAAAGAAGTAGGGACGTAGTTGCCACTCTCCCATTGCAAGGCGCAAAGTAAAAGGTTTGGATGAGTACTGTGTCCAGTTAACTACAGTTTTTAGATGTTCAGGGGTAGGGTAAAAACAACATCCAATGCTCACAACGAATAACCTAATTTTACGATCCCCAACAGTCACTGTTTTCGCACCTTCCTCAGCTGATTTAATATGCGAGTCAATTTCTAAACTTTCCAATTTGGATATTTGTTTATCGATCGTTGGTGCAGGAAATGGTTTTATGTGTGGATTCGGTATGTCTCCCTCATAGATCAGGTCTATTTTCTTTTTTCTGATAAGTTCTACGATATTCTCTTTAAATTTACCTTCATTGAGATCAGAAAACTGATACAGATCTTCTAAAGAAATACCATTAAAATCTCTTGAAGTAAGGTAAAAATTAGTTACCTTGTTTAAAATTTTTGTATCGATTGTTTCCATGTAATTCCAGTGAGGTTTGTTGATTCAAGTATATTTGTCGTGTCAACAAAAGTAAAGTATAATCTAGTGACGGGAAAGCTATGAAAAACGAACCCCAAACATACTACACGCCTACGGAATTGGCCGAGTTGCTGTCGGTCAATGTTATGACCATTTACCGATACATTAAGGCCGGCCGGCTTGTCGCTCATAAGATCGGCAAGGAGTACCGGATTGATCGCACTGAGTTTGAGAGGTTTATGGCCAAGACCAAGACAAAATAATTTTATGAACGAAGCATATTCACGAATCATTATCGACAAGAAGCTCCGGGAAGCCGGATGGGACATTGAGAACTCCTCTCAAGTTATTTTCGAAGACCACGGAGATGCCGGCCGAGCTGACTACGTGCTCAAGGATACTTCCGGACATGCTATTGCCCTCATTGAAGCGAAGCGTCCTGACATTGATCCGTACAGTGCGAAAAAACAGGCGTACGATTATATTCAATCACAGTATCCAAAAGTCCGGTTTATTTATCTCGCCAACGACAAGCTGGTTTACCTATGGGATCTCGACGGCGGAGGTGATGCTATTGTTGTACCGGCATTTTTCTCGCAAGAAGACCTGATGCGTCGCCAGAGCTCGCGTGCAATGAATCTCGCTAAGAAGTTTAGCGAGGATCCGGTCACAGAGAGTTATTTCAGTGACGTCACGGACAATGTCACACTCCGTCAGTATCAAATCGATGCTTGGAACGCTATTGCTGAAAACTATGACATGGGTAAACACGCATTTCTCTTGGAGATGGCCACAGGGACCGGCAAAACTGTGTTGGCCTCACTGATAATCTCGCGCTTTTTGCGTTCCAATAACGCACAGAACGTCCTCTTTTTGGTGGATCGTAAATCGCTCGCAATTCAAACAAAGAACACATTTGAGAGATTACTTCGCGGTGTTTCGTCTGTGGGTACTTACTGGGGATCAAACAGGAAAAATCTCGTCGGTTCAAATGTTGTCGTTGCAACCATTCAGTCGCTTACACTTCATGGCGCGCGCGATTTTTCCCCGGGATACTTCGACCTCATCATCCATGACGAGGCGCATCGTAGCATTTACTCTCCCGAAGCACGTGCGGCAGTTGATCACTTTGTTGGTGCAACTAAGATCGGTCTTACCGCCACACCTCGTGATTTCTTGAAGAACATCGACATAGATAAGCTCGCAGAAAAGGATCCACGTAAACTTGAGCGCCGAGTGCAACGCGACACGTATCGTTATTTCGGTTGTGATGATGGAGTGGCTACCTTCCGCTACACGATTCAGGACGGTGTTGCTGCGAAGTTCCTCATACCTCCGAAGTATCACAAGATGAATACTTCGATCACACAGCAAGCACTCTCCGAGGAGGGCATCACTGAACTTAACGATGTAGAACTTGAGGAGGGTGAGAGCATTAAGATCCGAGACCTCGAGAAAAAAGTGCACTTTCCAGTTCGCAACCGTCGCATGATGGAGGAGTTTCTCGAACACGCACTGCGCACGCCGGACGGAGAAATTGGTAAGACACTTATTTTTGCTGTTTCCCAGGATCATGCGCTCGCTCTTGAGAAGATCCTTAATGAGCTCAAACCTGAATACGGTGGTCGTTTTGCAATGACCATCACATCACGTATTCCTGCTGCCCACGACATTGCAAAGGACTTCGCAAAAGACACTAACAAACTTCCGCGCATCGGTGTGACAGTGGATATGCTTGCTACAGGTTTTGACTGTCCTGAGATACTAAACATCCTGCTTGCGCGTCCGATTTTTGATCCAATCACATACCAACAAATCAAGGGACGAGGTACGCGTCTCTGTCCGGAAATCGGAAAGAAGGAGTTTGTAGTTTTCGATTTTTGTGGCGTCGTTGCCTACTTTGACGAAAAGTACGACTGGGAAGCCCCCGCAAAATTGGCCCGTGAGGGAGGTTTGACCACCAGTTCGACACTTACCACGGGTTCAGAAAGTGTGGACCACGTTGAGGAAGATAAGGGGCTTTCCGGGCCTCGTGTGTCCCAAACTCCGGACGTAGTTCTGACCCGGGACGTTATTACCCTCCCTGAAGGCGATACTGTGGACCGAAATATGTACCGAGATGAGTGGACTAAGGCGGTTCAAACTTTCATGAGTAAAAAGACCGACATGGTATCTGGAGCACTTGAGGATCCGGACAAAGTCGAGGAACTTATCGAAGAAATTAACTCAACACTCCTCAACAAACCAAAACTTTATTTCAACGAAGAAAACCTACAGGTCTCACACCGTATCGTTGCCGGTGTTCGTGAGTTCTTTCTATCCGCTCTCGGCAAAGAACCACTTCCGACTCGAGACGAGCAACTGACTTCGTTCAAGGAGGCATTGGTAAATAAGTTTGCACAATCCGATAAACCAGAAAGTTCGTTCAAGCGCGCGGTTATGGTGGAGTTTATTGCTGATCAGGCGATCACAAATGATAAGTTCCGAACGACGGTCCAGGCAAATCCGACACTCGACTTCTTGCGTTGGGATGAATTCGCGCAAGCATACTCTGTGTCTGAGTGGCTGGATATTTTCTCAAAAGAAGAGCTTACTGAGCTTGTGTCGGATATTTCAAACGCGAAGATACTAGCGCTATAAAACTATGGATACGATTTCACTATACAAACACAGGATTGATGCGTTGATGGATATCCTCTTCGGAGCAGGAGTATCTAACCCGCAGACGATCATTGAGCAGTTGAACTATCTGCTCTTTCTTCGCGCACTTTCAATCAAAGACGATGAAGCAGAATTACTCGGAATCACAGACGAGAGCGAGAAGATCTTCTCCGGCGAGCTTGCAAAGTACCGATGGCAGAATCTACTCGCGCTTAATGCCGAAGACCTTTTCAAAACATTAGAGGCATCATTCGATGTACTCCAGAAGAAATCAAAAAACCCCACCGTTAAACTTCTTTTCCGTAATGCTCATATCAAGATCTTCGACAAACCAACTCTACGTCGCATCCTCCATGAGATCGAGACGTTCTCAAAGGAACTCGATGCGATTGCTCACGAAGGAAATAAAGATGTATTCGGTGACATGTACGAGTACTTGCTTTCGAAGCTCTCCTCGGCCGGTACAAACGGCCAGTTTCGTACACCCCGTCACATCATCGACTTCATGGTTAAAGTTGTTGATCCAAAGAAGAACGAAACGATACTCGACCCTGCGTGTGGCACAGCCGGTTTCCTTGTTGCCGCTTATCGTTATATTGCCGGTGAATACACCAGTGACAAACTAAAGAAAGCTGGCAGTCCTCGGGCAATGGATAAACTATCTGCGGATGAGAAAAACTTCCTGTTCAATCACATGTTTACCGGCTTCGATAGCGATGAGGATATGATCAAGTTTGGAATGATGAACCTGCACCTTCATGGACTTACAAAATCACGACTGGCACGCCAAAACTCCTTGACCGATACGAGTGGAATGAAAGACAAGTTTGATGTCATTCTCGCTAATCCACCTTTCGCTGGAAAAATCGACGAGGAAAGTGTATCAGAAGACCTTCGCATGGGAACTAAAGCCACAGAGCTTCTATTCCTGCGCTTTATGATGGACCGCCTTTCCTTAAAAGGTAAACTCGCAGTGATCGTTCCAGAGGGTGTTGTTTTCAACGCATCGAAAGCACATGCAAAAATTAGGCAGATGCTGATTGAGAAAGGTCTATGGGCAGTCGTGTCATTGCCATCCGGTGTTTTTAATCCATACGCAGGAGTTAAAACCAGCTTGCTTTTTCTTGATAAGGAAATTGCTAAAACAAGAAAGGAGTTGCTATTCATAAAAATCGAAAATGATGGTTTTGACCTAGGGGCTCAGCGTAAACCTATCGATAAAAATGATCTGCCTGAAGTATTGGGTTTACTTAATGTATGGAAATCAGGAAAAGAAGTAAACAATGAATTGGTTGTATGTGTAGACAAAATTAGAATTACAGAGAGTGCAGATCTTAGTTTTAATGCTGATCGATATCGCATAGCGGTCGATCATTCTAAAAATAAGTGGCCAGTAGTAAAACTTGGAGATGTCTGTGAGCTTCAGAGAGGTGTGGTTTATTCAAAAAATGACGAAGTATCAAAGGATGGTTACAAGATACTTCGTGCAAATAATATCTCGATAGAAGACAATCTGGTTCTTGAAGATGTTAAACTTATTTCAAAAAAGCTGAAGTTAAAGGACAGCCAGAAATTGAGAGCTGGAGACATTTTCATATGTTTAGCCAGTGGTAGTAAAGCCCATGTGGGAAAAGTTGCATACATATGCGATGATACCGATTTTTATTTCGGGGGGTTCATGGGTGCAGTAAGGAGGACTAACGAAAACATCGATTCCAAGTTTCTTTTTTACCTATTAAAAGATCAGCGCTTCAACGACTTTCTCGGGCGAGAGATAAGTGGTGCAAACATAAACAACCTTAATTTCGGTATTCTCTCTAGATTTGAGATCCCACTTCCTCCAATTGAAGTTCAGAAACAGATTGCCATTGAACTTAACACTTATCAAAAAGTTATCGACGGAGCTAAGCAAGTGACAGAAAACTGGAAGCCAAAAATCGAAGTTGATCCATCATGGAAAAAAGTTAAGTTAGGCGACGTTTGCGAAACTTCATCGGGTGGCACACCTCTCAAGTCCAAACCTGAATACTACAAGGACGGAACTATCCCGTGGCTAAGAAGCGGTGAGGTCGCTCAGGGTTTTGTTACAAAGTCTGAACTTTTTATCACCGATAAGGGTTTAAAAAACTCCTCTGCAAAACTTTTCCCAGTGGACACCGTTTTGGTCGCTATGTACGGAGCAACCGCTGGACAAGTTGGTATATTAAAGTTTGAGAGTTCTACAAATCAAGCAGTTTGTGGCGTTTTGCCAAATGATAAGTTTGTCCCCGATTTCCTGTTCCAAGCGCTTAGAGATCAGAAAGAAAAAATGATTAGCTTAGCAGGTGGTGGTGCACAACCAAACATCTCGCAGGGAATTGTTAGGGATCTTGAGGTACCTCTTCCGTCGCTCGAAGTTCAAAGACAAATTGTGGATCGGCTTCAGGCTGAGCGTGTTTCGATAGAAGCGGCGACAAAACTTATCCCTATGTTTGAGCAAAAAATTAAGGACCGGCTGGCGAAGCTCTGGGATTGACCTCCCCAGACAGAACGGGTCCGGTCAAAAAACGATAAAAGTCATTGGGGGAAAAGAGTAAAACTCAGAGCCCTTTTTTCTTCAAAAAACGTTTATTATCAATACTTTTTTGAAAACTGCCTCTGGAGTTTTACACCATAAAACACGTCGACTTTTATAGGATAAAACACGTGATCTGAGCATCTCCTGCCGTATCAGAGATTAGGGTTATGTGTGTGACCTAGAACAAACCACAGCGCCAGTAATGTGGATGGTACAAAAGTTGCAAAGGTAAAAGTGTAAAGTTCGGGCACTAATATATTTAAAAATGGCTTAAAATCAATGTATTTTGAAAGTGACTTCCGAACTTTCCACCATAAAGAGGGCTTACTTTTGTACCATAAAACACATAATATCGGCACCGATGTGCAAAAGCACCTATCCTGTAAAAGTCGGAAAAGTAAAAGGGTATACTTCGCAACCCCATTCATCAAAAAACCTTTTATTATCAACGTGTTTTTGAAGCAGCTTCCGAAGTGTACACCATAAGGCATACCGACTTTTACAGGATAAAAACGGCATTTTACGAAGTTTGTTGGGTTGCCGGCTTCGGTGCATCGGTAGCTACCGCCCAAACTAAGGCGACGACCCACCCAATCAGTGTCCAACCGAGGAATAGATTAAGTACGAAAATCGCTACTGAGTTTGTACGTTTTCGAATAATCGCGATCGTCGTTGGAAGTAAATAACCTACCGTGCCCACACCGAGCAACACGGCCAAAATCACACGTATTGTTTTCATAATTCTAGCGGGTTTTTAATCGACGGAGTGAGCCCAAATAATCAAAGGGCTCCTGGCCATCGCGATCCGACCTTTCGGCCGAACCCATACCCGTTTCCGGATATGACCCGCTAGAGTGACTCTGACCAGGAGTCCTTTGATCTCTAGCGGGTATTTAGCGCCATGCCTGCTGGAGTGAACCAACAGGTTTAGGCAATGTGACTAACGTCATAAATTATTGCATTTTTTGTCCAAATTTGGAAGGGATTCCTATTGATGTAATCCAATTAAAAATGTAAACTAAAGTAAAGTATGAAGGACAACAAGAAACTCAATCCTGTTTTTGCAGAAACTGTAAGGTGGGTTCTCGAAGAAATACAGAAACAGCAATATGCAACGCCAACAGATAGGGACGTTTATTTTTCCTGTATAAAACCGAAAACGGGACCGACTTCAGACGATCAAAGGAGAGCCATTCGCTACCTCGAACAGCAAGGTGCACTCAAGATCAAAAAAGAAAAGTTTCCAATGGATATGATGGCTATCTCAGCCGACATGCTCGATGTTGAACCTCAAGGGTTTGACCTTGAAGTTATCCAACCACAATTCGGACATCTATTGGATGGTAATAATAGGCAACCGCATTTTGAGGGATTCGATTCCGATAGAGGTACTTTACATTTTGCTGGGTTAAAAATAGCAATAACCGCAAGTGCTAAGGAGTCGTATGGAAAACAACTCATAAGCACGCTACAAAAAGAACCGGGTCAGTGGTGGTTTGAAGATCAGATTCTAGATGACTGGGGTTACTCCGATGAAGAACAAAAAAGGTTATCGAAAAATCGTATATATTTTGTTGCGCGCCAGATAAACCAAGTAGTTGAGAGAAAGACACAGATATCTGATTTCCTTGAATATACAACCGAGAAATTTCGCATCAATCCAATGTATTTGAAAAGTTGATCAACTTGTTTCAACTCTAATCAACGGGGCTTTTTCTAATCTGATGTTAAGCATCGGATTTTTTGTTATGGAGCTCAAAAAAAGCACAACCGAAAAGTTAAAAACAATCGTAGAAAAGGACTACGGTGTTTTGCTGTCGGACGAACAAGCGAATGAACTTGGAGTGATTCTCCTACGACTTACTCGCGTTGGTGTTACTGCTCTTGCCCGAGCGGAGGACAAAAAGTTGTCCGTTCAGGCAAGAGAGGAAAACTCTCTTGAACCAAAGACCAGCACGTAGCAATACGCGCCTCTTCAAGCCCCGGGGTGAATCCTGTGCAGGGCTTGTAAAAACAAAACAGGCACAGGAGTGGCTCCGTGATCCCGCGGTGGAAGGGATGGTCGGGTATCGGCCAAGATAGCCAACGCTAATTACGTACGGCGGGAGATGGTTTCTAACGTAATTAGGTCAACCGTTGCAAAAGGCAATCGCCAAGTAGCTCGAGAATAGAAACCCATCGCTCTCCGAGAGAAAACGGATCAAGAGCATGACGCAAACCTCTTGGGCAAACGCCGTGGGGGTAAGGGGGTTGTGACAGTTGGATCAGGTATCAGCAGTTACGGACTAGATATGTTCCGTGTTCTCGGTAATGTGTGTGGTTAACAGAGTTTGTTTATTAACAATTTAAAACAAAACATCATGGAAACAAATAAAACGAAGGTAATTGAGCAAGTATCGAGACAACCAAGCATTGAGGAAGTCATTGGATTGACTATGAGACAACAGGAAAGAAAGTGTCACTCTGAAAATACGAGGCGAGGAATACAGGCCGCCAAACGTCGAAGAGAGCAAGAAAAAAACAATAAATAATTTTAATCACCATGAAGACAAAAACGAAAATAAATTATCGAGCATATCCAAGGAAGTCGAGCGAAGCAGAAGATAAACAAGCTCTGTCGATAGAATCACAGATCGACGAGTTAAGAAAACTTGCAAAAAGTAAGGACATAGATTTACGAGATGAAGACATCATGCCAGAATCACATTCTGCAAAACAAGCATTCGCTCGGCCTGTCTTTGAGAAGTTGATCGCTGAGATAGATGCACGAAGGGTTCAAGGTGTTCTCGTGTGGCATCCTAACCGTCTCTCACGTAATGCAGTCGATGCGGCACGACTCATTCAACTCATGGATGAAGGGAAATTGGTAGAGATTGTCACACCTGGACAGACCTTCAAGAACAGTCCGTCAGATAAGTTTTTCTTCAACTTACTGACCAGTCAAGCGAAGATGGAGAATGACGCAAAGGGTATCGACGTGAAAAGAGGCCTGCGCAAAAAGAACGAGATGGGATACCCGGGAGGCATTGCGAAGCCAGGATACATGAATGACTACGGCAAAAAGGGTGACCGTAAGATCATTGTTGATCCTGAACGGTTCGGACAGGTAAAACAATTGCTCGAGATGTTCCTATCAGGTAAGTATTCAGTGCGAACATTATTAAAGCATTCCGACGAAGTAATGGGTTTGAAAACAATTCAGCGTAAAAAAGAAGGAGGAGTTGCTATCAAACTTTCTCGTCTGTACGACATGCTAAAAGATCCATTCTATGCGGGTTTCTTCTTTGGTAAGGATGAACACGGTGAGCAAGTGCGCTACGAGGTAAATGAAGCGGTACCGCGAATGATCACCGAGAGCCAATACTGGCAGATGCAGGTGATGCTCGGACGTAAAGGGCAACCCTGTCCGTCCACCAATAAGTATACGTTTCCGTACACAGGAAAAACAAAGTGCGGAACGTGTGGGGGTAGTGTAGTCGCGGAGAACAAACATCAACTAATCTGTCCGACCTGCAAACATAAGTTCGCCTACAAAAACAGAGAGGATTGTCCGGTCTGCGAAACAAAAATAAGTGAGATGAACCAAGCGACCTATCTTCATTACATCTACTATCACTGCTCAAAAAAGAAAGACATAAACTGCCCAGAGCGGAGCGTCAATCAGTCAGATATAGATAACTCACTCGCTGAGTATGCTGAAAACAATCTCGCCATGTCACAAGCGCTCAGTCAGTGGTGCATAGACAATCTCGATACACTAGCTAAGAGCGACAAGCAGAACGAATATGAGCGCAAATCAACTTGGCAGCGCCAGAAAGAAGAAAAACAAAAGGAGTACGACGAGTTGGTCCGAATGAAGATGAAAGGTCTCATTGATGACGACAACGAGTTCATGCGAATTAAAACGGGGCTTAAGACCGAGATTCAGAGGATCGACGAAGTTTTGGTAAATATGGGTGGCACGGACATGAATAGCTTGATAAAGGCCAAGGAGACATTCACCCTGATCGTTGGAATCGCTGAATCATTCCGAAACGGAACTTTCGAAGAAAAACAGGAGGTTCTCTCGGCTCTCGGTTCGAACCTTACACTAAAAAGCAAAAAACTTAGCATTAACAACAACGAACTGTTCTCGGTGATCACAAAAGGCCTTCTTGAGGCCAAGTCAGTAAACGAAGCGTTCGAACCTAGAAACAGTGAGGCAGATAAAGACGAAACCGACACTTTCGTGTCGGTTCGTCCAACTTTGCTCCGGGAGAAGGATTCGAACCTTCGACCAATCGCTTACATTTTGTCTTCTATTGCTAGAAGGATGGACTATATCATCCCCATGCCACGTGAGTGGGGTAGGGGCGAGGGGCTTCGCGCACATTC
>JACCDK011664237.1_pt1 | contig 11166 bp, 7 predicted proteins | sample 7445871 | NCBI WGS metagenome assembly JACCDK01 (sample SAMN15323436, study PRJNA562643) | freshwater metagenome | isolation source: river surface water | place: USA:Blue River Watershed | collected 2017-08-15
ATAAAAATGATTTTCTATAACTAATTCTTATGAAAATTTGGTTGCGTTGCAGCAAATCCCCGTAAAATCAGGTGTTTGTGGGCGTTAGCTAAGCCATCACCTTTCACATCAAAAAAAGTCAATCATCAATGAAATATTCCGATTTGCGGGATTTTATTGCCAAATTAAAACAATCTGGCGAGCTAACGGAAGTGGCCTTGCCCGTTTCCCCCTATTTAGAAATGACGGAATTGTGTGACCGCACCTTGCGTGCGGGCGGCCCGGCCTTGCTGTTTACTCAGCCTGTTGGGCACACGATGCCGGTACTGGGTAACCTCTTTGGCACACCCCAGCGGGTGGCCATGGGTATGGGCGCTGATGATGTGAGCGAGTTGCGCAAAATAGGCCACTTGCTCGCCGCCCTGAAAGAGCCTGAGCCGCCCAAAGGTCTGCGCGATGTGCTGGGTCTAGGCTCGCTGATTAAGTCAGTCTGGGATATGGCGCCGCGCGAGTTGCGTTCGGCTCCGTGTCAGGACATCGTCTGGGAGGGGAGTGAAGTCGATCTGACCCGCTTGCCGATTCAGCATTGCTGGCCGGGTGACATTGCACCATTAATTACCTGGGGGTTGGTCATAACCCGGGGTCCTAATAAGAAGCGGCAAAATCTGGGCATCTACCGCCAGCAAGTAATCGGGCCCAACAAGCTCATCATGCGATGGCTCGCCCACCGAGGCGGCGCGCTGGATTTCCGTGAACATTGCTTGCAGAACCAGGGTAAACCTTATCCGATCGCCGTTGCACTTGGCGCCGATCCGGCCACCATACTGGGGGCAGTGACGCCCGTGCCGGACAGCCTGTCTGAATATCAGTTCGCCGGACTCTTGCGCGGCAGCCGTACTGAACTGGTCAAGGCCATGGGCAGCGAGCTGCGCGTACCAGCCTCAGCCGAGATCGTGCTCGAGGGTCATATATATCCTGAAGAGGTCAGCCAGATCGCGCCCGTGCCTGAGGGCGCGCCGCCTCGGCCACGCACAGGTTATGAGCATGCGCTCGAAGGTCCGTTTGGCGATCACACGGGTTATTACAATGAGCAGGACTGGTTTCCGGTATTCACCGTGGACCGCATTACGATGCGGCGCGATCCCATCTATCACTCGACCTATACCGGCAAGCCGCCCGATGAGCCGGCCATATTGGGCGTGGCACTTAATGAAGTGTTTGTGCCGCTGCTGCAGAAACAATTTACCGAGATTACGGATTTCTATCTGCCACCAGAGGGCTGCAGCTACCGCATGGCGGTCGTGCAGATGAAAAAATCTTATCCCGGTCATGCCAAGCGTGTGATGTTTGGTGTCTGGAGTTTCCTGCGGCAATTCATGTACACCAAGTTCATTGTGGTGGTAGATGAAGATGTGAACATTCGCGATTGGAAAGAAGTGATCTGGGCTATCACGACCCGAGTCGATCCGATACGCGACACAACCTTGGTGGACAACACGCCGATTGATTATCTGGATTTTGCTTCGCCTGTGAGTGGTCTGGGTAGCAAGATGGGTATTGATGCAACCAACAAGTGGCTCGGTGAAACGAGCCGCGAATGGGGACGAACCATCACGATGGATGCGCAAGTCAAAGCGCGTGTGGATGCCTTGTGGACGGAATTGGGCTTTTGACATCAGGCATTGCGAGTTCTAATTAAGCGAGCAGCGCGGTTTCTGCATGATGAATACTGATAAAATCAGCGGTGGCGGGCCCCTGCGCATTGTGGCTTGGTCAACCTGGTCAGGTCGGGAACGAAGCAGCCACAGCCATTCCCCGCAAGTGCCGCAGACAAGGCTCGCCTCGATTTCCTCGCTGTCATTCAGTTCATTCCTTGCCTTTGTTCAGGCATTTCACTCCATGCTCTTCATCCGGGCTTCGCGTGCAGCCTCTCGGGTAAAATGCGTGACTCATCCTTGATGGCGCCGGACATGTCTTATCAGGTTCTAGCACGTAAATATCGCCCGAAAAATTTCGACAGTCTGGTCGGACAGGAACACGTCGTGCGTGCGCTGACGCACGCGCTGGAGCAAAAACGCCTGCATCATGCCTACCTTTTCACCGGCACCCGAGGTGTGGGCAAGACCACCCTCTCGCGCATTCTGGCCAAATCGCTCAACTGTCAGGGCAGCGACGGTCAGGGCGACATTACCGCGCATCCTTGTGGCAGCTGTGAAGCCTGCGTTGCGATTGATGCGGGACGCTTCGTTGACTATATTGAAATGGATGCCGCGTCCAATCGTGGTGTGGACGAGATGGCCCAGCTTCTTGAGCAGGCGGTGTATGCGCCCTCCAATGCACGCTTCAAGGTCTACATGATAGACGAGGTGCACATGCTCACCAGTCACGCCTTCAATTCCATGCTGAAGACGTTGGAAGAGCCGCCCGAGCACGTCAAGTTCATTCTCGCCACCACCGATCCGCAAAAAATTCCCGTCACGGTGCTCTCGCGCTGCCTGCAATTCAATCTGAAACAAATGGCGCCAGCGGGCATCGTCAGTCATCTTGAAAGCATACTCGCGCAAGAGCACATCAGCTTCGAAGCGCCCGCCTTGCGTCTGCTGGCGCAGGGTGCGCAGGGATCGATGCGCGATGCTTTGTCCCTGACGGATCAGGCGATTGCCTATGCGGCCGGTCAGGTGACAATCGATGCGGTGCAGGGCATGCTGGGTACACTGGATCACAGTTATCTTGTTGGTTTGCTGGATGCACTGTCGGTTCAGGATGGTGCAGCCTTGCTAGCCGTCGCCGATGACATGGCCACGCGCAGTCTGTCATTCAGTAATGCTTTGCAGGATCTCGGTACGCTGCTTAATCGCATTGCGATCGCTCAGACCGTGCCTGCGGCGGTGCCTGATGAATTGCCCGAGCGTGAAGATGTATTGCGTCTGGCGTCCGTGTTTACACCCGAAGATATTCAGCTTTGTTACCAGATCGTTGTGCATGGCCGGCATGAGCTGGGGCTGGCGCCGGATGAGTACGCCGGATTCACGATGACGCTGCTGCGCATGCTGGCTTTTGCGCCAGTATCGTCGGCGGCAACACCGAGCGTTGCGCCAGGTCATGCTACACCTCAAGCAGCGCCTGGTGCTGCTTCGCTTAACTCAAGCGCTGCACAAACCGCTGCACCTGTCTCGACGACACGTTCCGCGTCGGTTGAGCCCTCCGCGAAGAGCGCGAATACTGACAAAAAGCCTGTCAGTCCCGCCATGGCGGCGCTGGCGGCAGTACGCGGTGGCAAGGCCGCTGCAAAAGCGGTCGCACCGCAGGATGATTTTTTGTCTAAACCCCCTGCCGACCTACCGATTCACGATAGTGCCGACGGCAATACGGCTCAAAAAAAAACTGAGCAGATCGCTGAAATCGTAACGGAGTCCGCTAATAGCGCACCGATAACTGCCTCAGCCGGCGCGATTGACTGGCCAGCACTGGTCGGGCAACTGCCACTCAAAGGTGTAGCGCAACAGCTGGCCACACAAAGTGAACTGCTGGGTAGTGAAGAAGCGGGGCAGGTGCGCCTCATGAAACTGCGCGTACCGGTTGAAACACTGCTCTCAGCGGGCAGTGCAGACAAACTGGCCGCTGCACTCAGCAGTTATTTTGAAAAAACAGTGCGTCTGGAGACTGAAATCGGTAACGTCACGCGCACCGCGCACGCGGCCTCGCTGGCCGATCAGGCGCGACGGCAACAGCTGGCCGAACAAACGCTCAATGATGATCCGTTTGTGCAAACCTTGATACGCGAATTCGGTGCCACTATCGTGCCGGGTTCGATCAAACCCGTTTAACTTTATTGAGAGGAGTCCATCATGATGAAGGGCCAACTTGCCGGTCTGATGAAACAAGCCCAGGCCATGCAGGACAACATGAAAAAAATGCAGGATCAACTGGCGACGATTGAAGTCGAAGGTCAGGCGGGTGCGGGCATGGTCAAGGTCATCATGACTTGCAAAAACGATGTCAAGCGAGTCACCATCGATCCCTCACTGCTGGGTGAAGACAAAGACATGCTGGAAGATCTCGTTGCAGCGGCCTTTAACGACGCAGTGCGCAAAGCCGAAGCCACATCAAACGAAAAAATGTCCGGCATGACAGCGGGCTTGCCGCTGCCACCCGGCTTCAAGCTGCCATTCTGATCACGCCCAGCGCTTGAAAAATCCATCCAGCCTGGATTTCCTGACCGAGGCATTGCGTCGTCTGCCCGGTGTCGGGCCGAAATCCGCGCAGCGCATTGCGTATCATTTGATGCAGCACGATCGAGAGGGTGCTGCACTGATGTCCCGAGCTTTGTCGGAGGCAGTCGAGCGCGTAAAGCATTGCGCGCTCTGTAATACGTTCACTGAAAACGAGATCTGCGAAACCTGCCTTGATACCGAGCGTGATGCCACCCAGCTATGCGTGGTTGAAACGCCGGGTGATCAACTGATGATCGAGCAAACACTCACCTTCAAGGGTTTGTATTTTGTATTGATGGGTAGGTTGTCGCCGCTGGATGGAATTGGTCCCAAAGATCTGCATCTCGATAAACTGATTGCGCGTGCTACTGATGGCGTAGTCACCGAGGTGGTGTTGGCGACCAACTTCACCAATGAGGGCGAAGCTACCGCACACTACATCAGCGAAACACTCAAGACGCGCGGCTTGAAAGTCAGTCGACTTGCACGCGGTGTGCCGGTCGGTGGCGAGCTCGAATATGTCGATGCCGGCACTATCGCGCGCGCGATGCTGGATCGTCGTTCAACCTGATCGTATTTCTTTCCGCCGAGTCTTCGCATGGAAAACCAGTCTGCTCCACAGGGTCCACTTGCAGGTATCAAAGTACTTGAGTTGGGTACCTTGATCGCTGGCCCCTTCTGCTCGCGCATGCTGGCCGAGTTTGGCGCCGAAGTCATCAAGGTTGAATCGCCTGACGGGGGTGACCCGATACGTCAGTGGCGCGTACTCAAAGACGGTAACTCGCTGTGGTGGAGCGTGCAGAGCCGCAATAAAAAAAGCATCACGCTCAACATGAAAGATCCGCGTGCCCAGGAGATCGCACGTCAACTGGCGCTCGATGCCGATATCATCATCGAGAACTATCGCCCCGGCGTGCTCGAAAAGTGGAATCTGGGCTACGAGCAGCTGCGTGCGATCAATCCTGCGCTGATTATGGTGCGGCTATCCGGCTATGGCCAGACCGGGCCCATGCGTGATGCTCCAGGTTTTGGTGCCATTGGTGAATCGATGGGTGGCATACGTTATGTGTCAGGTCATGCGGATCGTCCGCCGGTACGCATCGGTATTTCCATTGGCGACTCCATCGCCGCGCTGCATGGTGCAATAGGTGCGCTGATGGCGCTGCGTCATCGTGATGTCACGGGTGGTCGCTGGAATGGAAAAGTCGGCAATGAATGCACAGCGGGGCAGGGGCAGATGGTTGATGTTGCCCTGTACGAGGCGGTATTTAACATGATGGAATCGCTGGTGCCGGAGTATGACCACGCAAGTGTGATTCGCGAACGGACCGGCGGTGCCTTGCCCGGCATCGTGCCCTCCAACACCTACACCACGAGTGATGGCGAGAACATCGTTATCGCGGGCAATGGCGATGCGATTTTCAAGCGGCTGATGCGCGCGATAGGGCGTGATGACATGGCTGATGATCCCGAACTCGCCAACAATGCAGGGCGCGTGACACGCGTCGTGGAGATTGATGGTGCGATCCAGTCCTGGTGCGACCAGCAGCAGATCGACGCTGCGCTGGAGATACTGAAGTCTGCTGATGTGCCGGTATCAAAAATTTACTCCGTCCGTGACATGCTGCAAGACCCGCAATTCCTCGCGCGTCAGATGATCGAGCAGCATGCATTCAGAGATGGTTCGCCAATCAAAATGCCCGCCGTCACACCCAAGATGTCCGAAACGCCGGGCAGTACACGCTGGCTGGGACCGGAGTTGGGCGAGCATAATCAGACCGTGCTTGAGTCGCTCGGCTATTCTTCCGAGCAAATTGCTCAATTTCGTGCTAATGGCGTGATCTGACCACCGACTGGATATCCTGACCATGAAACACGACTGGAAAAAGTTTTTGCTGGCACTGGCGGTGTTTCTTCTGGGATATTTCAGCTTCAATCCTTGGCCATTCGGCTGACGCGTTGTGATTAGTCAGACGTAAAAACTTGTCGGTACCTTTAGCTAGCTGCGTTGTAGCAGCTGGCCTTCCTTCTTATCCCTTCAAAAGTATTTGCTGCCTTAGCAGCGAATACTTCTTCGTGTCAGAGTTTTTTCAAAGAATAAAAAATAATTTCTTCAAAATTTTGTTGTAAAAAAGTAACGTATAAATAAGATATCTACTCGGAGAACCATATTTTTTATTTGGTCACGAAGTCTTCATGCGCGGCACCGGATCGACCTCATGGGGGCTTTTTTATGGGTGGAAATGATATCAATCAGAGCGGCAGATCTGTAAGCCAAATCGCGCGGTTTGAAGAGGATGGGGGGGGACGTGGGGATACATCCCGTGCCAATCCCGCGGTGATTTTTTTTCGGCACGTGCGCAGAGCTTTTGCGGACTTTGGGGACATGATTTCGAGAGCGTTCAGCAACCTCGGAGATTCTTTTAGGGGGGCATTCACCCATGTCAGCAACGTGATTCGTGGGGTTGATCGTGATGTTGCAACCAGAAATGTCAATAACGGCCGTGTTAAACCGTCAGACTATATCTCACGCTATGGCGATTTGGATTTGGATTTGGATTCGGATACGGACTCGGATTCGGACGAAATGGATATCGATCTGAATATTAACAACGCATCAGAAAAAAATTCAACGAACGAAGAGATAAAAAATGAAACTGATTTTTCTGAAATGATCTCGCCGACGGAAATCCAAAAATCAACCGAGCTACCGAAGGCAATATCCCAGGCGACGAATTCATTATCAAGCGCAGAAACTCCGGAAATTCCATTGGCGGAAAATGTATCGTCATTGGTTGATCCAGAGATATCGCCCGCAGAGAAATTATTTGTCGCATTTTCTGAGAGATACCAAGCTTCTGAGCGATTTGCGAGTATTTCGTCTACCGATCCGGCGCTCCTCGATCCTTCTTGCCTAGCGGTCGCGAGGCGCTATCAAGAATCTCATCCAGAACATGCTGACATTTCATATCCTGATGATGTGCAAAAAAAGCGCAAGGCGGCGACAGCGCTGCTGAATGCCGACGCAGCGAAGAGAGCGAGGGACGTAGAAAAAGATCGGCTGGCGCAGGAGGCGAAGGACAAGGCAGCAGAGCGTGCCCGCCTAGATGCGCTGCCGGCGGGACAGGCGGACTTCGGGGATTTTGTTAGTGATTACAATACGTCGGAAAAACCATACCAATTCGTCGAAAAAAGTAGATTCCTTTCTACGGATTGCATCCGCTACGCAGAGCAGCGCTTGTTGCAGTCACCGCCGCACGAAGAGAGCGAAGCTATTAAGGCTTTGCTTAAAACAACTGGCGTGAGTGTGCAAGATTCGGCGAAGATTGCGCTGGAAAGTAGCGCCAGCATCTTGCCCGTCCCGACTGTTTCTCCACCACCGCCACCGCCTTCAACACCCCGATGGATGTCTACCCTCAGCGGCATTCTGAAAAGCGTTTCAGAGAGTCGTGATGAGATGCCGAACGCCTTTGCGACAATGCTTATGCTTAATCATGGAATAGAGGAGCGCAACTTGGCATGGCAAGGTTTGTACTTGCTATCATCGCCGTTGGCAAAAAATAGCTCGTCTTCGGTTGCATCGGAAAATGAAGTTGCTTTGAGTTACCAGCACAATTCGATGTCGACAAATGAAGATAGTCTCAAAAAGCTTGAGTTGGCCAAGCAGTTGATGACAAGTTTGCAGAATCTAAATATTGACGACGCTTTAAAAGGTTTTCATGTTACTCGCCCCACCGATGAGAAAATCAAGGCCATCCAACTTCTGAAGGAAGATGCATCTCAATTCAGCAAGGAATTGGAAAGCCGGATCAAAGTATTGTCGCCCGCTAAAACAACAACGACGAGACTTCCATCGAAAATACCATCCCTAGATAGCTTAACCCTCAGAGCATTCGAATCCGCAAGTGCAGATTTCAATACATTTGTTGTTGAATTTTCGTTGGCAAGCGATCAGCGCAGATTGTATAGCTTTGATGGGAAGAGGCTCAAGTATTTGAGGCCGGCCTGCGCTGCAATTGCCCAATCAGATATCGCTATCTATGAAAAGCTTAAATCAATGACGGACGCTGATAAGCTCAGATTGGCCGCAGCACAATTTATGATGAGCGAATTCAATAAAAAAAATCCGAACGCGTAGAAATCATCTCGCCGGACCGATAGTCCAGGTGTATGAGCAGTTTTCTGACCGGGTCGCGGCGGAATGGCAGTGCTGTTTGCAGGCCAGGTATTTGCAAGACGGTGTCAGCCTGCGATCAGGTTTTCCAGCTTGATCGCATCCGCACAAAACAGCCGAATACCCTCGGCCAGCTTTTCAGTCGCCATCGCATCGTCATTCAGCGCAAATCGAAAATCTTTCTCATCAAAACTCAGTCGTTTGATATCCGATTGGGTGGCTTTGTCAGGGGAGAGTCGGCGTTCCACCTGCCCGTCGGTATCGGCCAGCTGCTGCAGTAATTCCGGGCTGATCGTCAGCAAATCGCAGCCTGCGAGCGCAAGGATTTGCCCGGTATTGCGAAAACTCGCACCCATGATTTCGGTCGTGTAGCCGAATTTTTTGTAATACGCATAGATGTTGGCCACGGATTGCACACCGGGGTCATTGTCGCTGGTGTAATTTTCTCCCGTCGATTTTTTATACCAGTCATAAATACGACCAACAAACGGCGAAATCAGTTTTGCACCGGCATCAGCAGCAGCCACCGCCTGTGGCAGTGAAAAAAGCAGCGTCATGTTGCAATGAATGCCTTCTTTCTCCAGCACTTGCGCCGCGCGTATGCCTTCCCAGGTTGAGGCGATCTTGATCAGTACGCGCTCGCGTGAGATGCCGGCAGCCTCATACAGCGCGATCAGACGGCGACCTTTGGCAATCGTGCTCTCGGTATCGAAGGACAAGCGGGCATCAGTTTCGGTGGATACCCGTCCCGGGATCAGCGCCAGGATTTTCATGCCGAACGCGACCAGCAGATGATCAACCACCTCGTCGGTAGATTTGCCCTTGTGTGCTTTCAGTATCTCGGCCAGCAGCGGCTGGTAGGCGGGCTTTTGAACAGCCTTGAGTATCAGCGAGGGATTGGTGGTGGCATCGCGTGGGGTGAAGGCCTCGATGGACTGGAAATCGCCGGTGTCGGCAACGACGGTGGTGTATTGCTTTAACTGCTCTAGCTGGTTCATGGTTGTCTGCTTGGGTTAACACAAAATATGAGTGGTATTGAGACTGAAGTTTGCGAGCCGTCTAGGGCTTGAGCGCGTTTTGGATTCGGGTGATCAGATTCGCCGTCGAGCTGTCATGGGCTGTAACCGGTGCAGCATCAGTAAGTTCGTCAAGAATTCGCTGAGCCAGAGTCTTGCCCAATTCAACACCCCATTGGTCAAAGCTGTTGATATTCCACAGCACGCCTTGCACAAAGGTTTTATGCTCGTAGAGGGCAATCAATGCACCCAATGATGCCGGATCCAGCGCCGGCAGCACCAGCATATTGCTCGGTCGGTTACCTGTGAAAACCCGGTGGGGTGGTAGCGCGGAGTCGCTTGCATTGCCGGACATCAATGCTTCTGCCTGTGCCAATGCATTCGCTAGCAGTGCCTTGTGTTGATCTTGGTACGGATGCTCCGGTTTGAGTGCGATGATGAAATCGACCGGAATCAGATCGGTGCCCTGATGCAGCAACTGAAAATAAGCATGCTGCCCATTAGTACCCACGCTGCCCCATGTCACCGGCGCCGTTGGCATAGAAACAGGTTTGCCGTCGTGGGTGACCTGCTTGCCGTTACTTTCCATTTCCAGTTGCTGCAGGTAGGCAGGAAAGAGATGTAAATCTTGATGATAGGGTGCAATCAGTTGCGAGGTGGTGCCAAAAAACTGGCGATACCAAAAACCTGTGAGCGCCAATACCACCGGCATATTGGAACCCAGCGGCGCGGTGCGGAAATGTTCATCCATGCGATGCGCACCGGCCAGAAATGCTCTGAAGGCCTCGATACCGATCGCAATCAGCAGCGGCAGACCAATCGCTGACCAGATGGAGTAGCGTCCGCCAACCCAGTCCCAGAATGGAAACATGTTGACCGGATCAATGCCGAACTCGCGTACGGCATCGGTGTTGGTTGATACGGCAACGAAATGCTTCGGCAGATCAGCCGCTTGCGCATGTTGCAGCAGCCAAGTGCGCGCCGCCTCGGCGTTGCGCATGGTCTCCATGGTGGTGAATGTTTTTGAAGCAACGATGAACAGCGTGGTCTGCGGATTGAGTGCCGATAGCAGCGCATCGGTGGCATGCCCATCCACATTCGACAAAAAATGCAGGCGCAGATCCGGATGAGCATAGGTGCGAAGCGCTGCACAGGTCATTGCCGGACCGAGATCTGAACCACCAATCCCGATGTTCACGATATCCGTGATGCGCTGTCCATTGAAGCCCTTCCAGCTGCCATCGCGGATTTTTTCAGCGAAGGCGGACATGCGCGAGAGCACCGTCTGTATATCGGCACTGATGTCATGGCCTTCGAAGATGAAGCTTGTACCCGGCGGTTGCCGCAGGCAGGTATGCAGGGCGGCACGGTGTTCGGTTGTGTTGATGCGTTCGCCAGCGAGCATGGCATCCCGCAAGGTTTCAACACCGCGCTCCCGTGCAAAGTCGGTGAGCAGTTGCAGGGTGTCCTGGCTTAAATGATTTTTTGAAAAATCAAGCAACAGTCCGGCGGCTTCAATCGAAAACGCCCGCGCACGTTGGGTGTCTTGCCTGAACAAGTCCCCAAGTATCCAGGAGCGAGCCTCAGTCGCATGCTGTGACAGCGCCGACAAGGCGGGTGAAATGCTCTCTGAGGGCGTGCGAGCGAGTGTGGACTTCACGTGACGATCTTTCGGGGCCGGGAAGATGCAGCAAACAAGGCTAAGGCAACGGATTACGAGCGCAATCGCGCGCTCGACCCAGATGATACCTGCACCGCTTATCCCGAAGTAGTCCGGGGTGAG
>JACCDK010425301.1_pt1 | contig 11157 bp, 6 predicted proteins | sample 7445871 | NCBI WGS metagenome assembly JACCDK01 (sample SAMN15323436, study PRJNA562643) | freshwater metagenome | isolation source: river surface water | place: USA:Blue River Watershed | collected 2017-08-15
TGATAAGTTAAAAAAAGACCGCGACCAGGCTTTAGAACAAATTTTATGGACCATTTTACCTGAAGCTTTTGCGGTGGTAAAAGAAGCGGCGCGTCGTTTTACAGAAAATGAGGCTTTAACTGCTACGGCGACCGACCTGGATCGTGAGTTGTCCGTGAAGAAAGAATATGTGACCATTCAAGGAGCACAGTCTGTTTTTCAGACTACTTGGAAAGCAGCAGGAACGCCGGTGCGTTGGAATATGGTACATTATGATGTACAGTTAATTGGAGGTATCGTGTTGCATCAGGGTAAAATTGCCGAAATGTCTACTGGTGAAGGTAAAACCTTGGTATCTACTTTACCAGCTTATTTAAATGCACTTGCAGATGAGGGAGTGCATATTGTTACTGTGAACGATTATTTAGCGAAAAGAGATAGTGAGTGGAATGGTACCTTGTTCGAGTGGTTAGGTATTACAGTAGATTGTATCGACAAGCATCAGCCAAATTCAGAAGATAGAAGAAACGCTTATCGCGCAGGAATTACTTACGGAACAAACAACGAATTTGGATTTGATTATTTGAGAGACAATATGGTGCATACACCAAACGAAATGGTGCAACGAAAGCATCATTATGCAATGGTGGATGAGGTGGATAGTGTATTGATTGATGATGCACGTACCCCTTTGATTATCTCAGGTCCTATTGGACATCAAACAGGAGAGCAACAATATTTTCAATTGAAGCCTAGAATTGAACAATTGGTGGAAGTGCAAAAGAAAGTTGCGAATCAATTTTTGATAGAAGCAAAGAAAAAAATCAGTGAAGGCAATGACGATCCTAAAGATGGCGGATTGACTTTATACCGTGCTTTCAGAGCATTACCTAAGAATGGTGCTTTAATTAAATATTTAAGTGAGCCAGGTATTCGTGTGAAATTACAAAAGGCAGAAAACTATTATTTAGCAGACCAACAAAGAGAGATGCCGATTGTAGACGAAGCATTGTATTTCCATATTGACGAGAAAAATAATTCAGTTGAATTAACAGATAAAGGATTAGGATTGATCACTGGAGCAGGAGAGGATCCAAACTTTTTTTTATTGCCAGATATAAGCGTTGCATTGAATGCAATTGATATTGATACGAGCTTAGCGCCTGAGCAAAAGATGCAACAAAAAGAGGCCATCATTTCTGAGTACAGTATCAAAGCAGATCGTATTCATACTGTCAATCAATTATTGAAGTCATACACTTTATTTGACAAGGACATTGAGTATGTCGTAATTGATGGTCAAGTTAAAATTGTAGATGAGCAAACAGGTCGTATCATGGAAGGTCGTCGTTATTCAGACGGCTTGCACCAAGCGATTGAGGCAAAAGAAAACGTGAAAATCGAAGCGGCAACGCAGACCTATGCAACCATCACATTGCAGAATTTCTTTAGAATGTACCACAAATTAGGTGGTATGACCGGTACAGCAGAAACTGAAGCATCAGAGTTTTGGAGTATTTACAAATTAGATGTGGTTTCTATTCCAACCAATATCCCTGCTGTCAGAAATGACGAGCAAGATTTAGTATTCAAAACAAAGCGTGAAAAATTTGGCGCTGTGATTGAATCTATCGAAGCATTAAGAGCTGAAGGAAGACCTGTCTTGGTGGGTACGACTTCAGTAGAAGTGAGTGAGTTGTTGAGTAGAATGTTGCGTCAAAAAAATATTCCACATAATGTATTGAATGCAAAGCAACATGCGCGCGAAGCACAGGTGGTTGCTGAAGCAGGTTTATCTGGTGCTGTAACCATTGCGACCAATATGGCTGGTCGTGGAACGGATATTAAATTAAGTCCCGAAGTAAAAGCAGTAGGTGGTTTAGCGATATTAGGTACAGAACGTCATGACTCTCGTCGTGTAGATAGACAGTTAAGAGGTCGTGCTGGAAGACAAGGTGATCCAGGTTCTTCTCAGTTCTTTGTTTCTTTAGAAGATGACTTAATGCGTATGTTCGGAAGTGAGCGTATTGCCAAAGTCATGGACTTTGCTGGATACAAAGAAGGGGAAGTGATTCAACATAGTATGATCACGAAATCAATTGAACGTGCACAGAAAAAAGTAGAGGAAAATAACTTTGGTGTTAGAAAGCGCTTGTTGGAATATGATGATGTAATGAACAAGCAAAGAACAGTGATTTACAAAAAACGCAATCATGCTTTGTTCGGAGAGCGTCTGGCATTAGATGTGGACAACGCATTTTATCAAGTAATTGAAAACTTGACTTTTGCGCACAAAACAACGAATGATTTTGATGCATTGAGATTGGCATTAATTGTTCAAGTTGGTTTAGATACCCAAATCACGAAAGAACAATTTGCTGCTCAAAAAGAAAATGATTTAGCAGAGCTCTTGTACCAAGAAGCAATTGCGCATTACGAGTACAAGAAAAAAGACATGATGCAAAACAGCATCCCTGTCTTTAAAAATATCAGAACACAGGAAGGCAAGCATATCGAAAATGTGATTGTACCAGTGAGTGATGGCAAAATGGTATTTAATGTATTAGTGAATCTAGATAAAAATATAGAATCTAATGGTGCTACATTGGCAACTGAATTTGAAAAGTCAATTGCATTAAGTTTGATTGATGATGCATGGAAAGAACATCTACGTGCAATGGATGACTTAAAACAATCTGTACAAACTGCAACCTACGAACAAAAAGATCCGTTGGTGATATACAAAATGGAAGCGTTCGAATTGTTCAGAAAAATGGATGTAGAAATCAACTACAAGATGGTTCAGTTTTTATGTCATGCGCATATTCCTTCTGAAGCTAGAGAGGTAAAAGAAGGACGCCAACAAAAAACAGATTTGAGTAAGTTGAGTGCCAATAGAACAGAAGATGGTACGCCAACAGAAAACGAATACCATGATCCATCTACACAAAAGCAAGCGCCTATCACGGTAGGTCCAAAGATTGGTAGAAATGATCCTTGTCCATGCGGAAGTGGAAAAAAATACAAAGCATGTCACGGTAGAGACGTGGCTTAAAAATAATTTTATGTTGCCAGTTAATCAATATATCGATCATACAATTTTGAAGCCAACTTGTTTGGTATCAGACATTCAAAAGGTATGTGAAGAAGCAAAGCAACATGCATTTGCTGCGGTATGTGTGCCTCCAAATTTTGTGAAATTAGCCAAGGAATTAACAGCTGGTTCAAATGTGAAAGTAGCTACAGTGATTGGCTTCCCTTTTGGGTATAGTGCCACTGAAGCAAAGATTGCAGAAATTATTTTAGCCATGGTGGACGGGGCAGACGAATTAGATGTAGTAGCAAATATCTCCGCAATTAAAAATGGAGATTGGATGGCCATTGCGGATGAGATCAACCATATTATGCCGGTGATTCGCTCAAAAGGCAAAGTAGTTAAAATAATTATTGAGTCAGGCGTTTTGACAGACGAAGAAATTATAAAATGTTGTGACATCTATGGTATCGCAGGGATTGATTATTTAAAAACGTCTACTGGCTATGCCGAAAAAGGAGCAAGTATCGAGGCGGTTAAATTGTTTAGAAAATACTTGCCAGAAAATGTACAAATAAAAGCCTCTGGCGGCATTCGAGATTACGAAACCACGAAGGCAATGATTGAAGCTGGTGCCACTCGAATTGGTTGCAGTGCAGGAGTAGCGATTGTTACTGGCGCACAGATTGATCAAACAAAAAGTAATTACTAATTTATGTTACTAGAGAAAATTAAAAACCTAGCAGCGCAATATCAAACAGAAAACATTGCAACCAGAAGGCATTTGCATGCCCATCCTGAGTTAAGCTACCAAGAATTTGAAACTAGTAAATATGTACAAGCACAATTAACTGCGATTGGAATTCCATTTACGGTGATTGCGACAACAGGTGTGTTAGGAATTATTGAAGGAAAAAATCCAACTAAGCGAGTGATTGCATTGCGTGCCGACATGGATGCTTTGCCAATCCTTGAAGAAAATAACATTGATTATAAATCGACCAATGAAGGGGTGATGCATGCATGCGGCCATGATGTACATACCACAATTTTATTGGGAGCGGCAAAAGTTTTGTGGACTTTAAAAGAGGAGTTTGAAGGAACAATTAAATTATTATTTCAACCGGGTGAAGAAAAAAATCCAGGTGGTGCAAGTTATATGATTCGTGATGGCGCTTTAGAAAATCCAAAGCCACAAGGCATTATTGGATTGCATGTGCATCCAGGATTGAACGAAGGGAAATTAAGTTTTAGAAAAGGGCGTGTTATGGCAAGCGCCGATGAATTATATATTAGTATCAAAGGGCCAGGTGGACATGCCGCTACGCCACATCAAACAGTGGATACCATTTTAGTCGCAGCACAATTAATCCAAAGCTTGCAAACGATTATTTCTAGAAATAGAAATCCCCAAAATCCTTCAGTCTTATCTATCTGCTCAATCCATGGTGGAAATACAACCAATGTCATTCCTAGTGAAGTGAAATTGATGGGTACGTTTAGAGCAATGGATGAGGTATGGCGTTTTCAAGCACATGAATTAATGTTACAACAGGCCAAGGGCTTAGAAATAGCCACTGGAGCAGAGATTGATTTTAGAGTGGACGTAGGTTATCCAACTGTAGACAATGAGCCGATGATTACAGAAGCTGCCTGGAGATTGGCAGATCAATATATGGGTTCAGAAAATGTAGAAGAAACAGAAAAAAGAATGGGGGCAGAAGACTTTGGATACTATTCTCAAGTGATCCCAGGTTGTTTTTTCCGTCTAGGCGTAAGAAATGAACAGGAGGGAATCATACATAATGTACACACGCCACACTTTAATATTGATGAGGCTGCTATTGAGCATGGCGTGGGTATGATGGCCTGGCTGGGGGTTCAATTACAGGCTTAAGCCACTATTTTAAAATTCCTTAGCTTTGTGGGATATATAAACTAACATTCGTTTTAAATCAATTACATGGCAGACACGACCAATAAAGAAAATTTAAGAAGAGAACAAGCGCTTGAATACCATGCTGGTGGAAGACCGGGTAAAATCGAAGTGGTTCCAACAAAAGAGGCGAAGACACAAAAGGATTTATCCCTTGCCTATAGCCCAGGTGTTGCTATTCCTTGTACAGAAATAAAAAATACACCTTCCGATGTATATAAATATACAGCAAAAGGAAATTTAGTGGGTGTGATTACCAATGGTACTGCTGTTTTAGGATTAGGTAATATTGGTCCTTTAGCGAGTAAACCAGTAATGGAAGGGAAGGGCGTATTATTCAAAATTTTTGCTGACATTGATGTGTTTGATATTGAGATCAATGAAACTGATCCAGAGAAATTTGTACAAATTGTAAAATCATTAGAGCCCACTTTTGGAGGGATCAATTTGGAAGATATCAAAGCGCCAGAATGTTTTTATATCGAACAGCGCTTAAGAGAGGAGATGAATATTCCTGTAATGCATGACGATCAACATGGTACAGCCATTATTAGTAGTGCCGCTTTGTTGAATGCATTAGAGTTACAAAAAAAGAAAATTGAAAAAGCTAGGTTTGTGGTGAATGGCGCTGGTGCTGCAGCGATGGCTTGTATCAAGTTATATGTTGCCTTAGGTGCACGTTATGAAAACTTTACCTTGTTTGATAAAGACGGTGTTTTGCATCAAGGTAGAACAGATTTAGGAGAAGATAGAAAGCCATTTGCAATCAAGTCGGATAAAATGACTTTGCCGGAAGCAATTAAATATGCGGATGTCTTTTTGGGATTGAGTGTAGGTAATGTAGTTACGAAGGAGATGATTGCATCTATGCCAAAAAATCCGATTGTTTTTGCATTGGCAAATCCTGATCCTGAAATTGGATATGAAGATGCCACTTCGGTAAGAAAGGATATCATCATGGCTACAGGAAGAACCGATTACCCGAACCAAGTAAATAATGTTTTAGGTTTCCCTTATATATTTAGAGGTGCATTGGATGTGCGTGCATCTGCAATCAATGAGGCCATGAAGTTAGCCGCTGTAAAAGCATTGGCAGAACTAGCTAAAACAGCTGTTCCTGATTTAGTGAACATGGCATATAACCAAACTAATTTATCATTTGGTCCAGAATATATTATACCAAAGCCATTAGACCCAAGGTTGTTAAGTACGGTGGCGCCTGCAGTTGCGAAAGCGGCTGTTGAATCTGGTGTAGCGCAATTACAAATTACAAATTGGGATGCTTATGTATTGCAATTAAATAAGCGTCTTGGTTTAGACAATCAAATGATGCGTTTAATTAGTAATAAAGCGAGACGTGATCCAAAGCGTTTGGTTTTTGCAGATGCAGAAAATACGAAAGTATTGAAAGCGGCAAGTATTGTATATGATGATGGAATTGCTTACCCAATTTTATTGGGTAACGAAACTAGAATTAGAAATATCGCAGCTGCAAACAACATCGATATTGACGACTTGCCAATTATTGATGTTAGGAGCGACGAAATGGAAGCGAAGCGTGAATTCTTTGGTTCATTATTGTTCCAAAAAAGACAACGAAAGGGCATTAATAAATATGAGAGTTTGAAATTAATGCGCACTCAAAATTATTTTGTTGCCATGATGGTGGAGACCGGAGAAGCAGACTCCATGTTATCTGGTTTGACTCGTAATTATGCAGACGGCATCAAGCCGGCATTGCAAATTATTGGTGTTGACGAAGGGGTAAAAAAGATTGCAGGAATGTATATTCTTTTGACCAAAAAAGGTCCTTTATTCTTGGCGGATACCACCGTAAATGTGAGTCCTACAGCCGAGGAATTAGCAGACATTACATTATTGGTTGCAAAGGAAGTACGAAACTTCAATATGGAGCCAAGAGTAGCGATGTTAAGTTATTCTAATTTTGGAAGTAGTGATACTCCAGAAGCTAAGATGGTTGCAGAAGCAACAAGAATTGTGAAGCAAAAGAACCCATCTTTAATTGTAGATGGTGAGATGCAGGGGATGCTTGCTTTTAATAAAGAGATTTTAAAAGAAAATTATCCATTCAGTGATTTAGTAGATGCAGATGTGAATGTGTTAATCTTCCCTAATTTAACAGCAGGTAATATTGCGTATCATTTATTAAAGGAAATTGGCGGCATAGATGTAATTGGTCCGGTTTTATTAGGTATGAAAAAACCTGTGAACGTATTACAATTAGGATCTAGTGTTCGTAATATTATTAATATGGCAACAGTGGCTGTAGTGGATGCGCAGCTTAAAACAAGAATTGATACGGCTGTGGAAGTAGAAAGAACAAGCTGGTGGAAGAAATTGAAGAAGAAAAAGAAATAGAATTTTAAAGTATATCCATGAATTTTTTCACCCTATTTGGCAAGTATTTGCTCATGCTCAAAGGCATGTTTACTGCAACCGAAAACAAAAGAATGTTTTGGAAGGAGTATATTAGGCAATGCGTGGATATTGGGATTGGCTCATTACCAATCGTGGTGATTATTTCTTTTTTCTTAGGTGCAGTTACTACGGTACAAACGGCATCACAATTGGTAAGTCCATTGGTTCCTTTGGCAACCATTGGTATCGTAGTTAGAGATAGTATTTTATTGGAATTTGCACCCACTTTTTTAAGTATCGTTTTAGCAGGAGTTGTCGGAAGTAAAATAGCAAGTGAACTAGGGAATATGCGCATTAGTGAGCAAATAGATGCCTTGGAAATTATGGGTGTAAATACGAAGAGCTATTTAATACTTCCTAAGATTTTAGGTGCGATTACGACCGTCCCTTTATTAGTTGGTATTTCTGCAGTGATTGGTATATGGGGCGGGTATTTAGTAGGTAGCTGGACCAATGTAGTTCCAGCAGAAATTTTTATCACAGGTATCAGAAAAGGCTTCATGATAAACTACGTTAAAATCGGTTTTTATAAGTCCTTTATATTTGCCATTATCATTAGTACTGTTCCAGCATTTTATGGCTATTATGTAAAAGGAGGTGCGTTAGAAATTGGGAAGGCCGGCACCAAGTCTGTCGTGGTAAGTTGTATCCTTATTTTAATTGCAGACTATATCGTTGCAGCCATCGCTTTATAGTTGTAACTTTAGTTCAAATCTCAACGCATGAAAATAAGTTTTCACGGAGCTGCACGCACAGTGACCGGTTCAAAACATTTAGTACAATTAGCCCATGGTGAAACCTTCTTATTAGACTGCGGGTTATTTCAAGGACTAGGAAGAGATACCGATGCATACAATGCCAGTTTTGGATTTGATGCTAAGACTTTAGATTATGTGATTCTTTCACATGCTCATATTGATCATACAGGTTTACTGCCTAAACTAGCTGCAGAAGGGTTTAGAGGTAAAATTTATTGCACTCCAGCTACAAAAGCACTAACGGAAATCTTATTGGAAGACTCAGCAATGATTCAAAGGGATGATGCAAAGTATAAAAATAAAAGATTGACAAGAGAAGGCATGCCATTGGTAGAGCCTTTGTATACAATGGATGATGTGAATTTAGTTTTGCCCATGTTGCAAACTGTGGAGTACGACAAACCTTATAAAATTTCTGAGCATGTAGAATTAATGTATACAGATGCAGGGCATATCATTGGCAGTGCAGCAGTGAACCTGACTATTAAGGAAAATAAAGAAATAAAAACACTTACTTTCAGCGGTGATGTCGGCAGGTATAGAGATATGATTTTGAGGTCACCGGCAACATTCCCGTCTGCAGATTTCATTATTATTGAAAGTACCTATGGTGATAAATTACATGATTTAGTGCATTCTACACCCGATGATTTATTGAAGTGGATTGAAGATACATGCATAGAACAAAAAGGGAATTTAATTATCCCAGCTTTTAGTGTTGGAAGGACACAGGAAATTTTATTTGAATTGAATCAACTTTCTTTAGAGAAAAGATTGCCACATATTCCAATTTATGTTGATAGTCCTTTGAGTATAGAAGCAACCGAAATGCTGAAAAAGTTTCCAAAGTATTACAATAAAAAAATCCAAAGAATCTTGGAGGTAGACGATGATCCATTTGACTTTGAAGGATTAAGGTATATAAAGACAGTGGAAGAAAGCAAGGCTTTGAATGAAGACATGCATCCTAAAGTGATTATTTCTGCTTCTGGTATGGCTGATGCAGGCAGGGTGAAACACCATATAAAAAACAATATTGGCAGTGAGAAAAATACCATTTTAATGGTGGGTTATTGTGAACCACGTTCATTAGGAGGTCGATTAATGAATGGTGCTAAAGAAGTGCGCATTTATGGAGAACCTTTTGAAGTAAGAAGTAAAATTGGATCCATCAAAAGCATGAGCGCACATGGAGATTACGAAGATTTAATGCAATTTTTAGCATGTCAAATTCCTTCCGAGGTAAAGCAGGTTTATATTGTACATGGTGAACCAGAAGTGCAAGATCATTTTGCAGAAAGATTAAGAAAGAAAGGATTCAAAGACGTGATTGTGCCTGAATTGCATGAGACGCATGAGCTGAAGTAATTTTCAATTTTGGGCTTTGCGTGCTTTCGAAAATTAGTCAGTTAAAAAAGACTTTGAGGCGTAAAAATTTGATAAGCTTGTGGCTCGCAAGGATTATTTGACTGTAAAAAATTCTTTGCTACAGTATATGCTTGCATCGCATGTTCATTGATTCTTGTTCCTGCAATTTCTTGAATCTCATTGCTGTTTAAATTATCAGTAACCCATGCTTTTGCTAAATCCTCATCTAGGATGGTGGGCATACGTTTTTTTACATTATGTATCTTAGCCATGAATTCATTTGCTCCAGTGGTAATAATACCAAAGCTATTTTTTGTTTCTCCAGTTGAATAATCTGTCCAAGTATTCCAAACGCCAGCCATAAAAAATAATTCCTGTTCCTTTAATTTAATACAATGCGGGAATTTCTCTTTATTTACCTCCTGCCATTCAAAAAAATGAGACGCTAAGACAAGGCATCTGTTTGTATGAACTAATGCTTGCGCTACTTTATTTTGCAAAATCCCTTCTGATTTAATATTGAGGGTCGTATATTTTTTCCTGGATTCATCGAGTTCTTTTTGATTCCTCACCCAATTGGGTATGAGTTCCCAATGCATTAAGCCTGGCCTTAGGATTATTTCTTTTCCTTGTGTTTCATTAAAGATCACTGGCCATTGTTGGTAGCTAAAGCCAGATTGAGCAGGTACCTCAATTGGGTCTAGCTCAATCGTTTTGTCGCCAATTTTAATCTTCTGCTTTTTGGGTACTTTGACCCCTACCACGTAACACATTGCTTAAATTATAGTACAAAGATAAATTAAAATTATGCGCTTAAAAACTAGCTAAAATGGGTAAATTTGAACAAATAGTATTTTTATGGCTAGTATCAAGCACCTACTTTTGTCTACTACGCTCTGCGTCTATGCAATTGTTGCTCCAGCTCAAACAAGTACTTTGATTACGAATGTTGAGTTGATAGATGGCACTGGAAAACCTGCAGTTAAAACGGCTGTAAGATTGCTTGGACAAAAAATTGTAGCAATTGGTAATTTGATTCCTATTAAGACCGATCAGGTAGTAGATGGGAAAGGAAAAATTTTGGCACCAGGGTTTATTGATTCACATAGCCATCATTTTGGGGATCTGAATAAAAACCGTGCTGGTTTATCTACATCAAGTCAAGGAATCACAACTATTGTCATTGGACAAGACGGGAATGGCTATCCAATGGATAGTTTGACAAAATGGATGAAAGAAAAACCAGTGGTATCGAATGTGGCTACCTACACTGGTCAGTCTAGTTTAAGAGAAATTGCAATGGGAGCGCATGATTTGTATAGAACTGCAACGCCTGTAGAAATAGAAAAAATGAAATCAATCTTGGCTATTGAAATGGAAAAAGGTTCATTTGGATTGTCAACAGGTTTAGAATATGAAGCTTCTTTTTATTCAAGTAAACAAGAAGTAATTGATCTTGCAAAAGTGACCGCAGCACATAATGGGTTGTATACAAGTCATATTAGAAGCGAGGACTTGCATATGGATGAGGCGATAGAAGAGATTATTGAAATTGGAAGACAGACTAAAATGCCCGTTCAAGTTTCTCATATCAAGATTGCTAATAAATTAAATTGGGGTACTGCAAATAAAATATTGGATAA
>JACCDK010433596.1_pt1 | contig 11157 bp, 15 predicted proteins | sample 7445871 | NCBI WGS metagenome assembly JACCDK01 (sample SAMN15323436, study PRJNA562643) | freshwater metagenome | isolation source: river surface water | place: USA:Blue River Watershed | collected 2017-08-15
CCGTGACTCGATGCTTATTCGGTTGCTGATGCGGTATTGCTGTCCTGGCCGCCATTTGCACTCGCATTCTCATCTCGGTGTTTTCTTGCCAGCCGATTAACGAACTTGATCGCAACGAATACGGATAGTCCGACGATGACAAGGTTGAGAAGGGTATTGATAAAGGCCCCATATCTGATCGATCCGTATGCCAGGGTGCTGAAATCAGGCTGCTTTGCAAGGGTCGTGATCGTGCCGAGTATGATGTCCTTGACGAGAGAATTCACGACCTCATTGAAGGCCGCGCCGATGACGACGCCCACTGCAAGATCTATTGCATTTCCCTTGACCACGAATGCCTTGAATTCATTGATAAAGCTTCCTGTCTTTGCGCGCACATTGATTTCCTGAAGTCTAGATGACATGTGGTATGTGTGATTACTGATTATGTATGCGGACGGCTATTAATTCTGAACCGCTTCTGTTGGAGCAGAAGATGCCGTGACAGGGGAGGCCTGGCTCGATGTAGCGTTCTTTGCTTTCTCGATTTGTGCGGCAACGACTTCCTTCAGGCTTTCATATGATCCGACGCCTGATACGACCTCGGTTCCGCCGATTATGAGCGTCGGCGTGGAAGCGATTTTCATCTGGGACGCATGCTGGGAATCGCGGTCGATCATCTGGCCTATTACCTTCTGGAATGTAGGTGATGCAACGTCACTCTTGTAGAGATCCATGTTGGGAACCCCTGCTTCCTGTGCGTATCCGAGGAATAGATCAGCCGTATTTGCCCCTGGCTTTGTCCAATCATCCTGCTTCTCAAAGAGGATGGTAGACATCTCGAAGAACTTGCCTTGCTTTCCTGCCGCAAATGCAGCTATGGCTGAATTTTTCGACAATTCGCCATGGATCGGAATGATCCTGAATCCGTAGTTCACGTATCCGTCGAACTCGGAAAGGATCTTATTGATCTGAGGGCTTAGTACCGCGCAGGCTGGGCATGCGAAATCCCCGAATTCCACGATCGTGACGCGCTGTTCAGACGGACCCTTCTGTCCGTAGATCATGGGAGTGGTTGTCGAGACGAGTATGCTTTCAATGGGAGTGACCGTAGTCGCGGTACCACTGTCTTTTGTGAGCGACAGCCCGAGAATAATGATAATTGCCGTGATGAGTATTATGATGATGACCGGTTTTGCTTCTGGATTCATATGAATTGAGATTGATTAGGTTTTTATAAAAAGACGTGTAGCCCTTAGCCTTGATTGATAATGACGCGCTCTTGCCTCGCGCGGCGAGCATGTCGATACATGCAGAATATGATAACTGAAAACGCGATAAAGGAAAGGAGGGGAATTGTCACGAAGCCGAAATATTCGATGAATTTGGTCGTGCACGATACTCCCGTAGCGCATGGCGCGAGGGCATCCGATATGATCTTGTAGTATAAGAGATTGTGATATAGGGCAATTACCCAGCCAATGATCGCAGGCGGAAGGATATAGAGATGAACGCCTGAATCCTTTCGGAGGATTCCTACGATCAGGGCTATGGAAAGAGGGAACATGAGGATACGCTGATACCAGCAGAGCACGCATGGAGGGAAACCTGCGATATTGCTGAAATACATGCTGCCCAGGAATGCCACCACCGCTTGTACCAGGGCTATGTACAGGGCATTTTTGTCTATCCATGCCATAACACCTCGTTTGGGTCTGGTGGCAGGGACGGGCTGTTCTATCGTGTTCATATTCGGCCATTATAGCCTTTTTATTCAGTTTTTTCCAAAAGGTGCTACCATGATTAGATTACGAAGTCTTCATGGAATCTTCATTCGTTTTTCAGCCCAATTTGATCTATGGCCTGCTGGCTGTGATCATCGTCAGTCTCATCTCATTCGTGGGCGGGTATTTCTTTTTCCTGTCAAAGGAAAAAAGCGATAAGGTTATCCCGTATCTCGTCAGCCTGGCAATCGGCGCGCTGCTTGGCGATTCCTTGCTCCATCTTCTGCCTGAAAGCTACCGAAATTCGGCTTCGCTCGGACTCTTTGCGGTCTGTGTCCTTGCCGGATTCGCTGTCTTTTATGTCCTGGAACACGTATTGCACTGGCACCATAGCCATGACGGCGATGAGGATCATCATGATCACGGGAGGTCTATCGGAAGCATGATCACCGTGGCGGATGGCCTGCACAACTTCATAGATGGCATCATCATCGGTCTTGGCTTCCTGGTCAGCATCGAAGTCGGCATGGCAACGACGTTGGCTGTCATATTGCATGAAATACCTCAGGAAATAAGCGATATGGGGCTACTCATGTATGCGGGCTGGTCGCGGGCTAAATCGCTCATGGTGAATTTCCTGTCGGGGTGTACTGCCATAGTCGGTTTTTTGGTCGTATTCCTGCTCGATGCTCGGTCGTATGGAGCCATATTGGGCTCCTCTCTGCCGTATATGCTTGCCGTTGCCGGCGGCGGATTGCTGTATGTGGCCATAATTGACCTCATTCCTGAAGTCAGGCAAAAAAACAAAGGGACATTTCTCCGGCATGTCCCGATGATGGTCTTGGGCTTTGCCCTGATGGCCATTCTGCTGATTCTGGAGTAGGAACTTTTGCTCTTGCTTGGCATGAATTTTACACATACTATACGTGCTGGAAGTATAACGCTGAAGGAGGAGGACTCTCCTGGAATAATCGACGCTTGTAGATGTGACACTGGCATTGTGCAGTGATCGCATAACCCGAACAGACACCTTGTGTCAGACTACATGTCCGGTGTAGACGCAAGTCATCCCATGAGATCCTGTGCCATCTGTCGGCTTGGCATAATTCGGGGCATTCGGTCCCGTCTATATTGGCTGAGGGAATGTGTTTGAAGACCATTTCCAATCTCCACGAACGTAGGATCATAGTGGGATTTTCCCGAAAAACAACGGTGCGGAAAGCCCGTATCGTTACGATTAGGGGTCGAAAATACCATCAGTATCAGGGATCGGCTGCCCTGTAAAGCTTCCAAGCCGCCATGTCCTCGAGTGAGGGATGGCGGTTTTGCATTTGGCACATGCATGCCGTCGGACAGTCGGCATTTTTTATAAAAATTGATGGAAACTTCATGTCTGATGTATACTATTCCCATCATGACAATAAAAATTTACAGCACGCCAACATGCCATTTTTGCAATATGGCAAAGGATTATTTCAAAACTCACGGTATTGCATATGAGGAGTTCAACGTAGCTTCTGATACGGACAAGCGCAAGGAGATGGTCGAAAAAAGCGGACAGCTCGGCGTGCCGGTCATCGACGTGGATGGCAAGATCATGGTCGGATTTGATGAGGAGTCGTTTGCTGAGATGTTCGAGTCTGCCGGCAATTCGACTGATGCCCCTGCTGATCATATGGCTCATGCCGCATAGTCAGCGGACATGATTTTTTTCTTATTCCTATATATCGTATGAAAAAAAGATTTCTCATCACATTGGCAGCCTTCGTCCTATTCGCGGTCGCATTTGGCATATATCAGTCAAGGCATGATGATAGCGCGCCAGCAGTTATTTCGGAGATTATTGTCTCACCGTCATCTGCCGGTGAGACGAACGTTGCTTTGGGCACGACCTCGTCTTCCGTACCGGCACAAGCTTCTAGTACGAATCCAAAAAACACTATCATTAATGCAAAACCAACCATGATCGCTCAAAAAGGAGACATAGTATTCGTTCAGTATACCGGCAAGCTTACGAACGGAACGGTATTCGATAGCTCGATTCCGAGAGGTCAGCCATTTTCATTCCAGCTCGGTTCGGGCATGGTCATAGCAGGGTGGGAAAAGGGCATACTCGGCATGAAAGTAGGTGAAAAGAAAACCCTTACCATTCCACCTGCTGATGGCTATGGGGAGTCTGGAGCACCAGACGGCAGGGGAGGCTATGTAATACCGCCGAATTCCACTCTCATATTTGATGTTGAACTTGTTGATATAAAGAGGTAGATTAGTGCTGTTCGGTCTCATCTCCTGATGGACCGACCCCGCTCCCGTAGTTCAATGGATCAGAACTAGCCCGTCCTAAGGGTTCGATGTAGGTTCGATTCCTGCCGGGAGCACCAATGTTGTTAACTAAGTAAACCTGAGGAATGGTTTGTTGTGTTATGTAGATAAAAATCCAGCCTTGCTCCGATGTCGGAGCAAGGCTTTATGGAGTTTGTTGCGGAGACCGGACATCCCATGCTGTCATGCCACGGCGTTAAGCTTGAGGCTTTCGCCAAACACCTCCCGCGCACAGCGGAGGATATCGCCGCCAGGGGTCCCTGGCTCGAATCCAGGATCGACGCCAAGACCAAGCATCTCGCCGAGCGCGAGCATGCAATGCTCTCCGACATTTGTCTGTCCGATAAATGCGAGATACGTGGTTCTGCCCGCCTCGCCGGGAAAGGCAACGCATCCGCCATGTGTGCGGAGCTCTGCCTTGGAATTGGTCATGTCAGCTGTTTCAGAAGACGCGACATCGGGATGGCCTTCAGATCTCCTTTGGCGAAGACGGTCGAACTCGTTCTGTGCAGCGGTCCGAAAAAGGGATTCCGTGTTTTTGTCCCCGATATTGCCAATTTGGGATAATATCGAAAACGTAGTCCCCTCTGCGGACGAGCCTCGATCGCTCACATCATGGATGGCAATGAGGAGTATTCCTCCATCGGGTGGCCTGGAATCAGGGAACAGTCTGGCGAACGTCTCACTGATGCAGTCCATCAGATTTTGTGTGTTGATGACTCTGGAGATGTCTGCGGGAGACAGAGGGCCGTGTGATGAGGTCGTCATAGGTGTATTTGTGATTGGTGATAGACAGCCATACTCAGAAAGAACTGTCCGACCACGGAAAGCCCTGTCTGACTTGGGGCTAGGCGGGTTGGATTAGGGCTACACTATGTATCTGAATTATGCTATTGTCAAACCATGATAATCAAACCCCAGCCAGAGTACGAGCTCATAGATTCAGGCGACGAAATGAAGCTTGAGCGTTATGGCAAGATCGTCCTTGCACGTCCGGATCCGCAGGCCATCTGGCCCAAACGCCTCGGCATGAAGGAATGGGATATGGCAGATGCCACGTTTGTCAAAGCCTCCAAGGGCCGGGCTGCGGACGAGCGCGGCGCCTCATCATCTGCCGAAGAAAAAGGAAAGTGGATCATTCGCAAAAACGGCGCATTGTCAGCACCCGAATCGAAGTGGCCAATCGCTCTCGGTCCCGTCAGGATTTTCGCACGATTGACGCCATTCAAGCATACGGGGATATTTCCGGAGCAATTGGCAAATTGGCAATGGGCAGATGAGATTTTACAAAAACATATTTCTTCAAAACCAGAAAAAAAGCCTCGCGTCTTGAATCTATTTGGATACTCAGGCGGGGCAAGCGTTGCATGCGCAAGGGCTGGGGCGGAAGTCACTCATGTCGATGCGTCTCGGTCGGCGATTTCTTGGGCAAAGGAAAACATGATCGAGACCGGACTCGACGAGTCTTCAATACGATGGATCCTCGAAGACGCGGTCATGTTCGTGAAGCGGGAAATCAGGAGGGGGAATAGGTATGAAGGAATCATCATGGATCCGCCCGTATTCGGCCGAGGAGCAAAGGGCGAGGTGTGGAAGATCGAGCGCGACTTGCGGCCGCTCCTCGAGCTTTGTTACAAGCTTTTGTCTGACAAGCCCCTGTTTTTTATTCTCAATGGCTATGCATCCGGATATTCATCCGTCTCATATGCGAACAATCTGGCTGAATTGACAGAGCGATTCGGCGGACAAGTGGAGAATGGGGAATTGCTGATTGAAGAATCCGCAACCGATTCGTGCAAGTCATCAGAATCGGCATCGGCACACGTATCAGGAACAGCATCAGGACAGGCATCTGATGCCGTAATCCCCAGATATATGCCCTGTGGCATCGTTGCAAGATGGAGAGCTCAAAAATAGTATGGTATGATTTAGGGGACATTATCAAGGTATATTTCCTAATTACATCGTAAAATTTTATGAGCAGAGAATCGGCGGCACGTGGCGGTCCTGAAGAGGGCAAAAAAAAAGAAAAACCGAACGAGGTGTCCGAGATGCTTGACGCAGCGAATGATCTCGCAAAATTGTATGTCAATGGTGGCAGCGCAGCGAGCGACACAGAAGCCAGGCGCATGGCCGTTCAGTCGCTTCACAGTATTCGCGGTGCCAACAGCAATTTATCGGTTGCGGATGCATTCCAGATAGCAAAGGATTCATTTGAGCAACGGTCGGTGCCGATATCGGAAACGGATTCGGATTCTCGGGGCGGCACGGATGCTGGCGAAGCTGAGACGGTTCTTTTTCCGCCTACGAACCCGGATGTCGCAGATTTGCCGTCTAATTTAGATGACGCAATCGACGGGCAATCGCAGTACCCTGATGTATTTGTCGAGCAAGAAGCACCCGAGTCTCCTGTGCCAGTTCCATATCCAGCCGGATTGAGGGATCATGACAGACCTAGGGATTTTTTTGACAACGAAAAATCACGCGATGACTGGAATGCTGCTCGGCAGGAATTTTACGATGCGTATATGGAAAATGGGCAAACCCTAAACGGTCTCAATTCTCCACGCGCCGCAGAAATATCAGCCGCGCGCGACCTCGCGGCCACAGAGCTCAAGGCGAGTCGCGCATCAAGACGCCGCGCAGACAATATTCGCAAAAAATTGGCCGAGGCTTCCTCAGAGGCAAGGGTCTCAGATTCCGGAATACCGCCTTTGGCCGATGATTCTGTTACGCGATATAGTATGCCTCATGCCAATGGGGAAACCGTTACTGTTTCTGTCACTAAGAAGAAAAAGACTGGAAGTGCCATATTTTTGAGTACTGATCCTCATTCCGTCAATCCTTTGAGTAGGAAGATGTCGACGGGTCTCATCGACGCCGATTCAAATCTCGCATCAGGAAAGCCACTCAGAAGCAAGACATACGATGCCAGCGAATCGGCTGCAATGATAGGAAAAGAAACGACGAAGGCCAGGACCAAGGCCGCACGCGCAGCTCTGGAGGCGGAAGCGACACCATCGAGTGAGCAAGTTGATGATGTGGTTGCCACAGAGGATGTGCCTGCTCAATCAGCGGAATACTATCTTCCTCCGTTGCCTAATCCTCCTGCGTTACCCCCTTTACCTGATGATCGTGTTCCATTTGTGTTGCCGCCATTTCCGCCGTTGCCACCCATTCCACGGTCACATGAAAGAGAAAGACCGGGACCGACTCCGTTTGTCGATCCAGATCTGGACAGGCGATTGGCCGGCGAGACTGCACCAGATTCGCCCATCATATCGCCCGTAATACCAAGGCCACTTGAAAGACCTGCCGTAATCGACGACCCTGAGGCTGATCGCATACGCCATGCCGAAGAGCCAGAAACACCTCCTGCACCCCTTACAGACCCTGCCGAAGCAGCCACTGCAAGACCGGATCTGCATGATCTAAATCCTCACCTTGTTCGACCTGATGCCGCAGGAATCCCGCCCAACACGCCTCCTTCGGCTGAAGCGAGGGCATATGCCGCAGGCCTGATGAACAGACCTACTATAAAAGGCCGGATTCTTTCTGGTCTGGCATGGCCGTTTAAAAAAATAGGCAAGGGCATTGCCGAAGTTGGCAACTGGGCAGGGTTTCATTTTGACAGGGCCTACGATAACGTGGCGATGAATCTGCAAAACGGAAGAACTGATAGGGCTGCCGCGAAATTCGAAGCGGAAAAGGCCGGATTCGAAGTCGCAAAGGCAAAGACTCTCAGTATACAAGGGGCTATTGCGGCAATCGACAAGGAAAAAGCAGATAACAAGGAATTCATCACTCCTAAAATTGCAAAAAGGATGGAGCGCGCCCGCCGCGATCTTGAAATGAAGCTGATTAAGGCGCAAGAAGCGCAGGATCAGGGCCTCAGAAGGATCAAATTGCATGAAGGCAGGACTATCGCTCATGAAAACAAGCGTACCGAAATCGCTCGTCATTATGCGGCACTTGTGGACAACCGCATGAAGCCGAAGCGCGAAGCTCAGCAGGCCTTGCAGGAAAGGAAGGCGCAGTATGAAGAGGAGATAAGGGAATGGAGTGAAAAGGTCGCGGCGCATCAGGAGAAAATCGCCGCATTCGAAGCGAGGGCGAAGAAGAATCCATATTGCAAATCTGCGTTCAAGGGCCAGCTCAAAGCAGCTCGGAGAATGCTCGCTGATTCAGAGAGAGAGGTGGAAAAGCGAAGAAACAAGATTACGGGCGCATTTGGCATCGACAGTGGGATGTTCAGAGAGAACCTTGTGCGTGTCAATAATACCCTTCGAAAATGGGAAAACAGAATGGCGACATACTCAAGGACCGCAGATAGGAAGATCGCTCAGTATGACCAAGGAGCATACATTGGATCAACTCCTGCTGAAAATATCGCATATCGCAATCCTGTGGAAAACGTCGCTGCTCCGGCTGGGACATATTCAGAAGAGGATACTCGGGCACGTGAAGCCGCTCTCGAAAGTGCTCCGAATGCATATAGTTTTGATGATTGGGTCAATCAGTGGAACTCACTCAATGGCTCAAAACTCAGGCTCGATCCGGATAGTATGTTTGATTCAGCGGTGCTCAGAGAATATCGGGCAGAGGGTCATGTTCCATTCGATGCGAATGAATTTGCCGGCATAGTCAAGGTATTTTTGCGAAAGAAGGAAGTTGCCGCTTCATCGAAGCTCAAGGCAAAAGATGTTGCGAAATTGACAGGACAAGCACTCGAAAGCCTTCGCCAAAAAGCAGCTGATGCCGCGGTGGTCAGAGAAACGACTGCGTAGAAGACTAATCCTTTTCCCTGAAAATATTAACCTAAATAAAACCACATGAACACACAACAACCATCTGGCGATACGGATCAGAAGCTCCGGGACGATGCCATTGCCATGCAGGCCGAGCTCGATTCACTGATTGCGGATATGAATGCGACTTTGCCGGCCATGCAGAGGCATGCAGAGGATGCCGAGGCAGGTCTTCTCGCGGATGCCGAGGCGCTTAGAAAGGAAGTCAAAGCGATGGATAAGGAATTGACTGCTGCGGAACAAGATGCCCAGAAGCATATGAATATCGTTGATGAGGCATAATACAATATGGAATTCAAATCACCAGGAGATGTCACAGGGACAGAGCGAACGCAACAGGCACCACAAGCGGGCATGTCAGAATATGAGATCCGGGCCCTGAAAGCGGAATTGTCAGAGCTCAAGGGGATCGTCCTCGAAAACCAGAGGATGATTCGGAGCGTATACAAGCGCATCAGGCTTTCTTCGGCGTTTTCGGTCATCAAATGGGTCCTCATCATAGGAGTCACGTTCGGGACGTTTTACTATATCCAGCCAATGTTTGAGGCCTTGTTCAAGACATATCAGAGCGTGGGAGGCGTAGGAGCCGGTCCCAACAATGAAAGCGTTCTCCAGCTTCTCAAGTCCTTATAGGGCCCTCCTGGCGTAAAATATGGCCTCCTGAATGCCGTGCGAAGGATGGCCTGCCCCTGGTTGATAAAAGGCCTGAAATCGGGTAGTATTACCACGATTGCCGAGGTAGCTCAGTTGGTAGAGCATATCCCTGAAGAGGATGGGGTCGCCGGTTCGAGCCCGGCCCTCGGCACAAAGAAATGCGAAAACACGCCCAGACAGGCGTGTTTTCGTTTTATGATCCAATCGGTTGTTGTATGTGCCCGGGTGGGGCGTTGTGTGCGTTTTGACTCGTATATTTATTTTGCCTGACTTTCGTATTTATGCTCTTTTGAACAGCTTGCTGTGCTCAAGCGCGTTTTGCATCAAAGCTGATCAAAGCGAGATTCGGCACTGATAATCTTTCCATTCAGCATATTGGATATGTCCATTACCATTGATCTGAAATCTAGCACGGCTTCGTCAATCTTTTTGTTTATCTTGTCTAGCTCCGTGTGCAGGTATTCTTTGGTTACAAAATTCTCGTATAGTTCCTCTCTGCTGATGTTCGTATTCATGACAATGTCGGTTTTTTAATTTCGATAATGTCATGAGTATATTCTGATATGGATGAAGCTATCATCAATTTTCTATAAAAGCTGTGAAGAAAACAGTGCAAAACCCGTGGATTGCGAGTGGATATGCTGTGAATTTGACATATTTTTGAACCATCTGTTTTTTGACCCTGAGGTTGGCTCTATTTTTGCATATTATAAAACATAAAATAATAAAAAAGAATGCGAGATTTTCGATCTGATCGCATTCTTTTCCACAAACATCTGGTTGTCTTCCCGGTCTAGATTGACTTGATCTTGAGCTTTGCCTGGCGGCCCTTGTCGACCCGTGGCAGCGTGAGGGTCAGCATGCCATCGCGTTCAGCGGCATCAGCTCGCTCTATATCTATCTCATGAGGCAGGGAAATGGTCCTGATAAATGAGCCCCAGTACAATTCGCGGCAATGATAGTCCTGGTCCGCAACCCTGTTTTCCTCAACTCGCTTTCCCTTGATGGTCAGGCTGTCTCTCGATATCGCGATATCGATGTCCTCCTTTTTTACCCCAGGAATCATGGTCCTGACGATGATGGCGTCAGGCGTCGTATACATGTCGAGTGACAGTTCGCCTTCGTCGCCCTGTTCTTCCATCCAGCTTGACCGGTTATTGTTCTCAATGGCGCCTTTGCCGAGTGAGCCCTTGCTGATTGATCGTGCCTTATCTATTGTCTGATCGTTCGATTCGGCTTCAGCGTCATATGACTCTTCTATTTCGTCATCATCATATGATCCGGTGCCGGTAAGTCTTTGGAAAAATGAGCGTTTTTTTTGAAGCATGATGATTGGTGTATATGATACTTGTAATATGCAAGGTCCGGTCAGGGATCGTCAGAACTTTTTCAGCGTCTTTACTTTCTCCAATGCGGCAATGAGAATGATCGTCGTCAGCCACACGAATGAAAATATAAGATACGAGCTGTCTTCTGTCGTGATAATTATAAAGTAGTTGAATAGCGTATGCAATACCGTCGCCGCTAATAGTCCGATTGCCCAATACGCTCGCTTGACCCATTTTGACTTGGAAAACGCATATGCGATAAAGATGGACAATGTTCCGGAAGCGACAACGTGAAGGAGGCTGGCTCCCATGAATCTCGAATTGCCAGTCACGATAGAGCCG